>WNFY01004124.1_pt1 | contig 13491 bp, 10 predicted proteins | sample 5400091 | NCBI WGS metagenome assembly WNFY01 (sample SAMN13153364, study PRJNA577476) | soil metagenome | isolation source: 60 cm soil or saprolite under grassland replicate 1 | place: USA:California | collected 2016-06-15 | reverse complement strand
AACTGCTTAAAAGAAGCATGTATGGTCGCGCCGAGGTCGATCTTCTCAAGTTTCGGGTGCTCCATCACAGCAAAAAGAGTCCGGAGAGAAAGAAGAAGAAACAAGGGCAACAGGTGATCCATCTGAAGAAAGCGGAGAGCATGAAAAACGGCGTAAACTTCCAGCGTACCACAACTGGGATCAGCAAGGTTGCGTAAGAGTCATAAATTCGCCACTCCTGACGCATAAAAAGGAGGCGTGGTTTTTCTCATGAAGCAGACGCCACGAATGCGCTTAGTGGTCTTAGACGTTGACGGAACACTGCTCACTACTGACTACCACATCACGGCTGCCACTCGGGCAGCCGTGCAAGAGGTAACCGCTCGGGGAGTGCAGGTGGTGCTCGCTTCGGCTCGCAGCCCCAACGGCCTTCGACCCATTCTAGCGGAACTGCGGATCAGTGGTCTGGCCATCGCCTATACGGGTGCTCTCACCTGTCGGTTGAGTCCCGACCCTCATCTTTCACTTGAGGTAGTAACCGAACGACGCATCACCCTTTCCTCGGCGCATGCCATTGTGAGGCACATGCTCAATCTGGGAATCAGCGTGAGCTGGTTCACAGGGGATGTCTGGTACATTCCTGCTTGGGATGCGGCCATACGTCGTGAAAGTGCGATTACCGGTGTTGTTCCTCTGGTGGCTCCTGATCTTGCGCATTTCACCGAGGCTCCCCATAAGATGCTCTGTATCGCCAGTACAGCAGAACAGTTGACCATCTTACAGCAGGAGGTGAGAGCGCTTCCCTCCGACTGTCTTGCTCAGTTCTCGCACCCCACCTATCTGGAGATTACGCATCAGGGTGTGGATAAAGCCGCAGCACTCCTGGCCCTGGGTCAGCAGCTTGGCATCCCCTCGACAGCGATGGTGGCGATAGGTGATGGGGACAATGACGTTACGATGCTGAAGATGGCTGCCGTCGGCATTGCGATGGGCCATGCTCCTCCTGCTGTCCAGGCTGCTGCCGATTGGGTGACGGCCACCAATGATCAAGACGGGGTAACCCTGGCTCTCAACAGGCTTCGTACCACAGGATGGTTGTAGGAATGAGTGATAGGAGGAAGAGAGTGTTAGCATGAGCCATATCCTCGCCATTTTTCCCTAGATACACGACGATGATGCAGATCAACAAATTAGGGGTGGTTATACGAGAATCTGGACACAAAAAAGGGCGATTCTGGCACAGAATCACCCTTTAGAATACCGAACCATATGACACAGGAAAACGTTCAGGCGTTTCCCTGATCCCCATCATCGTAATGACTCAATAGTGTTCCCCATTCTTATGCTTACTCATCCATGAGCAAGATTATTATCATAGAATATGATTATGTATTACCCCAGAAAATCCTGGAGCATCTTGCTTCGACATGGATGGTCCAATTTCCGCAATGCTCGAAACTCCACTTGACGCACTGCTTCATGACTTAATCCTAACTTTTTTCCGGTCTCCGTCAAACTATGTTCGCTTCCACCGTTCAACCCATACCTGAGTTGTAAAACCCTCCTCTCTCTGGGCGTCAGACTATCCAGCAAGTCGTGGATATGGGCCTGCAGCGTCTGGCTGATGACTACACGCTCCGGCGAGTAGTTTGGATCATCCTCCAGAATTTCGCTCAAGGACACTTCCTCGTCACCGCCTTTACGCGGCATATCCAGACTGACTGTCTCCTGATTCGTCGAGAGCAACGAGATGACCTGCTGGACGCTGATCTCCATTTGATTGGCCAGCTCTTCCAGCGTTGGCTCTCCCATTACGCTGCCATCTTGCTGTAAACGTCGGCGTACACGACCCAGGCGCTTCATTTCCTCTACTTTATATAAAGGAACGCGGATCATGCTTGCCTGTTCCGCGAGTGCACGTGTAATGTACTGGCGAATCCACCAGGTGGCGTACGTGCTAAACTTGTAGCCTTTGCGGTAATCGAACTTTTCGACGGCGTGCATCAGGCCCAGATTTCCCTCCTGGACGAGGTCCATCAGGTCCACTCCGAAGCCTTTGTACTTCTTTGCCAGGTGCAGTACGAGCCGCAGATTGGCTTCGATCAGTTGACGTTTGGCTTCGGCTGCGTCTTCGGTGTCCCTGGGCGAGCGTGGTACCGGGTTCCCACGCTGCCGTTTCGCCGCTTTCCCTCCTTCGATGCGCTGAGCAAGGCGCGTTACTTCTTCGGTCGAGAGCAGTTCGACCTGTCCGATTTCATAGCGGTAGAACCTGGTGGAGTCATCGAGGTTCATCGCCTCGGGGTTAGCCTTGATACGCGTCCTGTCTTCGGTTGTCTCTGTCACGGCTATATTTTTCATCAGGACCTCCTCCAAATAGTGAGTGTATCGTGGGTGTCTGTAAGAGTAAGTGTACGCGTCCGTGCTTGCTGCTATCTCCCTTGCTCCTTCCGTGACATTTATCATTTGTTCCATGGAGCGTTTGCGGAAAGGTGAAAAATGTATGCTATAGGCGGGGAGGAGATGATAAGTTTGTATAAGAATGTGTTTTGCCAGAAAAGCTTCTGTTTTCGGGAAAGATCTTTTGTATAAGACAAATTATAAGATGCTTCATGCAGCCCGACCCCTACGGATGAGGTGCGTTTATGGGGACGTTTTGGTATTGCCTCTGTTAGTATCAAGGCGGTAGTATATAGAACTGGAGGGAAAATACTATGAGTACACGGGTAAAGCGTAGGGTTATTGCGTCTGGCTTTGTGACTATGCTGCTGGCCTGGATTGTTGCATGGGTATGGGAGCGTGGTACGACGAAGAAATTGCAGGCATATACAGAGGATCCGGCTCCCGATTATGAGAATGCCCTGGCCCGCTTTGCTGAGATGCAGAGCAGGGAAGAGGCTGATCCGCGGCTCAATCCGCTCTGTCGTTCAAAGCTACTGACGCATGGGCGCAAGGTAGAGAATGTCATTGTTCTGATACATGGAATGACCAATTGCCCCCATCAGTATGAGCAGTTTGCGCCCTTATTTTATGAGCGGGGATACAATGTGCTGATCCCACGTGCGCCCCATAATGGACTTCTTGATCGCGAGACAAAAGACCTCCGGCACCTCACCGCGAGCGAGTTGCGCGATACTTGTAGTAGGATAGTGGATATTGCGCGGGGCCTGGGCGAACATATTACGTATGCTGGCCTCTCGGTAGGAGGGGTGATGGCGGCATGGGTGGCGCAAAATCGGGCTGATGTTGACAGGGCCGTAGTGATCTCGCCCGCCTTCACCATTGATCGGCATCTGGGTGTCATCGCGAGTCGGCTTGTGATGTACCTGCTCTTCTTGTTGCCAAACCTTATGACGCAGCGTTTCAGACCTTTTAAAGGTGGCCCTCCTTATAACTATCTTGGCTTTGCCACGCGTGGACTGGCGCATACGATGCGCCTGGGCTTCTCCGTCTACGATACTGCCAGAAAGACCGCGCCCGCGGCACGGTCGGTGCTGGTGATTACGAATGCCGCTGATCCTTCTATCAGTAATGCTGTCACGCAGCGTCTGATCGGCAGATGGACAGCTCGCAAGCGAGGTGCTCTCAGCGTATATGAGTTTGAAGCGCAGCACCAGTATATCCATGATCTCATTGATCCACTACAGTCCCAGCAGCATACCGCGCAGATCTATCCCGTTCTGTTCGATCTTATTACAACTGAACTCAGGACTATTCAAACGTCCCCGTAGAGGCGTGCCTTGCGTGTGCCGCGGGTCGGTGGGCAATCCCGTTGAGGGTCAGGGAAGTCCACGTGCGCGACTGGCCCACGCACTCGGCACACGCAAGGCATGCCTCTACGGGTCTACGTGCGCGACTTTTAAATCGGCATGGAAATGACATAAGATGCTCCTTGTCTCATTAGGGACTCTGGGTATACTGAAAAGAGAAGCAGGTGTGGCAAGGGAGGTTTCGGTTTGGCTAATGTATGGGACGATTTGATGAAGATGCTTGTGCGTGCCCATCCCCAGGATTTTGTATCTCTGATTCTCCATGATGCACATTATCTTGAGGATATCACGAGCGAGATGAAAGTGCGTTCAATCGAGGCGGATTTTCTATGTAAGGCTGACAGGAATGGCGAAGAAATTATTGTACATGCAGAATTTCAACGCCGTCATGATCCAACTATGGGGCGGCGGATGTGGGAGTATAATTGCGTTACTACATTCCTCACGCGTTTGCCTGTATGTTCATTTGTCCTCTACCTGCGTAAGGATGATCCTAAAATCCCACCCTCTGAAAACTCTTCCTCTAAGACATTTTCTTTTCTTGCCAGAATGCTCAACTTTGATTATACTGCACAAAAGTATCATGTACTCATATATTTATTTACAGGAGCGAAAAAGACCATGGGCGTTATAACGACACAGCTACTGGCTGAGATACCCCTGTTTTCCAATATGGATGACGAGGAGCGCGGCGAATTGCATTCTTTGATGACTGAACGTATCTTTCAACCCGGACAGGCGGTGATGAAAGAGGGCGATCAAGGTTCGACGTTCCACATTATTGAGGAGGGCGAGGTCGAGATCTGGATCGCTGATACCGATGGGAAAAAAGTTGTGCTGGATGTGTTTGGGCCGGGTAAGTTCTTCGGCGAACTCTCGATGCTCTCGGACGAGATCCGTTCTGCGAGCGCTACGACTGCGGAGCGGCTGGTGACTCTGGAGTTGAGCCGCGACGATTTCTTTACGTTCTTACGCCGTCGACCGGATGCTGCTATCGATGTGTTAACTCAATTAAGTGAGCGTCTCAAACATACGGATGATATCCTGCGTACCCGCGTTAGCCGCAATCCCAACGAAGAAGCCGCGTCACAGCATATCTCTCTGGGCCAGCGCATTGCCGATGTCATCGCCGAGTTCAGCGGCTCCATCGTATTCTTGCTGATCAATCTCGTCATCTTCGCCATCTGGATTGTTGCCAACACTGCTGGATCCCGGATCTTCCACTTCGATCCTTATCCCTACCAGTTCCTGACCATGTCCGTATCGCTGGAAGCTATCTTCCTTTCCATTTTTGTGCTTATCAGCCAGAATCGCCAGGCGGCCAAAGATCGCCTTAAGGCCGAACTGGACTACGATGTTGACGTGAAGACCGAGATGGAGATGAGTATGATGACGCTCAAGATCCATGACATTGAGCGCAAACTCCATCACATTCATGCCGATCTCTTACGCAATGGGGCTGCAAACCATGACCATCATCCTATCGAGCCACCTGTGTAGGATCTGTTCCCTAGAGATCGCCTCCATGGTCTTTCAGGCCGTCCAGGAGCTGTAAGGCTGTTCCCAGGTCAATGTACATGCGGCGGTCTTCGTACTGGATGGTTACCTCGTTGGAGGATTGCTCCGGTGAATAGGAGAAAAAGAGGTTCCCATGCATATATTGGTGCGGCAGGTGCTGCTCGGCCTTCACTTTCTCAAGGCAGAAGACGATGGAATGCAGATCCGCTTTACTGAGTGGAAAGATCATTTCATGGATCAGGTCAAAGCCTTCTGGCGTCTGGACGAGATGATACCTTATTCTTTCGGTTTGAACGAGTTTGACCTCTTTGAATGGTTCCATTAGCTCCCTCGCTTTCTTTTTGCTATATCTCCTCTTCCAGGGGAGAATACTATCCTATGCCTGCACTATGGCCACGTCTCTCTATCTGTACGAACTGGCGAGGTGGTATGCCATAATGGGTGTACTATCCCCTGGAGCAGGGCACCCGCAAGGGGTAAATAAACGCCCCTACAAAGATTACGACTATCCACCACCCTCATTTTACTACAATCCGCGTCTCTTACTACGTCGTCTTGTACCAATCTTCGCAGTTTCCTTCCAATTTTGCCCTAATATTCTCTCCCCTCTTGTTTAAAATTGTTGAGGGTTGTGTATTTTCAGGGTAAACTATATCCTATAAGCAGTTATGGTCTTTTACTGACTGATCGCTACGACCAGAACGTTCTCTTTAGCGATCTCTGTGTTATAGACCGAGTTTAGGAACCCGGTAATGCCCTTTTACAAACTAATCGCGCCATACACCGTAGGGACCCGATTTATCGCGTCCGGCGATTCATCGCCCTGTAACGAGGTGAACCGAGACGACAAGCCAATCAGAACCCCCTCTCTCCCCGACACATTGGGAAAACCTGTTTCCATCGGGGTAGGGACCAGCTTTAGCGCGTCCGCGATTTATCGCTTCCTCTCCGTTGAAGACAGGGGAATCGTGCCGGACGTGGAGGAGACGATAAATCGCGGACGCGCTGAAGCTGGTCCCTACCCCGGCGATTCAAGAGATCGGAACCCCACAGGGCGATAAATCTGGTCCCTACGATGAATAGCGCGATTTATTTGTAAAAAAGATCACTGTGTCCGCCGATCCATCGACCACGATCGTAACAATCTCTATGCTTTTTTAATGAGCAAAACGCCTGGGCGATTGGTTGTCTTATAATAGAGTTTGATATAATGTATGAGGTTTTTTCCTCGTTTACTACATCCTTGCATGTACCTTGCATGTGACTGTGCATTTTGTGTGTAGTGCCGTTCGTAGGCGGGTCCGGTATTTAGGAGGACTGGGATGATTGGCAAGGTTACCTATCACCAGCAGGTGAGCTATTGCGGGAAGCCGCGCTGCAAAAAGTGTCGTGAGGGCACAGGCCACGGTCCCTACTGGTACGCGTATCAGACCGTCGAGGGGCGCACGACGCGTACCTATGTGGGCAAAAATCTCCCACCCGAGGCCCTGGCTTCCATCGAAGGCTTACAACCGACCGCCCCGGTACACCCGAGCGAACTGGAGCAGGAGAAGGCGACGATCCGTATCTATACGCTGGGCCAGTTTCGCCTGGAGCGCCGCTCATCCTCCTCCGATCCTGAATGGCATACGGTCACCGAATCCGCATGGCAGCACCAGCGCGTCCGTGCGCTACTGGGCTGCCTGCTCAGTCATCCTGGACGCAAGCTGGGCCGCGAGCAGATTATGGACTATCTCTGGCCCGAACTGGATATCGATATGGCCGCCAGTCGCCTGGACCGTGCTGTGTATAGCCTGCGCCAGCTCTTCGAACCCTCGCGCAGCAAGCTCGCCACATCTCCCTTACTGCTGACCGAGCGCGAAGTCCTGGTTCTGGCCGAACAATCCCACGTCTGGGTCGATGCCGATGCCTTTGAACACCTGCTGAGCGAGGCACAAACCTACGATAAGTCCGATCCGGGCAAAAAAGAGCAGTTGTTGGAAGAGGCGATGCTGCTCTACGGCGGCGATTTCCTGCCCGAGGCGCAAAAGGTCGAATGGACAAAATCGCGGCGCGAGTCCTTGCTGCGCGCCTGGATCGGTCTGCTGCTCGAACTCTCCGATCGACGCAATGAGCGCACACTGTATTCCTCTGCCATCGAACCACTCGATAAATTGCTGGCCGTCGATCCAGCTAACGAGGCAGCGGTACAGCGCCTGATGGTACTATTGGCAACCCTGGATCGTCGTGGTGAGGCGTTGCGTGCCTATCGCAAACTCGCCGCCGTTCTGCAGCAGGAATATCACATCTCCCCCCTGCCCGATACCCGCGGCATCTACGAAAAAATCCGTGGTGGCAAGTCCGTGGGATCATCCCTCGCGGGTGCCGATCCCTCGTCCCTCTCATCCGCTGATACTACACGCACCCCAACTCGCCTCGATTCACCTGCTACGATCCAGATTGGTCGTAGCCACCAGAGCCCGCTCGTCGGACGCGAACAGGAACTCTCGGCGTTGCGCGACCTGGTGACGACGACGGAGCAGGGAGCAAAGATCAAGATGCCGGGCGCGAAGAAGCCTTCGGTCCTGTCGCTGGATACGCAGCGCCGCCCGCAATGTGTGCTCTTGATGGGGGAGGTCGGTATTGGCAAGACGCGCCTGGCCGAAGAGGTGAGCCGCGATGCCAGGAAGCGCAACTGGGCGGTGGCCTGGAGCCGCGTCTATGCGCAGGAGGGCAGTATCCCCTATCGCCTGTGGACGGAGGTATTGCGCAAGGCGATGGAGCAGGGTGCATGGCAACGCCAGGAGGTAAGCAAGCGCTCGCTGGTCTTCCATCCGCTCAATGCCTTGCTGCCCGATGTCTTGCAGCCCTTATTGATGCCGGTCGCCTTCTCATCCTCGCTGCCACCCGAGCAGGAGCAGCTGCGCCTGTGGGAAGCTGCCTGCGAACTACTCAAACTGATCAGCGAGAGCACACCGCTGCTCATCGCGCTCGACGACCTGCAATGGTCCGACGCGAGTAGTTGTGAACTGCTCGCTCACCTGGCGCGTCGTGTGCAGGGCTATCCTATAGTCATCGTTGGCACCTGTCGCGACAACGAGCTGCCTGCCAACCATCCCCTGCGGCCCCTGCTCACCGACCTGCAGCGCGAGCATGCCGTCGAATGCATCTCGCTCGCACCCCTCAGCGACGAGCAGATCGACGCTCTTGTATCCAGCATCCAGGTCCCGCAACCCCTGGTGAAGCGTATCCGCAACCGTGCCGCGGGCAACCCCTTCTTCGCGGAAGAACTCGCCCGCACCATCGCACCCTCTACAGCCGAGCAAAATGGATCATCGGTAGGGACCAGATTCATCGCGTCCGCCGATGAATCGCTTGCTGATGACGGCAACTACCAACTGCCCGACACCATCACCGCCGTGCTCGATCTGCGCCTGGGCCGCCTCACACAACTCTGCCAGCGCATGCTCAGCAAGGCCGCCGTCCTGGGAGGCTCCTTCGAATTCAACGTCATCAGCGAAATGGAAGCCAGCACCCCCGGCAGCGACGAAGACCAGGTCCTCGACCTGCTAGAAGAAGCCCTCAAATCCGGCATGCTCACCGAGCAAGGCACCGGCACCCGCATCACCTACGAGTTCTGGCACCCCTTGCTGGTTGCCCACCTCTACGAGAAATTGTCTGCTGCCCGTCGTGCCAGCCTGCATAGACGTGCAGCCGATATTTTGCAGCGTGTCTATAAGGGTCGGGAGGAAGAGGCTGCTACTATTACGTATCATCTCGTGGAGGGTGGAGCCGATTCGGAAGTGATTGCGCGTTACGCGGAAATCGCGGCTAATCGTTCTAATTTACTTTCTGCATATCCTCAAGCTGAATACCATTATCGCATTGCCATCGAACACCTGGAGAATTCTTCTAATGATCGATTGCACCTGGCATATCTTTTGGAGTGCCTGGGTGAATGTCTCAGAGTTCAGGGCAAGTATGAGGAGGCTCGTAGTTTCTTTGAAAAAGCGCTGGAGGTTCGTGAGCGGTATCTTAAATCAACCTCTACTATGATCTCTGAGCAAGAGGCCCAACTGCAAGCAATGCTCTGGTGCCAAATTGGTTGGACCTGGTACGATACAGGCAACATGGCCCAGGCCAGGCAGTACTATGAGCGTGCCGAGCAAGTTCTAAGAAAAGCAGAAACGACATCTGGTACTGTGTGGGCAACTATTCGTCTTCGACAGGGTTATATCTTCTGGAGGGAAGGTAATTATGAAGAGGCTCTTCGAACAGTTCACGAGGCGCTTTCACTTTTCGAAGCAGTACTTGGGAACCAGAAACATAGTGCTGAGGGTATTTCACGTTTGACCAGTATTAGACGTACCCTGGCTGGCGATCCAGTCGATCTGGGACGTACTCATGTGTTACTTGGAGTCATTACAGCTAGTGGTGGTCAATATAGAGAAGGCCTATCGCACCTTAATATGGCATTGGCTTTGTATGAGCAGTATGATTACCAGCGAGGAATTGCTATAGTTTGTTGTGATTTAGGAGATCTTTACTCAAGAATGGCTGATTATCCTCAAGCTCAGGCTGCTTTGCGTCGCTCCCTTAGCCTCGCAGAGCGTATTGGGGAATTGCCGCTTGTCTCTTTCGTTTATGAAAATTTAGGTATCTTAGATATACGTACAGGTAATCTGGACGAGGCCGAAGCCGAGTTTAGGCGAAGTATTATGCTTGCAGAGCGTATTGATGATCCTGCGTCTATTAGCCTGTGCTATACGCGTCTAGCCTCTGCGTTGCAAGAACAAGGTAAACTTTCAGAAGCAGGAACTGCTCTATATCGTGCTCTAACAATGGCTCGAACTATTCACCTTACTCCTTATATCGGATTAGCACTGGTTGCTTCAGGTAATATACGCATTGCTCAAGTAATGTCCGTGGGGATAGATAATAAAGAACCTGTGAATTCTAGTAAGGAAATAACCCGAACCCTCAGACGTGCCAGGATGACATTGCGGCGTGCTCTTTCTCTTGAAGGCATGGATGCAGAAACGAGAATTGAAGGAGAATTGACTCTGGCGCGGGTAGATGTGTTGTCTGGAGAGCTAGATACTGCATTACAGCAATCCATGCTGGCATTGGAAGAGGCACGCAAGGCCGATTCAATGTGGCTTGTTGCATGTGCACAGCGATTGCTCGGGAGCATATCTGCTGCACAACTTCAACTGGGACAGGCTGGCCAATATTTTGAGCAGGCGCTGCGCATATTCCGTAAAAATGGTATGCGCCTGGAGTATGCACGTACCTTACATTTTTATGGAGAGATGTTAATACTGGCCGAGAATTTAAATGGTAAAGAGCATCAACAGGGTTTAAATTATCTACAAGAAGCGCAAAAAATATTTACGGAATGTAACGCGTCTCTGGACCTGGCAATGGTAGAGGGATTTATGGTCAGGTATAATCTGGTGATAACAAATTGACCTACCATTGATCGGCCTGGATTTATCATTTATGAGCGATTCAGGGTGTGTTCCCTGATTTTTCGGAAAAAACCCGGATGTGGGGACCAACCCGGATGTAGGGCCCAACCTGATGTAGGGATCATCCCAAATGTAGGGGCGCGATTTATAAGCCCGTGGATCGGCCGTAACGATCGACCCAATGTGGGGATCAACCTGGATGTAGGGATCATCCCAAATGTAGGGGCGCGATTTACAAACCCGCCGCGCGATAAATGTAGGGGCGCGATTTATAAATCCGCCGCGCAATAAATGTAGGGGCGCGATTTATAAGCCCGCGCATCGGCTGTAACGATCGACCCAATGTGGGGATCAACCCGGATGTAGGGATCATCCCAAATATAATTGTTGGATCGGCGGGCTTATAAATCGCGCCCCTACATTTATTGTGCGGTATGGTTGTAAATCCGCGGCGGGCTTATAAATCGCGCCCCTACATTTATTGTGCGGTATGGTTGTAAATCCGCGGCGGGCTTATAAATCGCGCCCCTACATTTATCGCTCGGTATGGTTGTAAATCCGCGGCGAGCTTATAAATCGCGCCCCTACATTTATCGCTCGGTATGGTTGTAAATCCGCGGCGAGCTTATAAATCGCGCCCCTACATCTGGTTGTTGGATCGGCGGGTTTGTAAATCGCGTCCCTGCATATAAAATGTGTCCTTATTGGTACGTTCGTCCAAATTTTTTGTGATGTCTACCCCGGCGTGAGATGCTATCCACATTTTGCGATGTCCACACTACACCGCTACGCATTCTGCCTTGATGTAAGGTGTACCACTTGCTTCCGCCTCGCTCCACAACTGCAAAAATATGTATAAAAATGACCGTAATAACCCACTTTCCCATGTATATTTTAGTCAAGAGATAGAACCACAACAAATGGTGAGGGTTCAAAAAATACCGCTAACACCATTTACTGTAGCTCTACCTCTTAAGCAATGAATGACGCACTGAGTAGTTGAAGGTCGGGCGGATAGATATGTCTCTCTCTGGTCAGTGCCTGGATGTAGGGTAGCGAACCAGTTGTAGGGGCGCGATTTGGATGTAGGGGCACAAACCAGTGTAGAGGCACGATTGAGATGTAGGGGCGCGATTTATAAGCCCGTAAGGAGAAACCCAGATGCTAAATCCTATTTACTACGGTAAACGCGATGTTGCATGGTACGGTCACAAATGCCCACAAGCAACACCTGCTTCAGTGTGCCGTTTGCCATGGTCTATTCATTGCCTTTAATCATTTGATTTGACATCATTGGATGTCATTTTTTTTCCGCACAAGATTCGTGCAATTGCGGTGCGAAAGGAGGATAGCGCAAAAGTCGTAAGGGAAGTTACTCGTTACATGCAATTTGTACACTTAGTCTGGATAGCTTACCAATTTCTTTACTTTGTCAGTGACTGGTTTGTCGCCCCAGACACTGATGCCAATATATTTCGAATAAGAAGGAGCGAATCAGCTCCCTGAGCGGGTGGGTGCAAGACCAACCCCTACGAGAAGCCATTGTTTGAAATGTATTGGTCCAATTCCAGCGTCCTGGTTTGTCGCCCCAGGCGCTCATGCTCAAAGCACGAAAGGAACAGCCACTCATGAGTATCGCATTACGCAACAAACAACTGCTCGCCCTGATCATCCTGGCCTTCTTGACTGTTCTCGTTATCTCCGCCGTCCTATTCGGCGCCGTGGCACATATCAATGTGTTCCACCTGCTAGGCCTGGTTCCTAACAGCTTTTATCCACATGGTTGAAATAACCCGGCATTGATGTCCTACAAAGCGTAAGAACGAACGGACATCAGCCTGTACGTAATAGATAGTTGGAAGTGTGGTAATTAGTTTTCGGTTTCTGTAACTCAAAGAAAGGAACGTGCATTATGTCTCATTATGACTAACCGCACCCGGAGTAAAGAGGAGGGTTCATCCGCGAGGGTGGACGCTCCTTTTTGCGTTTTCGCTGCCTGATGCTCATTCAAGATTGCCTGGCTCGCGTCTGTAACGCTCTGAGCGCCTCAATCTCTCCAACATGCCCAACACATCCCAGTAGCAGCATCCTGATCCATTGATAGGCAGTTCTTTTCTTCCCCACTCCCTTCACAGGCTCATAGAGCACTCCTTCAGGCATGGACAAGAGAATCTTCTTCAGCGCCTCGCACACCTGGTCAAGATAGGTCAACTGTTCATCCGCGGTCAGAGCGGGAATTGCAGCTACTTCTTCCTGCGTATAGCCCGTAATCGCTCCAAAGCCTCCAGCGCCGATACCACGAGGATCATACCCTGTCTTCCCGGCCCAACCGCGTGTATGCCACTGCTCTTCTTCCGCAGGCCTGTTCTCCAGCAGTTGCACCGCCAGCACATCCAGCCAGCGACTACAATGCCAGACCGTGACGTCAATACTATTGCCTTCCGCATCTGGTCGCCACTCCAGTTCCTCTCGTGACAATCCCGCCACAATGCGCTGTATCCCCTCAGCGCCATACGTAAGAATATCAGCCCAGATTTCAAGATCCCTCATCGCATCGACTCCTTTCTCAAAACCTTTCCTTCCATCCTAACACTTCCGAAGGCCGAAATCAACGTATATTTTTTTATCTTGATGTATATAACTCATGGTTCGGTCATTTTCAGGTTGGTTGTGGAAATTCAGTACAGAGCTGGTCATACAGCTGTGGCGACAAGTCCAAGAGTGCTAAGAGATGCTTTTGCAACTCCGACAGAGGCGTGACATGGCGGTGAAGCTGT
>WNFY01008407.1_pt1 | contig 13495 bp, 8 predicted proteins | sample 5400091 | NCBI WGS metagenome assembly WNFY01 (sample SAMN13153364, study PRJNA577476) | soil metagenome | isolation source: 60 cm soil or saprolite under grassland replicate 1 | place: USA:California | collected 2016-06-15 | reverse complement strand
GACGTGAGTGAACAATGGCAAGGAGGATGATCGTGGCCGAGGAGGACGAGATCCTTCGCTGCGCTCAGGATGACATGGGGAGGCTCAGGGTGACACGGGGAGGTAACTTAGCTTGATGCCTATGGGGCGACCGCGAAGGCCGCCCGCACATTTTAGATCATTTCTGGTTCGTTATGGTGGGGTCTGTCTCCTTCTCACCTGCCAACGGGGGTAGGAGCAGGTAGCTGAGCAGCAGTCCGATGATACCCGATAGAACAATGGAGCCCATCCAGAGATTGACCGACCAGCCTATGCCCCTGGTGAGCAACAGGGCGAAGAAGTACAGGCTGTAGAAGGCTACCGGGATGAGAAATGCCACAATGCGAAACTCCCAGGGCCGGGTCGCCGAAGGTTTGAACCGCCACACAAGGAAATCTGCTATTACGCCGGCTGCCAGCGCAGCAGGTATCAACAGGTACTTATCCTCCAAAACGCTCATGAGAGCGGCATTGAGCGTGAAGATCAGAGTAAGCGAGCCGAACGGAAGTGCCCAGCGCCGCAGGAGCAGCAGGACAAGCGCCATCAACAATACGTCCTGGAGCAGGATCGAGGTGATGCCCAAGGCCTGACTGAAAGAGGGGTCAACAGCGGTGTGGCCCCGCGAGGTGTACACGATTTTATTGCTCGTCGCTGACCAGCTGATTCCCCCATCACCATTGTCCGCACCCGGGTTATTGGATATGTTTACCTGGTGGCTCCCATCAGCATTCATGACATAGACTTCACTGTTGCCGGTGCGATCGGAAGTGAAGGCGATTTTCGTGCCATCGGGTGACCAGGTCGGCGCCCAGTTGTCTGTATCGCTGGCGCTGGTCAATTGGATTTGACCACTACCATCGGCATTCATCATATAGACCTGGCTATGCTGGCCATCACCAGCGAAAAAGACGATTGTGCGGCCATCCGTTGAGAAGGACGGATCCCAGGCATAGCCACTTTCATGTGTCAGGCGGGTCTGGGCAGTGCCATCGACATCCATAGTGTAGACATCATCGTTACCGGCACGTTCCGAGATGAACACGATTTTGCGGCCGTCAGGCGACCAGGATGGCTTGCCATCGAATGCTGGGTCTCGCGTTAAACGTATCAGATTGCTGCCATCAGAGTTCATGATATACAGGTCGTAGTTGCCATCTCGGTTCGATGTAAAAACAACCTTACTATCGTCAGGTGACCAGGATGGTCCCCAGTTATCAAACTTGTTGTGAGTGAGCTGCTTTGCGTTGCTGCCGTCGGCGTTTGCTACATAGACCTGCTGGTTATTATTTCCTCCACCAGTAAAAGCAATCTTTCGCCCGTTATGCGACCAGGCAGGATTGGAATGGTCGAACGGTGCACTTGTTAAGCGCGTCTGGCTGCTGCCATCGGCATTCATGACGTAGAGATCACTCGGCACATTTGTCGATCCATGCACGTTGCGAGCCGCCCAGGTATTGACCAGCGGATGAGCATACTGAGTGAAGAATGTGAATATTGATAGCAGAAGCGTAATGGAAAGAACGGCAGGTAGGAGTTGGAGCCACCTGTACCCGCCAGCGCCAGGGAAGCGTCCCCACGCTGCACGCACAGGACCGGTGAGCATCAGGACAACCCCTAGCCCCAGTATGAGGTGTGTCGGGCTGCCAGGGATAGCCCTTCGCATGGCTGCGCACCAGGCTGAAGAAGAGAAAAGCTGCGCCCAGAGCGTAACCGGAGTAGAGAGCGGCATGCCAGGGTGTAAAGAACGTGCTATCTACTTTGCCATGATTGTGCGCCCATCCATCAAGAAAAACCCCACCAATGAGCAAGGTGCATAGAAGAGTTACGATCCAATCAAAACGAGTACTGCCAGGAGGGAGTTGCTTTTGCTGCCCTGTTTGAGCCGTTGCTGGCGGTATTTTTTCAAACTCGATAGAATCTTCTGTGGTTGCCATTGTATGGTCCTTTCGAGCTATTGATACTGATGACGAATTCAATGCCGGATAACCCGCCCAACCCCCAGGGCGCGATCAATCGAGCCCCTACGCACCCGGCATCGCTTCGCTCGCCGGTTCTGGACGCTTCGCCAACAGTATCGCTATTGTAGCACCGGGATTAACATGGGGTGATGGGGCCGCCACAGTATTGTACGTTGGGGAGGTTATAAAGTTGGGTATATTTGCAAGCGACGGGTGCTGTTCCTGCAATCAGGCGTCCCGCTCCACCAACTCCAGCAATACCCCATTGGTTCCCCTGGGGTGTAGGAAGACAGCGCGCCCTTCGGCGGCAAGGCGCGGCTGCTTGTCGAGCACAGGAGCGCCTTTTGCCTGCATATCGACCAGCGCAGCGTCGATATCATCTACTTCCAGGCAGATATGATGGAGGCCTTCGCCACGTTTCTCCAGAAATCTTGCCAGGCTGGAGTCGGGGTTAGTTGGCTCGATGAGTTCGATTTCACTGCCGCCAGGGCCACCCATGGGGAGAAAGGCGATACGCACCTGCTCTGTGGGAATCTCTTTAATTGCGCGTGGAGTGATACCCAGGATGTCCCGGTAAAAGGCTAAAGCCTGTTCGATGTTGCGCACGATAATGGCTACGTGGTCAATACGCCCGGGCTGCATTTCGAGACCTTCTCTGAAATCTACTTGTGGCACTCAGCCAGGTGGAAATCGGCCTGGCGCAGCCTTTGAGGGATAGTTGCAAAGAGGCCGACACCAAGTTGGACCGAGCTGATGAGAGTACGCAAGGCCATTAAAGCGCTGATACGCGTCTCCTCGCTATAGCGCAAATTTTCTGCTGCCTGCTCAAATTCGACCTGTGTAAGCACTTCATAGTTCAAGTCCGGCTCGACCAGGATGCTTAGATCCAGGTCGACATAGTATAAACGATCGAGTTCAATGGTGGCAGGTTGAATGATATTGGCATAGGTATGTACCAGCGCGGAACCATTGTAAAAGGCGCTGAGCATGTACCAACGCTGAGGCCAGAAAAACTGTAAACAGTTGTAGCGTAATGGACGCACCTGTGTAGACCAGTGCATCGATGTACCTGCAGGTAACCAGAGGCGCAAGCAATCGCTCGCTGCTTCTGCTACGCCTTCATCGCTGAGTTGCACTGTTGCATCTAGTCGATATGCCTGCCAGGATCCACGTACTATCTGATCGTAGCTGCGGCTTTCCACCCGAAAATCTGGCTGCATGGTTGCTCTCCCTTCTTTCCTGCTTATAGTACGCAAATTCAGCGATGTCGTCAAGCGTACTAGCAAATAATCCGCTAGCACAATTTCTACTACCTTTGCTCGCCGCAGGCGGCGAACAAAAAGAGAATAAGAAGTTTTTCGGGGACACCCCGAGCCCCGGCAAAGGGCTAGCCGCCCTTTGCAGTCCCGCAGAAAACACAAAAGCACCTTTTCTCCTCCAGTATCCTAATACGTTGTAAAATATATGAGAGTTGCTCAACAATAGAAATAAAGAAACAGATAAAACATGGTAATTATGCGCTGTCCAAATTGCCAGACTATCAATCCACCAGAAGCCAAATTCTGTCTTGAATGCGGTAGACGTCTCGTTGTCTGTCCTCACTGCGGTACGGTCAATGTTCCCGCGGCGAAATTTTGTATCGAGTGTGGTACGGCGTTGGTTCCGAAGGGCGAGAGTACGGACCCGCTGCCAGAACTGGAACCGGCGACGCCTTTGTCCCGGGATGCCGCGAGCACTGAAAGCAAGTTGACGTCTCCAGAGGAAAGGCGCATCGTTACCATCATGTTTGCAGACATTATTGGCTCGACGCCACTGGCAGATCACCTGGATCCTGAAGATATGCGGGCCATCCTGGCGGGATACTTCAACCTTATGACGGAGCAGATACGGAGGCACGGAGGAACGGTCGAGAAGTATATCGGCGATGCAGTTATGGCGGTATTCGGCATGCCAGTTGCCCATGAAGATGATCCTGACCGGGCTATACGAGCAGCACTCGATATGCAGAGAGCCCTCCATGATTTTAATCAGCGGAGGCAGGCACAAGATGCAGAAGCAACGCAGTTACAGATGCGCATCGGCATTAACACGGGCGAGGTGGCGGCGCCAGGTAACTCCCGGTCGAACAGGAATGATTTCCTGATCACGGGCGATGCAGTCAATGTAGCTGCTCGCTTACAGCAGGTGGCGGCGCCCGATACTATTCTGGTAGGCGAGCGTAGCTACCTTGCAACTAGAGAGGTATTTGACTTCTATCCTATAGCGCCTTTACGCCTCAAAGGCAAGGCCGAACCGATATCTGCCTGGGTGGTTGTCGACTTGCACAAACATGCTTCTACGATCACACAACATCCACGGGGAATCGAGGGACTGCGAGCGCGGCTGGTAGGGCGCACACTCGAGTTGACGCTGATGCATGCCACGTATGCACGCGTTCAGGCCGAAAGACAGTCACACCTGATTACGCTGCTGGGCGCGCCTGGCATCGGTAAATCGCGCCTGGCACGCGAATTCATTGCACGCGAACAAGAGGCGGCCAAAAGCGCTTCCTCTGGTGGCCAGCTAACCCGTCCCAGGGTGCTCGTAGGGCGTTGTCCTCCTTATGGCGAGAGTATCACCTACTGGCCCTTGATCGAGATTTTACGCTCACTGCTGAGCACAGAGAGCAAAGAGGATAGCGGGAAGATGGCAGAGCGCTTTACAGAGTTTGTGCATGATACGCTCATACGGGGCAGGCGCACAGAGGAGCCTGAGCAAATTGCCAGCGCTATTGCACGCAGCATTGGTAGAGGATTCGGCGGCAGTACAGATGAACAGAACTACCTGGACCGGCCTGACCGGGAATACCAGTATAGCGAGGAGATGGGGAAGATTGCTAGCATTATCCCAGCCGGGAGCAGCATCATATCATCTAATATTGGATGGGGACGGAGCGGTGTGGTGGATGAACAAGGTTACCTGGACAGGCGGGAACGGGAATCGCAGCGCGGTAAATATGGTAAAGAGGCGGAACAGAGCGGCCCACGCATAGCGCTCATGCGCGCGTGGCGTGTTCTCCTGGAAGCGCTGGCAGAGCAACAGCCACTACTACTTGTGATAGATGATCTCCAATGGGCAGACGAAGCGTTGCTCGATCTACTGGAATACTTAACCGACCGCATAGAAAAGGTACCCGTGCTTTTCCTCTGTCCGGCACGCCCGGATTTCTTTGAACGACGCCGTGATTGGGGCGGTGGACGGCGCAATTTCACCACTATAGCGCTCGAATCGCTTTCAAGAGAGGAGAGCAGCGAGCTGATCTCTGAACTTCTCGACAGCGAGGAGATGCCGGAAGTATTGCGTCATACTATCTTGAGCAGAGCCGAGGGCAATCCCTTCTTTGTCGAGGAGATCGTACGCATGTTGATTGATCAAAAAATCCTCATTTATGAAGAAGGAAGCTGGCACGTTGGTACACAGAAAGAGGCACTACTTGGGGAACTGGCAAATCCAGCAGGGCCACCCGACGATACGCTGCTTGATCTGCACTATGTGCTGCCGCTTGCGCGCATACCCGATACTATTCAAGGGGTGCTGGCGGCACGTGTCGATCTGTTGAACCCAATAGAGAAGCTGGTCCTACAGCATGCGTCCATCATTGGCCGCACTTTCTGGTTGGCAGCTCTTCTTGAACTGGCCGGGAATCTCAATCCCGCTACGCTTCTTGAGACACTCGATACGCTGGCAAAACGCGATTTTATTGTTGAGGTAGAGAGACCGGAATTAAGTCCATTCGAGCATGACCGGGTGTTTAGCTTCAAACACATCTTGATTCGTGACGTGGCGTACAACAATATCCCGCGTATACGCCGCTCCTATGAGCATACGCAGTTAGCCTTGTGGTTAGAAAAACAGGTCGGGGAGAACGACAAAGATTTTGTAGAATTACTGGCCTATCATTACCAGCAGGCCCTGATCGCATGGTCGCCTGTGCTGCTGACAGATCCTACGAGCGTAAGAGATGTCCCTGATGCAGCACGTTTAACACGGACTGAATTACGCAGCCGCACGATTACCTATCTAGGGAAGGCGGGAGACCAGGCTCTCGAATGCTACTATACAATTCGGGCCATTCAAGCCTATGGCGAGGCATTGGACCTGCTGTCTACCAGTGAGGCGGATGCGCTGACGCTTGCACGCATGCATGAAAAGCTGGGCGATGCTTATTATCAACGCATAGATATAGATAAGGCATTGAAGGAATATCGCAAGGCATTAGAGTTGGAGATGAAGGCAGAGCCAGAGGAGAACAATGGTATCAGATTGCGCCTATATGATCGCCTGGCAGAGCTATCGACGCGCTGGGCAATCTGGAAGGACACACTTGATATTCAAGAGGTACACTACTACATCGATGCAGGATTAAAGCTATTAGAAGGAAGGCAAAAAAGCGGTGATTACGCAGCCTTTCTCACATACCAGGCCGGGTGGTATATTCGCCAGGTAGACCTGGTTGATAGCAGCCAACGGGCCGAGCTTGCCGAGCAAGCGCTACAGAGCGAACAGGAGGCATTACGCATCGCAGAGGAATTGCATGATATCGATTCGTTGTGGCTCGCGATAGATATGCTTGGATTTATCTACACCTACCAGGGAAAGTATCGCGAGGCGCACAAGGCACAACACTACCGGCTGACATTGGCTGAGCAGATGAAGAGCCGCGAGGAACTGCACGATCTCTACCAGATGTTGGGGTGGACACATGAACAGATCGGTGATTACGCGACAGCCGTCAAATGGTTTGGGCATGCCTGGGCCGTCGCCCAGACTATGGAAAGCCCTTCTCTGCTCCTAAGGAGTATGATTGGGCGCATGTCTGTCTGGTATGCATGGGGGCGTTGGAGCGATGCCTACGAGGCGGCTCAGCAGGTGCTACAAATGATCGAACAGTACCAGCAGAGTGAAAAATGGCAATCCTACGCACTACTGCCGCTGGCAATTATCGCTTACCAACGAGGTGACCAGGAACAAGGTGATCGCTATGTTCGCCAGCACAAGCGGTTAGTTGACCAATATGGCGTCAATGCAGAGCTTTCAGAACTCGAGCCGCTCTTATACCTGGCGCGCGAAGATTGGGCTCGTGCCATAGCCGATTACAAGGACAAACTGCAACGAAGCGAGCCATTTCCTCAACCTGAGGCACTTGCTCGACTGGCTGAACTTGCCGTGATTACAGGAGAGAGTCCAGAAGAGCAACAGACCTTGTGCGAGCGAGGGGTGGCCGTCGCCGAGGAGTCGGGAAGCGGAAAAAGCCAGGCAATTGCTCTACGCGCACGCGGGCGCATGCACCTGGAACGAGAAAACTGGGCAGCGGCAGAACTGGATCTCCAGCAGTCCCTCCAGAAGTGCGCTGAACTGGATATAGCATGGGAACGTGGGCAAGCGCTTTATTGCCTGGGGATTTACTACCGGCGCCGCGCTGCAATCTTCAACCAGGATAATGATGGCGAGCGCACTGCCGACATGGGTCGCGCGCATCAATATTTCGAGCAAGCCCTGGGGTTCTTCGAGGCTCTAAAGGCGGTACATGATGCAGAGCGTACACGTGCGGCACTTGCGCAAGATAGTAATGCTCCTGTGTGATTTGAGTGTAATCTTAACCCTGCATCTCCCATAAAGTGCGGCTTTCCCACAGTTGGGTCGAGTCCCAGGTACCGCCAATGCCGGGAGGTAAGGTGGTCAAATGTATCTGGGCAGGATTAGCTTGCGCAAACTCGATGCGACTACGGACGATGTCGCGGGCAATCGCAGGAGTATTATTGACAAGGCTCAAGTGCGAGAGCCAGACCCAGCGTATGCTGTCGGGACGCCAGGTATGCAGCAGAGCTTCAGCAGTCTGGTCGTTAGAGAGATGTCCCAGGTTGCTGAGAATGCGTTGTTTCACGATATATGGATAGGGACCGCTCAGCAAGCGCTGGCGATCGTGGTTTGCTTCAATGATGAGTAAATCAGCGTGGATCATCATCTCAAGCATAGTGGGTGTTACCTCGCCGCTATCGATTGCAATGCACACGCGACAACCGCCAGCGCTGAGCAGGTAGCCACATGGGGCCACTGCATCATGTGAGACCGGAAAAGACTGCACTTCTATGTCACTGATTACTAAGCTAGAACCAGCAGCAAAGGCGGTAGCATAGGGCAACCTGCTTCCCTGCCAGGTACTGGTGGACAGCAAGACCTGTTGCTCAGTGGGCGAAGGAAGCTGAGCTGAAATATCTTTTCCAGGTACCTGCGCACAGGATTCTACGTCTTGAGAATGCAGCGATGCGCCTTGTAGCTGCCCGCCAGTATCTGTACGATATATACCAGAGGTAAAGATTTCCCCTATAGCATTAAGCGTACGAAGATCGGCAATTGCCGGTATGGCATACCGGTACACCAGGCTGGGAAGGCCGATTATGTGATCGCTATGTTCATGGGTTATCAGAACCCCCTGCAACTGAGAAGGGGAAACTCCGACTTGTCGCAAACGCTGCAATAGGACGTGGCTGCTCAAGCCTGCATCCACCAGTAACCTGGTCCGCCTGCGCGGTCCAGCCTCTACCAGAAAGGCATTACCAGTACTTCCACTCCCTAACGAGGTGACTCTCATAGCGATGAAACCCTATTACTTTCAGCTTCTCCGTCTTTCCATCCAAGCAATTGTTGCGCATTACCACCAAGTATCTGCGCTATGGCAGCGCTGTCGAGGCCAGATTGCGCGATATGGTCGATCACGCGGCGCTGCGGTAACAGCCCGTAGTCACTGCCAAAGAGAATACGATCCGCACCGATTATGCTTGCCACTATAGGAAAGATGGCACTGCGGTAGAGATAGATCGTCGCGGCTGTATCATACCATACCCGCTCGGTAATGCGTTGTATCTCCGGCATGAGGGTGTAGAAGGGGAGCCCGCCACCCCAGTGCGCGGCGACGAAGCGTATATCAGGGAAGGCAGTGAGAAAAGCAACGATATCCGGCAACGAGACGTCGCCCTTGCCAGGGTAGATGTGGCCGACCGGTTCGCTGCAGTGCGAGAGTACTATCAATTGATAGTGACGAACGACCTCTATAAGCGGTGTGAGAAGTTGGATATCGCTCAGCCGATAGCCCTGGCCGTGAGGCATGAGCTCACCAAGGCCAATCATGCCAGATTGGGCACAGCGTTCCAATTCACGAACGGCACGCGTACCGGCGAGGGGTTGGATGACTGCCATGCCATAGATACGCCGTGGGTAGCGCCGCATGGCATCAATGATATAGCTATTCGTTTCCTCTATCAAACCTTGATCGGTCCAGCCGAATGTGAAGGTGACAGAAGCATCGACACCCGAGGCATCCATCTCCGCAATCAGATCCTCCACGCAAGCAATGCCTACACCTGGATTTCTATACAATTGATCGAACCAGGGATCACGGGCACAGAATTTTGCCCGGTGATCGCGGATTTCAGGCGGGAAGAGATGGGTATGAAAATCGATGCGCATAAGATTATACTTGCAAAAAACGAGTCAGAGCGCTAAAAATAAAGAACTCACTCCAAATTATAGAGTGAGTTCAGGTCCTTCGCAATAGCATTATTACCTCAATTTTGCCGGGCAGGCAGCCTACAGAGCCACGCGCAGCGGCGGCACACCTCAGCCACAAGACAAGCCGTACGATCATTAGGGCCGCTTGGCTGCACCGGTCACCCGGCTTGCACCTGCGGTCTATCTACCAGGTCTTCTCCCTGGGATCTTGACTCGTTGCCACCAACGAGTGGGAAGCGTCTTCTTGGCGTCGGCTTCGCGCTTAGATGCTTTCAGCGCTTATCCGCTCTGAGCATAGCTATCCAGCTGTGCCCCGGGCAGGGCAACTGGCTCACCAGCGGCTCAGCCATCTCGGTCCTCTCGTACTGGAGATGACTCGCCTCTCGCTTCCTACGCCCACGACGGATAGAGACCGAACTGTCTCACGACGTTCTGAACCCAGCTCGCGTGCCGCTTTAATGGGCGGACAGCCCAACCCTTGGGACCTACTCCAGCCCCAGGATGCGACGAGCCGACATCGAGGTGCCAAACCTTGCCGTCGATACGAACTCTTGGGCAAGATAAGCCTGTTATCCCCGGGGTAGCTTTTATCCGTTGAGCCACGGCCCTTCCACGCGGTACCGTGGGATCACTAAGCCCGACTTTCGTCCCTGCTCGGCCTGTCCGCCTCGCAGTCAAGCTCCCTTCTGCCTTTGCACTCTGTGCGGGTGGTGTCCATTCACCCTGAGGGAACCTTTGGGCGCCTCCGTTACTCTTTAGGAGGCGACCGCCCCAGTCAAACTACCCGCCTGGCCCTGTCTGCTCTCCGGCTCACGGAAAAGCATGAGACACACGTCTGTGCAAGAGTGGTATTTCACCGCTGCCTCCCCCCTGCCCGCAAGTTCAATTTCGCCGAGCCCCCTGTCGAGACAGCGCTCAAGTCGTTACTCCCTTCGTGCGGGTCGGAACTTACCCGACAAGGAATTTCGCTACCTTAGGACCGTTATAGTTACGGCCGCCGTTCACCGGGGCTTCCCTTCACCGCTTCGCGCACGGCTCCGGTTCACCTTCCGGCACTGGGCAGGAGTCAGCCCCTATACTTCGGCTTTCGCCTTCGCAGAGACCTGTGTTTTTGGTAAACAGTCGCTTGAGCCTCTTTCTGCGTCCCCCTCACCGCCTCTGGCTCGCACCACAGCCGGCTACTAGGGCTCCCCTTCTTCCAAAGGTACGGGGTCAATTTGCCGAGTTCCTTAACAGAGGTTCGCTCGTCCACCTGTGGGCAGTTACCCTCGCCTACCGGTGTCGGTGTGCGGTACGGGCACACCAGCTCTGGCTAGAGGCTTTTCTCGGCGGCCTGGCCCACGTGACTTCCGTGCCACTGCTGGCACTCGTCCCAGCCGTCATGCCTTGCTCCAGCGGCTTTCCCTACTGGAGGCACTCCGGTCTGGCAACCCATCCTGTCCCTTCGATGGGCTCACGCTACCTACCGCGTCCCCTCTTCGCTCATGCGAGCTGCTGTGGTGCAGGACTATCTAACCTGCTCTCCATCGCCTACGACTACTACGTCCTCGGCTTAGGGCCCGACTAACCCTGGGACGACTGACGTTGCCCAGGAACCCTCAGGCTTCCGGTGGAAGTGGTTCTCGCACTTCGTTCGCTACTCATTCCGGCATTCGCACTTCTGAGCGCTCCACCTGTCTTCTCAGTCAGGCTTCTCTGCACTCAGGACGCTCCCCTACCATGCCCCCTGGGGGGCATTCACAGCTTCGGTGGGAGGCTTAAGCCTCGCTACGTTGTCGGCGCCAGCGCACTCGACCAGTGAGCTATTACGCACTCTTTCAATGATGGCTGCTTCTAAGCCAACATCCTGGCTGTTTTTGCGCACCGACTTCCTTTGACACTGAGCATCCCCTTGGAGACCTTAGCTGGTGATCTGGGCTGTTTCCCTTTCGACGACGGAGCTTAGCCCCCGCCGTCTCACTCACCGCTGCCGGTGGTGGCATTCGCAGTTGGCGTGGGGTTGGTAACCAGCACTTGGCCCCGAGCCCATGCCGCGCTCTACCTCCACCACCGCATCACGGGTGGCTGCACCTCAATGCATTTCGGGGAGAACCAGCTATCTCCACGTTCGGTTGGCATTTCACCCCTATCCACAGCTCATCCCCCAGTTTTGCAACACTGGTGGGTGCGGGCCTCGACGGACTGTCACATCCGCTTCACCCTGGCCATGGATAGCTCACGTGGTTTCGGGTCTCATCGTCGCTACTGCTCGCCCCCTTCAGACTCGGTTTCCCTCTGGCTGCCCTCCTTTTCTGGAGGTTAACCCTGCAACGACGATGTACTCGCCGGATCATTCTACAAAAGGCACGCCATCAACCCTGCTCCCCTACTGAGGAGAGTGGTCTCTGACTGCTTGTGAGTACGTGGTTTCAGGCACTGTTTCATCCCCCTCTCGGGGTGCTTTTCACCTTTCCCTCACGGTACTGGTTCCCTATCGGTCGCTGAAGGTGTTTAGCCTTGGAGGGTGGTCCCCCCTGCTTCCCACAAACTCACCGGGGTTCGTGGTACTCAGGATGCCAACCTCTGCCCGCTCACGGCTCCCCTACCGGACTCTCACCGTCTCTGGTGGTGCCTTCCAGCACCTTCGGGTCCCCTGGCCGGCAGCGTGTGGTTGGTCCTACAACCCCACCTCTCTCGCGAAAAGTGGTTTGGGCTCTTCCCTGTTCGCTCGCCACTACTTGGGGAATCTCGGTTGATTTCTCTTGGTCCGGGTACTGAGATGTTTCAGTTCCCCGACTGCCCCCCGGCCGGCCTATGTATTCGGCCGCCGGTGTCCGCCGGTCTCCGCGTCCTTCTTCGGCCTTCAGCGCCTAGGCATCCTCCTCGTACTCTCTGGAGCTTGTGCCGCGGCTGCGGCTGTGCTCCTCTGCTCGCGGTTCTCTGCTTCTTCCTGCCTCGGCAAAATTGAAGTAATTATTCTTCTTCAGTTGTGAATGTGCTTGTGACTCACCTGTCAAGGCAGGTGGTCAACGACGCTCGGGTAATATCGCATATTTCATTCGACTTGTCAACACCTTCCCGCGCCTAAATTATGAGAGCGGGAGAAATTAGCCTGAATGTACTAAAGAGGATTGACGAACGCTCAACCGGTACAGTATGCTTCAAACTGTATATTAGGAGGGAGCAAAAGGGGTATAAACTTCTGTGGAAGGAACCACTGCTTTATGAAGTATTTTTTCTGGATTTCTTTTGCCGTTTTTCTGGCGGCGTCTATTCCCCACGTGGCGTACTTCTTTGCGTCATTTGAACCATCACAGGGGCCCGAAGGGGTCTGGTGGTGGACGGTAAGTTATGCAATAGCTATCAGTATTGATGTGACGGTATACCTACTTTCATGGACGGCATTTCAACGCTACCGGCGCTACCGGACAGCAAAAGCGGTTTGGCAGCACTGGCTGCTGATAGTGATGTGTACCGTTTTTTCATGGGCAGTGAATTGGGCTTACTCAAAGCAGTTCTATAGCGTGTCCATGCTCAATGCTGCCGAGGCAGCGGCTCCCTGGCTGACCAACGTATTTCCTTTCATGGCGAGCGCTTTCCCGCTGCTGGGTATTGTCTATACGATGATGGCCGAGACGATCTCGGAGACCGCCGAAGAGGAGAAACAAGAGAAATCACAGCAGATGAATGCCCTGGCCGATCTGGCAAAGCAGACGCACCTGCCGGTGGCCACATTACGTCGCGCCCTGGCGAATAGCAGCTCTCGCATCAACCCGATGAGCTTGCTTGCGGCGACCAGTCGTCCCGCAAGCGAGACAGCAGCTCCGGGCACAGCCGCGGCCGAGATGACGACAAACGATGCTGCGCAACCGATCACAGGCCAGGTGCTGGCGATTGAACGAGAGCCAATCGATCTTGTCGAGAAGCGGAACGCGAATCCGGGCGTTGTTACCATGCCTGGCGAAGGCAATCCGGATAAATTGCAAATGACG
>WNFY01011598.1_pt1 | contig 13504 bp, 17 predicted proteins | sample 5400091 | NCBI WGS metagenome assembly WNFY01 (sample SAMN13153364, study PRJNA577476) | soil metagenome | isolation source: 60 cm soil or saprolite under grassland replicate 1 | place: USA:California | collected 2016-06-15 | reverse complement strand
ACACGACGAACGTGCCGCTCGAGGACGTCACCGGCGGCAAGGCCTGGGTCGCGTTCGGGTACGGCGGCGAGCCGCTCGAGCGCGAGCACGGCGGCCCGGCGCGCATGCTCGTCCCGCATCTCTACTTCTGGAAGAGCGCGAAGTGGGTTCGCGGACTGCGGCTACAGGTCGAGGACACGCCCGGCTTCTGGGAGACGAACGGGTACCACAACTACGGCGACCCTTGGAAGGAGCAGCGCTACTGGGGCGACTGACGATAACCCGCTGGTAGCAGCCGCTTGTACTCGGGGTGCTGCTCGACGTAGTACGCGATGAAGGGACACAGCGGCACCACATCGAGACCCCGCTTCGCCGCGTCCTCGAGGGCGGCCGCCGCGAGCCGGCTGCCGAAGCCGCGGCCCTCGAGCGATTCGTCCACCTCGGTGTGCGTGAACGCGATGCGGCCGTCGCGAAGCCGGTAAGCGGCGAGCCCGATCAGCCGGCCGTGGAGCCGTAGCTCGTAACGGCTTTCCGCAGGCGCGTTCACGACCTCGGCCTCGGCGGCCGAGCCGCTGGCTCCCTCGAGCTCGTCCGTCCCGCGGAAGAACTCGATCAGCTGGCTGGTCACGTCCGACTCGCGCGCGTCCTCGTGTTCCGCGAAGCGTCTGCGGTGCGCTGCCGCGAACTGCCATCCGTTGCGCTCGTGCAGGTGGTTGAAGATCTCGCGCGTGCCGCGGTACGTCTGCCCGTCCTCCGCGACGAGAACCGGGATCTGGTCGCCGGCCGCGACCTCCTTCAACCCGGCCCGCTCCTTAGGCCAGGGCTCGACCTGGCGCGCGACGAAGTCGAGCCCGAGCTCGGTCAGCACCTCGCGCACCGCCGAGGAGAACGGGCACCACTCCGCCTGGTAGAGCGTCAGCGGCTCAGCCACGAAAGCCGATCTTCTCGTGCGTGCCGTCGCAGAAAGGCTTGTTGGCGGAGCCGCCGCAGCGGCAGAGCGCCGCCTTCTCGCCCTCGAAGAGAACGCTGCCGTCGGCATCGACGACCCGCACGCCGCCGGAGACGAGCAGCGGGCCGTCCGCCGACGCCTCGATCTGCAGCGCGTCCTGGTGCGGCAGAGGCCGGACGCCGACGCGCCGCGTGCGGAGCGCGCCCGACGGACAGCGCGCTACCGCGGCCTCGACCTCCTCCGGGCTCGCCGCGTCGACCTTGACCCACGGGCGCCTCTTCTCGTCGAAGACCTGCGGCAACAGGCGGACGCAGTTGCGCGAGTGGTAGCAGAGGCTCGGCTCCCACTCCACCACGATCTCGTCTGTCGCGTACTCCTTCGTGACCCGGTCGCGGGTGGAGCTCATCGCGTGACCGTAGCTGTCGGGAAGGACCCGGGAGCGCGAACGCGTCAGGCCGGCGGGCTAGATCAGTGCGGCGATGTACGGCGCAGCGTGCAAGAGCGGAATGCCGATCGTCTTGGCGATCTTCGCAACGGTGTCGACGATCCCCGAAGCGTGCTCCGCCACTGCGCCCGCGCCCTGCAGCTGCTCGTCGACGCGTTCCAGGCCGCGCTGGAAGCCGGACTTCGGATCCTCCGACTGAACGGCCTGGGTCATCTCCGGGACCGCCTTCTCCAGCAGCACGGCTTTCGCGCCCTCCGGAAGCTGCGCGTCCTGGATCTGCTGCTGCAGCTGCTTGATCAGGTCGAGCAGCTCCTGCTGCGTCTGCTGGTTGATCGTGACCGTCGCCTGCACGTCCTGTCCGATCGCGATTCCCGTGCCGGAGACGTTCCCGGTGTTGACGTACGAGCTCTTCTCCTCAGCCATGAGTGCCCTCCTGTGTCTCGACCTTCGACACCGTATGCGAGCCGATCGCAATCCCGGTGCCATTGATGTCCCCCGTCTCGACGATGGTGCCGATGTTGACCACGACAGTTCCCTGGACGTTGGTGGGAAGCGCGGTCAGCGGCACGGGCTGGTGGCCGGGCGTGACCATCTGCAGCTCCACCTGGTCCTCCCGCTGCTCGTCGACGACCGCCTGAACCTGCGCCTGCGGCGCGGAGGAGCCCGCGAGCGTCAGCTGTGCGATCAGCGAGAGGCACGGCGCAGCGAACTCCATCCAGCGGTAGAGGTTCATCATCACGAGCAGCTCGACGGCCGCTTGCCCGCCCTCGATTACGACCTCCATCACGCGAACCGGGAAGCCCATCATCGTGATCCCCTCGAACTCGCGGATGTGCCCCTTCCCCTGCGGGAACTGCTCCTGGCGCACGGGCTGCATTCCCGTCACGCTCATGATCCCGAGGCCGGCGGCGTTCGACTGCATGACCATCGAGTTCTCGAAGGCGTACACGTTCTGGAGCAGCGGCGCGAGCTCGAACGGCTGCACCGCGCGGATCTGCACCTGCGCCTGGCGGTCGAACGGCGTCGAACCCGGCGGCAGCACGCGGTAGACCCCGAGCGGCGGCATGCTCTCGACGACCGTGAAGCCCGGTGGCAACGCAAGCGTGTACCCCGGCCCCGTCAGGACGCCGCTACTCACGGGAGAACATCCTTGTGCGAACCCGCCCCCTTTTCCGGCCGCCCGAACCTATAGCGGGCCGCTGCGCCGGTCAACTACCGTGAACCTCCTAGGGCTTCATGCGGGTCGCGACGTTGTACTTCGTCACCGACGTGCGCTGACCCGGCGTGTCCCCGGCCGGCATCGCACTCAGGATCTCGTCGGCTTTCCGGTAGTCGTCCTCGTTCTCGAGAATGATGATCACGAGCGACTTCTCGGCCTCGGGGTCGTGCAGCGCGATCAGCTCCGCCGAAGAGGGGAAGCCCTCCGGCGGCTCGCCACTCTGCATCTCACGGTCCATCTCGTTCATCCGGTCCGTGCTCACGCCGTCGAACGTCACCACACGTGCAAGCGCCATCAGAGCCTCCTTGTCGGGTCGGGCAACCCTACGCTGTCTCGTACTCGTCGCGGCGACGGAACCACGCGCCCGTCTCGTTGCGGCCCTTCGGGGCCCGGTCGAGCCACTGGTACATGCCCCACATCGCGTCCACGCCGCGGGCGTACGCGGAGTAGGTGTGGTGGACGACGCCGTCCTCGAGCGCGAATGCGCTCATCCCGGGCGCCTCGAGCAGGTATGTCGCCGCGTCGGTTCCGGTCATGGCGGCGAACTCGCCGACCGGGCCGTCGGCGGCTTCCAGGACCGGCCTGATGTCTCTCTGGCCGAAGTTGTACTCGACGATCCCTTCGCGCTGCTGCTCCTCGGTGACCGAGGTCCGGAAGTCGTAGTTGAAGTCAGTGCCGTGCGAGGACGCCCACGGGAAGCTCCATCCCATCCGGCGCTTGTAAGCCTGCAGCTTCTCGAGCGGAGCGCGCGAGACGGCGATCATCGCCACGTCGTGGTTCTCGAGATGGACGACGGAGCCGTTGAAGCCGTCCGCAATCGCCGAGCAGGCCGGGCAGCCGGCGGTGTACTCGGGCCCGAACATGAAGTGGTACATCAGGAGCTGCGAGCGCCCGCGGAACAGATCCGCCAGCGAAGCGCTGCCCTCGTCGGTCGCGAACCGGTACTCCTTGTCGATCCGGACCCACGGCAGCTCCTGCCGCTGCCGGGCCAGCTCGTCACCGCGCCGGGTCAGCTCCTTCTCGGCCTCGAGTAGCTCGAGCCGCGCCGCCAGCCACTCCTCACGGGTACCGGTCTTGTGCTCGGTCACGTGAGGACCAGTATTCCAACGGCGACGATCGCCAGCGCCACCGGCACGTCGATGGACGCTCTCGGTGGCAGCACCTTCTGGGCGAGGACGAGGACGGCGACGACCGCCATCCAGGCGACACTCATGACGCCAAGCGCGAGGAGCATCACCATCAGCCCAACACTCGAGCCGACGCAGCAGACCCCGAACTGGAATCCGGAGCGGACGGTCTCCCGGCAGCGCCGGCGGCAGTCGAGCTTGAGCGGCGTGAGCTCGTAGAGACCGGCTGCGATCGTCAGCGCGCCTGCGGCGGTCGAGCCGTGCGGCTCGTACAGCGCGTAGACGGCGAGGCCGAACAGCGCCCAAACCGCGAGGTACGACCCGGCGAACAGCGGCGCGGCAAGCGCGCGACCACTGGTGCGGACGAACCTCGAGACCGCCGGGACCGCGCCCGGCAGCATCATCGCGGCCATCATCGGCACCCAAGCGGCGAGGAAGAACGAGAACGAGCCGAGCTCGGTCGCGGCGCCCATGTCCATGCCGCTCATCTGCCGGAGCGCAAGGAACCAGCACACCCCGGCGAGGGCGAGAGTTGCGGTGACTGTGGCCCTAGTACTCGTCATGGCGACGTAACTTGTAGACCGGCCTGGGCCCGGAAACTCATCGCCATACTGCCAGCGGGGGCCCGGCAGACGGCGGTCTACGCAGCCAGTGCGCGGGGTGCGAGCGTGAGGACCCGGAAGCACCGATCGAGCGCGTCCAGCTTGCCTTGCACGCGCGCGCGGCCGCGCTTGACGGCTTCGCGCGGCTCGAGCTCGCCGCCCGTGAGGGCGAAGAACGTGTTGATGTCCACCTCGACGACGAGGTCCGCGTCTTCGGCCGCGCCCAGGCTCGCCTCGAGCGACCCGTTCACGAGCCGTGCGGTGAAGACGTCGTCGTCGATTTCGAGCACGTACGTCTCGGTCAGCCCGCGGGCAGCCTCGGCGTTGAAGAGCGCCGGAAACGCGTTCACGCCCCACTCCGGATAGAGCTCGTCTTCCGGGCCCGGCGGGCCGAGCGACCGCGCGCCCCAACGGGCCAGCGCGTACAGGGCCTCGTTGAGGCCGGTGCCGTACTCGGTCAGCTCGTAGACGGTCGACGCGGCCGGCGGTGCAAGGCGCCGTTTCTGGACGACGCCGCACTGTTCGAGGTCGCGCAGGCGCGCGGCGAGGATGTTCGTCCCGATGCCGGGCAGGCCGTGCGCGAGGTCGGTGTAGCGCTTGGGGCCGTGCAGGAGCTCACGGACGATCAGGAGCGACCAGCGCTCGCCCACCAGAGAAAGCGCATGGGCCATCGGACAGTACTGGTCGAATTTCTTGCTCATCGTTCGTCGTTAGTGTAGCCGGAGTTCTTCCGGTCAACAAGTAAGTACTTGCGAAAAGAAAGTTAGCTCTGTAAGATCGCAAGTCACCGCTAGACGACTGAAAGGACAACACCATGATCGCAGCGACTCGACGGAAGTGGTTCGCTCTCGCACTCCTCCTCGGTGTGCAGTTCATGGTCGTGCTCGACATCGCGATCGTGAACGTTGCTCTCCCGTCCATCCAGACCGACCTCGGGTTCTCGCAGGCCAACCTGCAGTGGGTCGTGAGCGCGTATGCACTTCTCTTCGGCGGTTTCCTCCTCCTCGGCGGGCGCATCGCCGACCTCGTCGGGCGCCGCCGGGTCTTCGTCGTCGGACTCGTCGTCTTCACCGGCGCGTCGCTTCTCTCCGGCCTCTCCTGGAGCGAGGGCGCGTTGATCGGCGCGCGTGCACTGCAAGGGCTCGGTGCGGCGCTGATCACTCCGGCCGCGCTCTCGATCCTGACCACGACGTTCGCGGAGGGGAAGGAACGAAATGCCGCGCTCGGCGCCTGGGGCGGCGTCGGCGCGTTCGGCGCGGTCGCCGGCGTCCTGCTCGGGGGCGTCCTGACCGATGCTCTGAGCTGGGAGTGGATCTTTTTCGTCAACGTCCCGGTCGGCCTCGTCGGCCTCGCGCTTGCTCCGCTCCTCCTGACCGAGAGCCGCGACGCCCGCGTCAAGACCTTCGATCTGCCCGGCGCCGCACTCGTCACCGGCGGGCTGGTCACGCTCGTGTACGCGATCACGCAGGCGAACAACAACGGCTGGGGCTCGCTCGAGACGATCGCGCTCTTCGTCTCGGCGCTCGTCGTGCTCGCAGCGTTCGTGGCCTGGGAATGGCGGAATGACGAGCCGCTCGTGCCGTTCTCGATCTTCCGGCTCAGGACGGTCGTCGGTGCGAACATCGCCGGGCTCATCCTCGGAACGGCGATCTTCGCGATGTTCCTGATGCTGACCCTCTACATGCAGCAGGTGCTGCACTACTCCGCGATGAAGACCGGCCTCGCCTACCTGGCAGTGGCCGGAACCGCGATCTTCTGGTCGGCGCTCGGCGCGCAGCTCGTCACGCGCCTCGGCGTCAAGCCCGTGCTCGTCGCCGGGATGGCCGCCCTCTCCGCGGGGCTCGTGTATTTCACGCAGGTCTCGCCGCACGGCTCCTACGTGGGCAATCTCCTCCCGGGATTCCTCCTGATTGCGGTCGGGCTGGGCTTCTCCTTCGTGCCGATCTCGATCGCGGCCCTCGCAGGCGTGCAGCCCGCCGAGGCTGGCCTCGCTTCCGGATTGATCAACATGTCGCAGCAGATCGGCGGGGCGCTCGGCATTGCTGCGCTTTCGGCGATCGCGACATCGACGACGCACGACTCGATCGTTTCCGGGACGGCAAGGTCCGCCGCGCTTACCGACGGCTTCCAGGCTGCCTTCATCGGGGCTGCGACGATCGCGGTGGTCGGCGTCCTCGTCGCGCTGCTCTTCGTGCGGCGCTCCGATCTGACGACGGCGCCGGCAATGGAAGAGACGCCGGCGCTCGAAGCCGCCTAGAACAACTTCTGGGGGAGCCGTGGCCGGAGGCTGCGGCTCCCTAGAGCTCCTCTAGCCGAAGTCGATCACGCTGCGGATGCCGTCCTGGGCTTCCATCAGCTCGAAGCCGCGGTTCACCTCGTCGAGGCTGAGCTTGTGCGAGACGAACGGCTCGACGTCGATCTCGCCGGCGAGCCAGCGGTCGACCAGCTGCGGCACCTGGTCGCGGCCCTTGACGCCGCCGAACGACGAGCCGGCCACGCGGCGGCCGGTGATCAGGAAGCGCGGCACGACTTCGAGCACCTCGCCCTTGCCCGCGACGCCGCAGACCGTCGCGAGGCCCCAGCCCATCCGGGCCGACTCGACGGCCTGGCGCATCACCTCGACGTTGCCGGTCGCCTCGAAGGTATAGTCGGCGCCGAAGCCGCCGGTCAGCTCGACGATCTGGTCGACCGCGTCGGGCCCGCCCTGCAGCGTGTCGGTGGCGCCCTGACCGCGCGCGAGCTCGAGCCGCTCTTCGGAGAGGTCGACGCAGACGATCCGCTCGGCGCCCTGGAGCCGGCAGCCCGCGACAGCGCCGAGGCCGACCATCCCCGCGCCGAAGACGACGCACGTCGATCCGGCCTCCACCTTTGCGGTATTGATCGCGGCGCCGAGCCCCGTCGAGAGGCCGCACGCGAACAGGCAGGCGCGGTCGAGCGGCGCGTCTTTGTTGACGTTGGCGAGCGCGATCTCGCGAGAAGAGCGTGACGACGTGGTCGCCGGTAGCCACCGAGCTCACGCCCTCGCCGACGGCCTCGACGACGCCTGCGCCTTCGTGCCCGAGCACGGTCGGCGAGTACCCGGACGGGTCGGCGCCCGAGGCCGTGAAGAGGTCGGTGTGGCAGACGCCGCAGGCGACGAGGCGGACGAGCACTTCGCCCGCCTTCGGCTCAGCGAGGTCGAGCTCCTGAACCTCGAGCGGCGCGCCAAACCGCTCGAGCACCGCGGCGCGGATCTTCATGGGCCGATCCTACGAGAAGAAGAAGGGGCCGCTCGAGGCGGCCCCTTCTAATCTGCTCAGTTCGAGATCGCCGGTCGGGCGACCTCGATCCCAGCGCCTAGATAGCTGATCACCGGCCTCTCGTCGATGCCGAGCGCAATCGACGTGAAGGTGCCTCCGGATGGATCGAGTGTGGTCAGCGTCTCGTTCGAGCCCGCGCAGGCGAGGTCGTTGCAGCGCGCCAGCTTCAAGGCTCCGTTGGTCACGTCGTAGTAGGCGACGATTGGATTGCCCTCGAAACCGATCGCGATGGATGCGTGTCGGCCAACGTCACCCGTCGCATCCACTGAGCTGAGCTCCTCGTCGCCGTGTAGTACTGGGTCAGCGTCACTGTGCGATTCCTTTCGATAGGCGGTAGCGTCTCCTCATGGATCCTGAACGCGCACGCGCGCTCCTGGCGGCCGAGCGTGAGCGGATCGAGCGAGCGCTTTCGCGGCTAGGGCATCAGGACACGGGCGAGCCGGCAGACGACCAGGATCCGGCCAATCTCGCCTCGGAGCTCTACCAGGACGAGCTTGACGAGGGTCGCGCCGAAGACCTCCGCCGGGAGCTGGAGGCGGTCGCGCGAGCCGAGGCGCGGCTCGCGGCGGGAACGTACGGCCTCTCGGTCGTCAGCGGCACGCCGATTCCCGACGAGCGCCTCGAGGCGATCCCGACCGCCGAGCGGACCGCCGAAGAAGAAGCACGCTGACGCGCCGCTACTGGGCGCCCAGGCGCCGCTCGGCGATCCTTCGGCCGACCTCGGCTGCGATCACGACGGTCAGCGAGAGCACGAGCACGACCACCGCGACCGCGATCACCTGCGGCAGCTGATTCGGGAAGCGCACAGCGGAGTACAGGTAGATCGGGAACGTCAGCCGGTTGCCCACGACGAACGACGCGACGGCGTACTCGTCGAAGGACGTCGTGAAGGCGATCAGGAAAGCCGACATCACCGCGGGGAGAATCAAGGGCAGCGTGATCCAGCGGAACGTCCCAAGCGGGCCGGCGCCGAGATCAAAGGCGGCCTCCTCGAGGGCGACGTCGATCTGATCGAGGCGCGGGACGAGGACGAGGATCGTGTAGGGCAGGCTGATCACGATGTGCCCGATCACGACAGTGATGAGCGAGCGCGGCACCCCGAGCTGATGGAAGAGGAGCAGCAGCGAGATCCCCAAGACGAGATACGGGATCACGAGGGGGCTGAGGACCAACGCGGAGACGGCCGCCTTCCCCCGAAAGCGGCGGCGCGTGAGCGCGATCGAAGTGAGCACGCCGAGCACGACCGCGCCGACGCTCGAGACGGCGGCGACTATCGCGCTGTTCTCCAGCGCCCCGCGGAGCTCGGAATTCGTGAGGAACTGGTGGTACCAGTGCAGCGTGAACCCCGAGAGCGGGAACGTGGGCACCGCCGAGTCGTTGAAGGAGAAGATCAGCAGGATCACGATCGGCGCGTACAGGAAGAGGACGACGAGGAAGAAGAACGTGCGCAGCATCCAGGCGCCGGTTCGGGAGAGCGCGACGTCCATCAGCCCGCCGCGACCTCCCGCGGCCGGAGGAAGCGCGCGAAGACGATCGTGAGGACCGCGACCACCCCGAGGAGGAAGATCGCGAGCACCGAGCCGGTTTCCCAGTCGGGGAAGCCGGTCCCGAAGAGGTCGACGATCTGGTTCCCGTACATGTAGCCCGAGGTCCCCCCGACGAGCGACGGCGTCAGGAACTCACCGAGCGTCGGGATGAAGACGAAGAGGAACGCGGCGAAGACTCCCGGCAGCGTGAGGGGCAAGGTCACTTTGCGGAACGCCTGCAGCCGGCTGGCCCCGAGATCGCTCGCGGCCTCGAGCAGCTGCCGGTCGAGGTTCTCGAGCGAGACGAAGATCGGCAAAGCCACGAACGGGAGCCAGATGTAGCCGAGGACCAGCATCACCGCGAACCGGCTGTAGAGGAGCTGCGAGATCGGGTGGTCGGCCGACCGCAGGCCGGTCCAGACGAGGAATGAGTTGATCACGCCTTGGTTCCCGAGGATCACCTTCCAGGCCAGCACGCGCAGGAGGTAGCTCGTCAGGAAGGGCGCGATCAGCAGGAGCAGCAGCACGTACTTCCGCTTCGTCCCGGAGAGCGCCAGGTAGTACGCGAGCGGGTAGGCGAGCAGGACGATGATCGCCGAGACGATCAGCGACATCTTCACGGACTTCCAAAACAGCGACAGGTAGATGGAGCTGTGCAGGAAGTGGCGCCACGCCTCGAGCGTGAAGCCGTGCGCCCCCGGGTCGATCGAATAGACGTCGAAGCTGTACGCGGCGACGATCGCGATCGGGACCAGGAAGAAGACGGCCAGCCAGGCCAGCGGGAGGCCGAGCAGCGCCGGCGTCGTCAGGGCCAACCGCAGGCGCCTGCGGCGCGGCGCTGCCGGCGAGGCGCGGGCGACGACCGACATCTACGTCGGGATCAGGAGGCCTTCACCTCTTCCCACATCCTGGCGTAGACCGCCCGCCGCGGGATGTCGCGGTCGAGGTGCGCGGCCGGTTCGGTGACCGCCTTCGGATTGGTGAGTTGCAGCGCCTTCAGCAGGGCGCTCGACGACGGTCGCGCCAAGGTGTTCGCGTGGCCGTAGCCGTAGTTGTCCTCCAGCCACTTCCCGGACCGCGCGGAGCTCCAGGCGTTGACGTACTGGTGAGCCAGATGCGGTCGCGGTGAGCCCTTCAGGAGCATGAACATGCCGACCCAGGCGATCGGCTTCTCCTTGGGTCGCATGTACACCACCTTCAGCTTCTTCTTCTTCATCTGCACCCAGTCGTTGGGCCACGCGTAGGCGATCCAGATGTCGCCCGACCCGAAGGCCTCCCAGAGGTTGGTCTCGGAAGACCAGATCAAACGGGCGAGCTTCTTCTTCTTCATCAGCAGCTGCTGGGAACGCTTGAGCTGCTCGTCCGTCTGGTGCCACGGCCGCGGGATGCCGAGGTAGAGGCCGGCCATGACGAGCATCTCGAGGTCGTCGAACCACGCGATCTTGCCCTTGTACCGGTCGTCGAAGAGGAGACCCCACGAGCGTGCCCTCGGGTGCACCTTGTCGCTCCGGTAGAGGATCGCGTCGAAGCCCCAGTCGTCCGGAATCCCGTACTGCTTGCCCTTGTACTGGCCCGCCTTGACCATGAACGGGTTCAGGTGTTTGAAGTTCGACATCAGCCTTGGGTTCCACGGCTGCACGAGGCCGCTCGTCGCGAAGTACTTGACCCAGCCGACGTACGGGCGGAAGAGGTCCGGCTTGAGCCCCGCGTGGATCTTCGCGAGCGCGTCGGACTCGTTGCCCATGTAGGTGAACTGCGGCTTGTTGCGCGGGTGGGCCTTCACGTACGCGGAGAACATGGCCTGCCCGCCGTCGTTGCCGTAGCCCGCCCAGTCGAGGACCTGCAGGCGGCCCGACTCCGAGCTCAGCCAGTCCTGCGCGGCCCGCGCCGTCGCCAGCGGGCCTCCAAGCAGGCTCGCCCCTCCGGCCGCAGCCGCGATCTTCAGCAGTTGATCCCGGCTCAGCCGCCGTTCGAGTGTCTCGTCCATTCCGCTCCTCCTCATCTCCCCCTAGTAGCTGGGTGGACTGATGATCCACATCACTTCCGCGAGCCCCTGGCCGGTGTTCGAGACGCGATGCGGGGTCGAGCTTCGGTAATCGATGCAATCACCGCTCTCCAGCTCGAAGAGCTCGCCGCCGAGCTCGAGCTGGACGCTTCCGGAGATGACGACGAAGAGCTCCTCGGAGTCGCCGTGGGCGTAGGGCTGCTCTCCGGTGGAGCCTCCGACCTCCAGCTCACCCGCGAAGACCTCCAGGTGATGGAGCGGCTTGGGTGTCAGCAGCAGCTTGCGGCCAAGGGTTCCGAACGACAGGGCCGGACGCTCGTTCCGGCGCAGCACCCGGGGCCCCGGGAGGCCGCCGGGCTCGAAGAGATCGGCCATCGCCACGCCGAGCGCGTCCGCGATCTTCCTGAGGGAGGCGATGCTCGCACTCGAACGGCCGCGCTCGACCTGGCTCAGGAAGCTCTCGCTGAGGCCGGAGCGATCGGCGATCGTCCGCAGCGTGCAGCGACGGATCCGGCGAAGCTCCCGGAGGCGCTCGCCGACATCGACCTCTGCTGCGACCTCGGGCACGCTCGACGACATCAGATCTCCTTAGACCCCGTCGAAGGAAAAGTGAAGCAACCCTACGGCGTCCCTGAAGCCGGGTCAACGCGGTAGGGTCGCTGCGCCGTGCCGTCGGTGAGCCTCGACGTCGTCGTCCCTGCCGTCAGGCGGGCGACGATCGGGCGCCTGCTGGAAAGCCTGAGCCGCAACAGCGTTCGCCCGGACGTCGTCTCGATCGTCTCGAATGAAGTCGACGCCCGGATCGAGACGCACGGCCTGAACGTACGGCTACTCCGCTTCCGCAGCAGCGAGTACCCGATCGGCGACCGCGACGTCGCCTTGCGCAGGGACGTCGGCATCTGGAGCTCGGAGTGCTCGCACGTGCTGACGCTGGACGACGACGTCGTCGCGCCCGCGAACCTGATCGAGACGAGCCTCGGGCTCCTGCACGACGAGCCGTACTTCTGGGGCCACTACCGCTACATCTCGCTCTCCGGCTACACCCTCGAACGCCTCTCGGAGCTTCCGCCCGAGCTCGGGCGCAGGCGCGAGAACCCGCCGAACAGCTGGCACCTCTGGATGAGCTGCTACGCGGGCGCGTTCGGCGTAGAGCGCGAGCTCGTCCAGCAGCTCGGCGGTTTCGACCTCGCCTTCTCGTGCCGGCACGGGGGCGAGGACCAGTCGCTCGGCAAGCGGCTGGCAGCGCATGTCGCCGGGACCGAGCGCGTCTTCATCCACGAGCCGCCCTTTATCTGGCACCCGAACGAGCCCGACGAGTGGGAGCCGCCCGCTTACTCGAACCTCTGCGAAGGCACGCACGACCTCGAGGAGACGAGCCTGAACGGCCTGCCCGTGACGAAGTGCCGTCGCTGCCCGTGGTTCGCCGCCGCCGACGAGGCGCGGCTCTTCTCGGGCGAGGTTTTCGTGCCTTACGACCCGAATGCGATCGCCGTGACGATCGAGCAACCTACTAGTAGGGCGACAGCGCGGGCCTGACCGGCGCGGCGAGGGCACGGCGGACGATCAGCCCGAAGCGGGTCTCTGCGAAGCGGTGCAAGCTCGGCTCCGCGACGAGCCGCGGAGGCGCGTTCCAGTTGCAGGCGCACCAGCCGATGTCCAGCCGCTCGAACAGCCCCGCGTTGGCGATCGCGGAGCGGCCGAGGTCTGGGCCCTCGTTCGCCCACTCTGAGACGAGCACCGGGTTGCTCCGGGCGAAGGCGGCGAACCGCTCGTCGAGCCTGGGCCGCGAGCCGCTCGTGTCGCGGAGCGTGTAGACCAGGTTCGGAACCGCAAGAGCAAGGCCCTCGAGATCGGCGCCCGGGAGCAGCAGCAGCGAGGATTGGTGAATCGAGCGAATCGTGCGGACGAGCTCCAGCGCCGCCTCCGGCCAGTCGTCCCCGAGCGGCGCCTCGGCGGCGTAGGGCTCGAAGAGGGCACCGGGCTGTGCCTGGTAGCGATCTGCGAGGAGAGTCCAGACGTCGTGCGTCCCCTGGTCAGGAAGGCCTTCGGGCGGCCTCAGGGCCAGGAGCGCGTAGACGTTCGATCCCGCGAGCGCCCCGACCAGCTCGTCGAGCCGATCGAGGACCGGCGATCCTCCGAGGATCGTGCCGGCGCTGAAGGGCACGCGCACGACGCTTACCCCCCAGCCGTCGGTGAGCACTTCGAGGTTGCGGTCGTCGAGAGCGAGGGCCTCGAGCAAAGGCGTTTCGCCTGCAGCCGCCTCGTCGAGCCCCACGACGTTGACCCCGCGGAGGACCCTGGCCTCGCCGCCCCACTCCACCACGCGGCCATCCTCGGTCCGCAGCCACGGCAG
>WNFY01004114.1_pt1 | contig 13504 bp, 8 predicted proteins | sample 5400091 | NCBI WGS metagenome assembly WNFY01 (sample SAMN13153364, study PRJNA577476) | soil metagenome | isolation source: 60 cm soil or saprolite under grassland replicate 1 | place: USA:California | collected 2016-06-15 | reverse complement strand
CCGGACATCCTGCCCGAGTATCTGCAATACGGCGGGCGCGCGGCGTTCATGGCGCGTCTCGTTCTCGCTGCGACGCTGTCGGCCAACTACGGCATCTATGGCCCGGCGTTCGAGCTCCTCGAGCGCACGCCGCGCGAGCCCGGCACCGAGGAGTATCTCGACAGCGAGAAGTACGAGCTCAAGCAGTGGGACCTCGCGCGCGCGGACAGCCTTGCCGGCTTCGTCGCCCGCGTGAACGCTGCGCGGCACGATAATCCGGCGTTGCAGCATGATGGCGCGCTCACTTTTTTCCCGATCGACAACGACGAAATGATCTGCTACGGAAAAATGGATCCGGCGGGCGAGAACGCGGTGCTCGTCATCGTCAATCTCGACCCGCATCACACGCAGGCGGGGTGGGTGACGCTCGATTCGGCGGCGCTCGGCCTCGAGCTCGACCGGGCGTTCCAGGTTCACGACGTGCTGACGGGCGCGCGATTCCTGTGGAGCGGTGCGCGTAACTTCGTGCAGCTCGATCCGGCGCGGGCCCCTGCGCACGTGTTCCGGCTGCGCCGGCGGGTGCGCACCGAGCGCGATTTCGATTACTTCCTGTAGGGAGCCGGCATGGCTGCACTCCTCACGGCAGCAACGAGCGCAAACCTCCGCACCGCAGCGCCCGCGCCAGCGCCGACCGTCGCGACGGCACCCGTCGCCGCGGCGGCGTCCGACGTCCTCTGGTACAAGGACGCGGTCGTCTATCAGCTGCACATCAAGGCGTTCTTCGATTCCAACGACGACGGGATCGGCGATTTCCGCGGGCTCACCGACAAGCTCGATTACGTCAAGGATCTCGGCGTCAACACGATCTGGCTCCTGCCGTTCTATCCGTCGCCGCTGCGCGACGACGGCTACGACGTCTCCGATTACACCAACGTGCACCCGTCCTACGGGACGCGCGCCGACTTCCACCTGTTCGTCCGCGAGGCGCACCGCCGCGAGCTCCGGGTCATCACCGAGCTCATCGTCAACCACACCTCCGACCAGCATCCGTGGTTCCAGGCGGCGCGGCGTGCGCCCAAGGACTCGTCGAAGCGCAACTGGTACGTCTGGAGCGACGACCCGAACAGGTACGCCGGCACCCGCGTGATCTTCACCGATACCGAGAAGTCGAACTGGGCCTGGGACGACGTCGCCAAGGCGTTCTACTGGCATCGCTTCTTCAGCCACCAGCCCGACCTCAATTTCGACAACCCGCAGGTGCTGAAGGCGATCTTCCGGGTGATGCGCTTCTGGTTCGATCTCGGCGTCGACGGCTTCCGGCTCGACGCGATTCCGTATCTGTGCGAGCGCGATGGCACGAACAACGAAAACCTCCCCGAGACGCACGCGGTGCTCAAAGAGCTTCGCGCGATGGTCGACGCGCATTATCCGAACAAGCTCCTGCTCGCGGAGGCGAACCAGTGGCCCGAGGACGTGCGCGAATACTTCGGCGACGGCAACGAATGCCACATGGCCTACCACTTCCCGCTGATGCCGCGGATGTACATGGCGATCGCGCAGGAGGACCGGCACCCGATCACCGAGATCATGGGGCAGACGCCCGACATTCCGGAGTCCTGCCAGTGGGCGATCTTCCTGCGCAACCACGACGAGCTGACACTCGAAATGGTGACCAGCAAGGAGCGCGACTACATGTACCAGATGTACGCGACCGACCCGCGCGCCCGCGTCAACGTCGGCATACGGCGGCGCCTCGCCCCGCTGCTCGAGAACGACACCGGCAAGATCAAGCTGATGACGAGCCTGCTCCTGTCGATGCCCGGCTCGCCGATCCTCTATTACGGCGACGAGATCGGCATGGGCGACAACATCTACCTGGGCGACCGCGACGGCGTGCGCACGCCGATGCAATGGCGCCCGGAACGCAACGCCGGATTTTCGCGGGCGGATCCGCAACGGCTCTACCTGCAGCCGATCATGGATGCGATTTACGGCTACGAGGCGGTCAACGTCGAGGCGCAGCTGCGCGAGCCGGCATCGCTGCTCAACTGGAAGCGGCGGATGCTGGCGGTGCGCAAGGGGTTCCACGCTTTCGGTCGCGGCAGGCTCACCTTCCTCCGGCCCGGGAACCGGAAGATCCTCGCTTACCTGCGCGAATATGGCGACGAGATCATCCTTTGCGTCGCCAATCTCGCGCGCTCGGCGCAACCGGTAGAGCTCGATCTGTCGCGTTACCGGGGACGGGTGCCCGTGGAGCTGATGGGTCGCACACCGTTCCCACCGATCGGCGATCTGCCGTACCTGCTGACGCTCGCGGGACATGGCTTTCTCTGGTTCCGCCTCGCCGCGGGCGGAGAGGTCCCGGCGTGGCACGAGGAGCGGCTGCCGCGCGAGGAGCTGCCGGTGCTTGTTCTGTTCGACGGGTGGGCGAGCCTGTTCCGCGATCGCGTCGTGCCATGGCGCATCGCGATGGCGGAAAAGGTCCGCGCGCAACTCGAGCGCGAAGCATTGCCTGCGTTCGTCGCGGGGCGCAGGTGGTACGCGGCGAAGGGTGCTGCGGTGGGGGCGGTCACGCTCGTCGATCACGTCGAGTGGGAGCGCGGCGACCGGAGTTGGCTCGTCGCGCTGGCACGAGTGGATCGCGCCGAAGGCGGTGCGGATACCTATTTCGTCCCGCTGACGCTCGCGTGGGAAGACACGGACGAGGACAAGCTGCGCACGCTCGCACCACTCACCGTCGCCCGGGTACGACAGCAGGCGCAGGCCGGGGTTCTCGCCGACGCCTTCGGCGACGATGCGTTCTGCCGCGCGCTCGTCGCGGCCATCGGCGCCGGTGAGCAACTGAAGGCGGCGCACGGCACGCTCCTTTTCAAGCCGTCGCGCGCGTTCCCCGAAATCGCGGGCGCCGGCTACGAGCAGCTGAGTGTTGCCGCGCCCGGTGCGCAAAGCAGCAACACCATCGTCGCAGTGGGCGAGCGCCTGTTCCTCAAAGGCTATCGGCGCCTGCAGTTCGGGTTGAATCCCGAGGTCGAAATCGGACGCTTCCTCACCGACGTCGCGCATTTTTCGCACAGCATTCCGGTGGCGGGCAGCGTCGAATACGTTGCCGAGGACGGCCGCAAGACGACGCTCGCGCTCCTGCAGGCGTACGTTTTTAACCAGGGCGACGGCTGGGAATACACGCTCAACTATCTCGACCGGGTATTCGAACAATCACCGGCGCAGACCGCGCCGCCGGGAACGGGCGTCGACCTGCACGGGGGCTATCTCGCGCTCATTCGCACGCTGGGCAAGCGCACCGCCGAGCTTCACGCCGCCTTCGCCCGCAAGAGCGGCGACCCCGCTTTCGATCCCGAACCCATTCTTCCCGCGGACGTCGCCGCGTGGACCCAGCGCGTGCACGCGGACGCCGGCGCCGCGCTCGATCGGCTCGAGCAACGCCGCGCGGCGCTGCCGGAAGCCGTACACGGATGGGTGGCCGGACTTCTTGCGCGGCGGAAGGACATCCTCGCTCGCATCGATGCGCACGCTGCGGACCGCGTGACCACCGCCAAGACTCGGCTGCACGGCGATTATCATCTCGGCCAGGTCCTGCTGGTGCAGAACGATTTTGTCATCGTCGATTTCGAAGGCGAGCCGACGCGCACGTTCGCCGAGCGCGCCCAGAAGCAGTCGCCGCTGAAGGACGTTGCGGGGATGCTGCGCTCGTTCGACTACGCGATGCACTCGGCGCTCTTGCGCGTCGGCCCCGAGCGGGCCGAAACGCAGCCGCTGCTCGAAACTGTGGGCCGCGAATGGCAAGCGCAGGCACGGCAGGTGTTTCTCGATGGCTACGAGGAGCTTGCGCGAGCCGGCGGTCTCGTCCTGCCGCGCGGCGACGGCGCGGCGCTCCTCGAGCTTTTCCTCCTGGAAAAGGCGTTCTACGAGTTGCGCTACGAGGTCGACAACCGTCCGGACTGGGTGCGCATTCCGTTGCGCGGCCTCTCCGATATCCTGGGTTCCAGCTGATCGCGCGCCGGTGCGGCGAAGCGCCGCTCTCGAGGCGACAAGGAGGACGCGATGGACAACAACATGGAGATGCTGGTCGAGCCGATCCGGGCTTCGTTGCATCAGATCGGCGAGTTCCTGCCGCGGGTGCTGCTCGCGCTGGTCATTCTCATCGCCGGCTGGCTTCTGGCGAAAGCGCTCCGCTTCGCGCTCGTCAAGATGCTTCGGGCGATCAACTTCAATGTCGTGACCGAGAAGGCGGGTGTCGACCGGTTCCTCCAGCAGGGCGGCGGCGAGATCGATACGACGACGGTGCTGGGGCTTCTCGCCTATTGGCTGGTGATCCTGGCGGCGCTGATGATCGCGTTCAACAGCATGGGGCTCTCGTATGTGACCGACCTGATCGGCCGCGTCGTGCTGTTCGTGCCGAAGGTCATGGTCGCCGTGCTGATCCTGGCTTTCGGCGCGTATTTCGCGCGCTTCGTCGGCGCCGCGCTCACCACCTACTGCAGGAACGTCGGCATCGGCGAAGCGAAGGCGCTCGGACGAGTCGCGAGCTACGCCATCCTGATTTTCGTGATCCTGATCGCGCTCGATCAGCTGGGGCTGGGCGACATCATCCGGCAGACGTTCCTCATCATCATCGCTGCCATTGCGCTGGGTCTGGCGCTCGCGTTCGGACTCGGCGGACAGAAGAAGGCGGGGGAGCTGCTCGAGCGCTGGTCGCGCCACAAGGACAACGACAAGACGCCTTCCGGGCACACGCCGCCCCCGCTTTGACGTGAAACCGATCACCGCAGTCTGGCCGGGACGCCCCGATCCGCGCGGCGCGCATTGGGATGGCGAGGGCGTCAACTTCGGGCTTTTTTCCGAGCACGCGGAGGGGGTCGACCTGTGCATTTTCGACGCCACCGGCCGGCGTGAGCTGCAGCGGATTCCGCTCTCGGAGCGCACCGACCAGGTCTGGCATTGCTATCTCCCCGAAGCGCGGCCCGGCATGCTGTACGGCTATCGCGTGCAAGGACCGTATCGTCCCGAGGATGGCTTGCGCTTCAATGCGAACAAGCTGCTGCTCGATCCGTATGCGCGCAACATCGTCGGCGCGCTGCGCTGGAGCGATGCGCTGTTCGGCTACACCGTGGCCCACAAGCGGGCCGACCTGTCGTTCGATCGGCGGGACAGCGCGAACGCGATGCCGAAATGCAAGATCATCGATTCCGCCTTCACCTGGGGCGAGGATCGCCGCCCCGACGTGCCGTGGCACGACATGGTGATCTACGAGCTCCAGGTGCGCGGTTTCACGATCCAGCATCCCGACGTGCCGCCGGCGCTGCGCGGCACGTACGCCGGCCTTGCGACGGCCCCGGTGATCGAATATCTGCAGCGTCTCGCGGTCACGACGGTCGAGCTGATGCCCGTGCACACGTTCGTCGACGACCGCCGGCTGGTCGAGCAGGGACTGCGCAATTACTGGGGCTACAACACGATCGGCTTTTTCGCGCCCGACGCCCGTTATTCCGCGTCCGGCAAGGTCAACGAGTTCAAGACGATGGTGAAGGCGCTGCATTCGGCCGGCATCGAAGTGATCCTCGACGTCGTTTACAACCACACCGCCGAAGGCGACGAGCGGGGCCCTACGCTGTGCTTCCGCGGCGTCGACAACGTGTCGCACTACCGGCTGCGCGCCGACGATCCGCGCCGCTACATGGACTACACGGGCTGTGGCAACACGCTCGACATGCAGCATCCGCGTGTGCTGCAGCTCCTGATGGACTCGCTGCGCTACTGGGTCACCGAAATGCACGTCGACGGGTTTCGCTTCGATCTCGCCTCCGCGCTCGCCCGCGAATTGCACGAGGTCGACCGGCTCGGCGCCTTCTTCGATATTCTCCGGCAGGACCCGGTGCTCTCGCGCGTGAAGCTGATCGCCGAGCCGTGGGATCTGGGCGAGGGCGGCTATCAGGTCGGCAACTTCCCGCCCGGCTGGGCGGAATGGAACGACAAGTACCGCGACACGATGCGCGGCTACTGGAAGGGCGATGACGGGCTCATCGGCGAATTCGCGCGCCGCCTCACGGGATCGTCCGATCTCTACGGGCGCAGCGGCCGTAGCCCTCGCGCCAGCATCAACTTCGTCACCGCGCACGACGGCTTCACGCTCGCCGATCTGGTCTCGTACAACGGCAAGCACAACGATGCCAATCTCGAGGACAACCGCGACGGCGTCGATCACAACCTGTCGTGGAACTGCGGGGCCGAGGGCCCTGCCGACGATCCTGTGGTAGTTGCCCTGCGCAGCCGACAGGTGCGCAACCTGCTGGCGACGCTGTTGCTCTCGCAAGGCGTGCCGATGCTCCTTGCCGGCGACGAGATCGGCCGCACGCAGCAGGGCAACAACAACGCGTATTGCCAGGACAATGCATTGAGCTGGGTTGACTGGGAGATCGCCGCCGCGCACTCACGGCTGTTCGAATTCGTGCGCCGGCTGATCCGGCTTAGGCACGAGCATCCGGTCTTCCGGCGTAGACATTTCTTCCAGGGCCGGGCACTCGCGGAGAGCTCGGCGAAGGATATCGCCTGGCTCAAACCCGACGGCACCGAGATGACCGCACAGGAATGGGATCACGACTTCGCGCGCTGCCTCGGCGTGTATCTGGGTGGCGAGGCGCTGGACGAAATCGACGCGCGCGGCCGACCGGTGAAGGACGATAACTTTCTCGTGCTGTTCAATGCCCATCACGACGCGATTCCCTTCACGCTGCCCGACTTCGGCGCAGGCGGGTGGCGCGTGCTGCTCGACACTGCGCGCGACGATGGGCTGGGCGCCGGCGACACGCTCGAACCGCACGGGATCTACCAGCTCGAGGGCCGCAGCCTCGCATTGCTGCAGCAGGTCGCTGCGAGCTGAACCACGCGAGGCAAATCCATAATGATACGGCGTGTAATCAATCAAACACTTGCAGCGCTTGCCACCGTCAAAGCCAAGCTCATTGCGTGAAAGGTACGGCACCCCCGATTCTGCCTGGCCTCAATGGCCATTTCCGACGCTGATGCGCCAGTCGCATTTCTCGGCAGTGGACGGTCAACAAAGGAGGCAGCGGCCGCGTCCATCGCGGCCGCTCCGGCACGGTTCCACGCGACCTAGTTTGACCTAGTTGCCGATGATGGCCGGGCCTGCCTGTGCGGGTGTCGGGTTGGCGAGACAGGGCGGGTGTCCGAAGCCGGACGCGCTGATCCCCGTTCCGCCGAACGGATTCGGGGTGATGTCCTGGAACATGGCATCAAATGCGAGGAACACCGGCACGGTTGCAAACGGAGTACTCGCACGTACCTTCCACGCCACTACATGATCGGTGCACGAAGTGTCGCCGGAAACGCCGATCGCTCCGATCTTCACACCGCTTCTGTAGAGCGCGAGGCCTCCGCCGAATACGTTGATGCCGCCGATCCGTATCCCGACCAGCGGATCCTTGGAAGTGCCGAAATCCGCGGCTTTGCCTTCGTAGGCTTGCGTCGCATCCACCGGATTGCTAGCTTGCAGACCATACAGGCTGCCGCCGGGCTGAACGGCGGAATACAGATTTGCCGTAGACAGCGCCAGCTTGCCGGTGCTGAACGAATTCGCCGCGTTGGCCTTCTGCGCCGAAATCACGCGGCTGCCGAGCCAGATGTCGGCCGTTACATCCGCGTTGCCGGCGGAACCGTCCAGCGAGTTGGTTACGGCGCAGACGATGCCGCTGCCATCGACCAGCGTCAGCCACATCGGAAAGCCGAGACCGCCGTTGGGCGTCCCCGTCGGTGGCACGACGGTGCGCAACGCGCTCTGCAGGCTCGCATAGTCCAACCCGGCCGCGGAAAGCTGCTTGCAGGTATCCGCATACGCACTCGCCGCAGAAAGCCCGGCGGCAATCGCGACGGCCGCCGCTATCCATGTCCTCGTCTTCTTCATAAGGGTTCCTTTTCCTCGGATTGTTGGACGCATCTCGTTCGATGCGGAGCGGATCGACAGGGCCCGCTCTGCGAGAAATGCTAGTTCCGAGGGAAGGGAATTGCAACAGAAGGGACCGGGCGCCGGGCGGGACGGTGGTGCTAGACTCGCGGCCAATGAGCTCGCCGCGGACGGGCGCCCAGGATGGGGCGCTGATCGACGAATGCGCGTCGCGTGCGATTGCTCTCCTTCGCCGCAACCTTTCGCCCCGCGGCATTCTTGCCGCGACTCCGGGCGCGCGCGCCCGCACCCGCGGCTACACGGCGGTATTCGGGCGCGACGCCGCCGTGTGCGCGATGGGGATGGCGCTCTCCGGTGACGCCGTGCTCGAACGCGAAGCCGCAACCGGTCTCGTCACGCTCGCGACGCATCAGGCCGCGAACGGGCAGATTCCAAAATTCGTCGATGTCGAACGCGACGAGACCGACTTCTGGTACCTCGGATGCATCGACGCGACCTTGTGGTGGCTGATCGCGATTGCATTCATCGACCGCCGGCGTCCGCATCCCGGTCTGCGGCAGCGCTTCGCAGCCCGCGTCGCAGCGGCGATCCGCTGGCTCGAATGCCAGGAGCACCAGGGTTTCTTCCTGCTGCAGCAGAACGAGGCGAGCGACTGGGCCGACATCATGCCGCGGTCGGGCTTCGTTCTCTACACGAATGCGCTATGGCACCTCGTGAAACGCATCTATCGCCTGCCGCGGCGCGCGGAAACGCACGCGAGCTTCAACCGGCTCTTCCATCCCTTCTCGGCGAAGCTCGCCGACTATCGCCGCGCGCGCCTCCTCGTGCGCTACGTCACGAGCAAGGCGCGGCACCGCGACCTTTATCTGAGCTTCGTCAATTTCTCGTTCTGGGGCGAGGAGGGCGATGTCTTCGGCAACGTTCTCGCCGTACTCTGCGGTCTCGCCGACGAGCGCGCGACCCGGCGCACGCTCGCAGCCCTTCTTCGCGCCGGCGTGGATGCACCCTATCCGGTGCGAACCGTCTGCGTGCCGATCGAGGATGACGATTTTCTGTGGCGGCCTTACATGTCGAGGCATCGGCAGAACCTGCCGCACCAGTACCATAACGGCGGCATCTGGCCGTTCATCGGCGGATTCTGGGTGACCGCGCTCGCCGGCGCCGGAATGCACGCCGAGGCGCGCACAGCGCTCGTCAACCTCGCGCGCGCCAACGCGCTCGCCGGCTGGCAGTTCAATGAATGGCTGCACGGCCGCACGCTCGCGCCGCACGGCATGCCCGGTCAGTCATGGAACGCCGCGACATTCCTCATGGCACGTCACGCCGTGAGCCATGCGCGCCCGCTGTTCCGGGGGGCTCGATAACATCGGCGCACCGCCGCGGTCAACGGATTTCAGTCCCGCCCGTCGGCGCGGCGGTCAAGGCGGCAGCGAGCCACCCACGCACCGCAGTGACGTCGTGCAGCCGATAGTGTGCGGCGGTATGACCCGGGCCGACTTTGATTGCCCAGCCGCTGAGCTTGTCGACCGCGGTGAATCCGAACTCGTCGGTCAGATCGTCGCCGACGAACGCCGGAAGGCGTCCACGAAACGGCGGCTCGCCCATGAAGTCGACGATCGCCGTCCCCTTGTCGCGGGCGGCTGGCCTGATTTCGACCAGCTTGTTGCCCTCCTGCAGCGTCCATTCGGCGCCAATCCCCGCAACTTGCGCGCGCAGCACCCGGTGCACTTCCGGGGCAAGACGGGGCGCCAGACGATAATGGACCGCGAGCGTACATCCCTTGTCCTCCAGCAGCAGATCGGGATGCCGGGCGGCGAACCGTTCGATCTCGCGGCGCATTCGTTCCAGACCGGGGTCGGGCGGCGGGTAGCGCCGCATCGAGCCATCGGCAGCGCGCCGTTCGTTGCCGTGCTGGCCGGCGATCGGCAGCGCCAGACCCGGAAACAGGCGATCCGCATCGACGATCGCGCGCCCGGTGCTCAATGCGACCGCGCCACCGAGCCGGACCGAGAGCGTACGCAGCAGCGTCACGAGATCGGGGTCGGGGCGCACGCGGTCCGGCGTTGCGGCAAGCTCGAGCAGCGTGCCATCGATGTCCAGAAACAGCGCGCAATCGTCGCCAAGGGCAGGAGGAGGGCGAAGCCTTGGCTCCCGTGGGCCCATCGCGGTCAGAGCGGGTGTGCCGCCGCTTCGGCCGGCTGAAAGCGCCCGCGCTGGCGCATCACCGCGGCGTCGACCAGCATCCTGCCGGCCCAGCGATAGACGTTGAACTCGCGCACGACACCGCGCATGAAGCGCATCCGGTCGCGTTGCTGCTCCGGCGGCATCGTCAGTGCCAGATGCAGCGCGGCCGCGCACTGGTCCGCGTCGTACGGGTTCACGACGAGCGCTTCGGGAAGCTCGCGCGAGGCCCCCGTGAAACGCGACAGGATCAGCACGCCCTGCTCGTCGTCGCGCGCGGCGACGAATTCCTTGGCAACGAGGTTCATCCCGTCGTGCAGGCTCGAGACGAAGCAGAGATCCGCGGCGCGATGATGCTCGTAGACCGACTCCGTCTCGTGATGCTCGGAGAGCAGGATGATCGGCGGATGCTGAGCTTTGGGATGGCGGGCGTTGATCTCGGCGGCTAGCGTGCGCACGCGCGCCCCGTAATCGCGGTACTCGCCGATGCTGCTGCGCGACGGCGCGGCGATCTGCACGAACGAGAAGCGCCCGACCCATTCCGGCTGCAGCTCCATCAGCCGGCCGACGGCGTTGAAGCGCTCGATGATGCCCTTCGTGTAATCGAGGCGGTCGATACCGACGCCGAGCCGGTGGTCCTGCGGCAGGCCGAGGCGCTCGCGCACCGCTTTGCGCGCCTCGGGGACGCTCTTGACGATCGCGAGCGCGGCCGGTGGCCATTCGATCGAAATCGGATAGCGATGGACGGTGGTCAACTGGCTGCGGAACGACACGGTGAACGATTCGCGGTCGACGCGCGCTTCGAGCAGGCGGTCGACGGTGTCGACGAAATTGTTGCAGTGGAACTGCGTGTGGAAGCCCAGGATGCTGCTGCCGAGGAGGCCGTCCAGGAGCTCGCTGCGCCACGGACAGATGGCGAAGGCCTCGGGATTGGGCCACGGAATGTGCCAGAACGTGATGATCGTCGCGTCGGGAAGGCGATCGCGGATCATCCGCGGCAGGAGCGCGAAGTGGTAGTCCTGCACCAGCACGATCGGGTCCTTCGTCTTCGATTCCGCGATGACCGCTTCGGCGAACCTCTCGTTCACGCTCCGGTAATACTCGAAATCGCTGGAGCGGAACGTCGGCCGGACGTGCGCGATGTGGCAAAGCGGCCACAGCCCCTCGTTCGCGAAGCCGGCGTAGTAGCCGTCCTCCTCCTCCTTGGTGAGCCAGATGCGGCGGATCTGGTAGAGCGGATGGTCCGGGGGCACCGCGACGCGGTCGTTGCGATCGACGGTGTCGCGATCGGCCGAGCCGCTGCCGTGCGCGATCCAGGTGCCCGAACACGCGCGCATCACCGGCTCGAGCGCGGTAACGAGGCCGCTCGCCGGGCGCTGCATGCGAATGCCTTCCGGCGTGCGCACGTGGATGTACGGCTCGCGGTTGGAGACGACAATCACATCGTTGCCGTGCAATTCGCTGCGCAGCGTCGCGCGGAGCGCTTCCTGGTCCCAGATGCGCTGGCTGCCGTCGAGCGGTCGGTATTGCCGCTCCAGATCGCGGATCAGCTCGCGCAGATCGCGCGCGATCGGACGGAGCTCGGGCGCTGTGGATCTTGCCGCGGGCCGGAGGATGCCTTCGCCATGTAACAGCGCACGCAGTCCTTCGACCCATCCGCGCCACGACAATTGCGCGATGACGACGGTGATGAGCGCAATGCATGCGCCCAAGGCGACGAAGAAGTAGAACAGGTAGCGACGTGTCTCCTCGCTGCGGCGCTCGACGAAGCTCATGTCATGGACGAGAATCAGCCGGGCGTCGGGCGTGACGTCGGGGTCGACGTCCCGGACCGCCACGTGCAGCGGCCCTTTGCCCGACCGCAGCACGTTCTCGCCCTCGTTGGCATAGGCCCCGAGCTTCGAGCAGTCGACTTCGCGCGGAAAGTTGGCGGTCGCGACCGGCGTGCCCTTGGTGTCGATGCAGACGGCGACCGCATAGAGCCGGTCGTCGCGCAGCATCCTGTTGAAGAAGGTCACGATCGCCGGCGTCGATCCGGCGACGATCAGATTCGACAGCGGTTCCTGCACCGTTGCCGCGATCAGGCTCGATCGCATGTCGAGGTCGCGGACGAACCAGCGCTGCATCAGCGTGTCGGCGAGCGGGACCGCGAGGTACGCGAACGCACCAAGCGCCAGAAGCAGCGGGATCAGGAAGCGCAGCGACAGTCGCATGATCGTTCGCGGATTCTTGTAACCGGCCGCCGGATGCCGCACGGCGGGCCTTTACTGCACGATGCGCGGCCGGGGATCAAAAGCCCCCTCCTAGCGACAGCGGAATGGCAGCGAGGTTCCTTTCCGGCGGCGTGACGCGCTTCGACACTTCCTCGAGAATGCCAGAAAGTTTGATCCTCGATAACGCCCGAGACCGTCGCGCCCGTTACCCTGATGATAGCGTGGATAAGAGAATGATGAACCCGGTCCGTCGCGTGGCCCTGCTGTCGATCGCAACATCGGTCGGCACGATCGTGCTCAAGTTCGGGGCGTATTTCCTCACGGGCTCGGTAAGCCTGTGGTCCGATGCACTGGAATCGCTCGTGAATCTCGCCGCCGGCCTCGTGGCGCTGGGCGCGCTCACGCTGGCAGCGCAACCCGCCGACGACCGGCACGCGTATGGCCACGACAAGGCCGAATATTTCTCGAGCGGCGTCGAAGGCGCGCTCATCGTCGTCGCCGCGGTGGCGATCATCGCCTCGGCGGTACAGCGGCTGGTCGCGCCGGTGCCCCTCGAGCATCTCGGTCCGGGCATCCTCGTCGCCATGGTCGCCGGCGCGATGAATCTGATCACCTCGCGCATGATGATCAAAGTCGCGCGGCAGCACGACAGCATCACGATCGAGGCCGATGCGAAGCACCTGATGACCGACGTCTGGACCTCGGTCGGAATCCTCATCGGGCTCGCGATCGTGATGGTCATGCCGCAATGGGCGATTCTCGATCCGCTGATGGCGATTGCCGTGGCCATCCACATCGTGGTCGTCGGCATCGATCTTCTGCGTCGCTCGGCCGACGGATTGATGGACGCGGCGCTGCCGGCGCACGAGGTCGCGCGCGCCGAGTCGCTGATCCGCGCCGAGCTGCCATCGGGTGCGAGCTTCCATGCGCTGCTCACGCGCAAGGCCGGCGCGCGCCGATTTGTCGAGTTTCACCTCCTCGTGCCGGGAACGACGACCGTTACGGACTCGCATGAGCTGTGCGACAGGATCGAGGCGGCGCTGACCGCGCACCTGCCGAAATCGCATGTGACGATCCACGTCGAGCCGCGGGAGACGCAGGCGCCGCATCAATAGGTTGAGCGTTCGGCGTTGAGCGTTGAGCGTGGACGGCGCCGGGTCTCCCTCGCCCGGCGCGAGCGGGGAGAGGAGTTGGG
>WNFY01004111.1_pt1 | contig 13506 bp, 8 predicted proteins | sample 5400091 | NCBI WGS metagenome assembly WNFY01 (sample SAMN13153364, study PRJNA577476) | soil metagenome | isolation source: 60 cm soil or saprolite under grassland replicate 1 | place: USA:California | collected 2016-06-15 | reverse complement strand
GACATTAAGCCTGCGAACATTTTTGTCACCAAACGTGGCCACGCCAAGATTCTTGACTTCGGTCTCGCGAAGGTGAAATACGGCGAGCGCATGATGCAGCCCGCTGGCGGGTTCGAGGCCACGATTGATTCTGCTGAAGCCCACCTTACCAGCCCGGGCACCGCACTTGGAACCATCGCCTACATGTCGCCGGAACAGGTGCGCGGCAAGGAGCTCGATGCGCGTACCGACTTATTTTCCTTCGGTGTTGTCCTCTATGAGATGGTCACCGGAGCGCTCCCATACCGCGGTGAAACTTCCGGAGTGATTTTCGAAGCCATTCTGAACCGTGCGCCGGTGCCACCGGTTCGGCTCAATCCTGACTTGCCGCCGAAGTTTGAGGACATAATCAATCGGGCGCTTGAAAAAGATCGCGAGCTGCGTTACCAGCATGCCTCCGATATCAAGGCAGAGCTGTTGCGCCTGAAGCGCGACACCGATAGCGGCCGCGCAACCAAATTCGAAGGTGGAGAGACGGGCGTCTCACCCGTCCCATCTAGTGCAGGGTCAGGCTCTCTCGCGGCGGAGCGTAGCTCCGCGCACGAACAGGTGCAGGCGCGAGCCGCATTGCTGAACCCTTCGCGGACAGGAGTGTCCGCGCCACACGAGCCTGCCACGGACGGCATGGGGACGGCCGTCCACGCCCGTCGAGGCCAAGCAAAGCTCCGCAAGATCGTGCCAATCGCAGCGGCAGTTCTGGTAATCGCGCTATTCGCCATCCTTTATGTGGCGCGCTCTCACTCTGCGCGTCTCACCGAAAAAGATTCCATCCTGCTTGCCGATTTCGTAAACACGACCGGCGATTCGGTTTTCGACGGAACTTTAAAGCAAGCCCTTGCCGTGCAACTCGAGCAATCGCCGTATCTGAACGTTGCGTCGGAGTCGCGCATTCGCGAAGCCCTCAAATTTATGGGACGCTCCTCCGACGAACGCTTGACCAATGATGTCGCCCACGAGATCTGCTTGCGCGAAGGGATCAAAGCCATGCTCACCGGTTCTATTGCTGGCCTGGGCAGCCATTATGTAATTGATCTCAACGCGGTCAACGTTCAGAACGGCGACTCCATCGCCCGCGAACAGGCAGAAGCCGAGAGCAAAGAGGCCGTCCTGAAGACTTTGGACCAAGCCGCCTCGAACCTACGCGGAAAGCTCGGCGAGTCCGTGGCGTCAATCCAAAAATTTGCCACGCCTCTCGAGCAGGCTACCACATCGTCACTGGAAGCTTTGCAGGCGTTCAGCCTGGGACAAGAAGCCCACCAGAAGCTTGATGACGATGGGGCTGTTCCGCACCTCAAACGCGCCATCCAACTCGATCCCAATTTCGCAATGGCCTATGCGACGCTGGGAGTCGTTTACTCCAATCTGACGCAAGGCACGGTGAGTGAGCAGAATCTGCGGAAGGCATTCGACCTCAAAGACCGCGCCAGTGAGCGCGAGCGGTTCTACATCACTGCCCACTACTACGATGAGCTGGAACGGAACTCCGACAAAACGATTGAAACCTATCAGCAGTGGATCAAGACTTATCCCCGCGACGACGTCCCCTTAGACAATCTGAGTTTGCGCTATCAGGGATTAGGCCAGTACGACAAAGCCTTGGCGGCCGCGAGCGAGGCATCGCGTCTCGATTCCAAGGACGGGTTCGCGTACCAAAACTTGGCCGCTGCTTACATGGGCCTGAATCGGTTCGACGAAGCGAAAGCGGTACTTGATAAGGCAGACACGCAAGGGCTGGCTCTGAGCGCTGGACAATTTGCCCGATTCCAGCTCGCGTTTATTCACCACGATGGTGTTGGCATGCAACGAGCCGTCGATGGCGCTAGTGGTGACGCCGTAAAGGTCATTATGCTCATGTTCAAAATGCAGTCCGAATATTTCGAGGGAAAGTCCCAAAAGGCGAAACAGACCCTGAACCAGGCAATTGATCTCTCGAATCGTTCTGGTCTGAAGGAGTTTGCTGCGTCGCTGGTCCTGTCGGGAGCGCAGTTTGACACTGAACTCGGCAACGAAACGAACTCACGCCCGGCAGTCGCGAAGGCCCTCGCTATGGCCAAAGACCGCGACACACGCTGGGGTGCGGCTCTTCTCCTGGCGCGAGTCGGAGACTCGACCGCGGCCGACAAGATGTTTGCCGAACTAGCCAAAGAATTTCCGAACGACACTACCCTCAACTCCGTGTGGATTCCAATCTCGAGAGCGATCAGTGAGATGCGCCGTAACAACCCTACCAAGGCGGTTGAAGTTCTTGAGATTGCGCGCCCCTACGAGCTCGGGGGAGGACCGAATTCGTGCAGCTATTCGGCTAACTACATTCGTGGTGAGGCTTACCTGAAAGCCCATGATGGACAAAAAGCTGCAGCCGAATACCAAAGGATTCTCGATAATCGCGGGGTTGATCCGGCTAATCCCATCTATGCCATTTCCAGAGTTGGACTAGCACGCGCCTATGCGTTACAAGGTGACAAGACCAAGGCACGCACCGCCTATCAGGATTTCCTCGGTGCATGGAAAGATGCCGACCCCGACGTCCCTGTTTTGAAGCAAGCCAAAGCCGAGTACGCAAATCTTCAGTAATGTTCGGAAACTCTTACGCTTCCGCCGCGCCCCTGAGCGCCGCAATGGCTTCTTCCGGACTAGAAAAAATCAAGAACAGGCTGGCCACCCGCGTAATATCGAATAGCCGTTGCACGCGAGAGTTGATTCCGCTCAACACCATCTTGCGCCCCGACTTTTGCCGCGTAACATACGCCGTAACCAGCATGCCCAGCCCGGCGGAGTCAATGTAGGGAACGTCGCTGAGGTCGAGAATCACAGTGTCCGCTGGATCTTCCCGCCGCATCGCGTTCTGGAAAGTCGCACTGTTGCTGGCCGTCAGGGGCCCACTCAGGACCAGCACTTCCTGCAGTGGATACGAGTTCGATCGATCAATCATCAGCGGCTCGGTCATATTGTGGGAGTTCCGGGGCGAGAATTCTAGGACAGAGCCGTGCCACCTATCAAGAGCCGAACAGTGCAAAGTCTGGTGCTCGGATATTCATTTCTGGTGCGTTCGCCGCAACGTGGTCGCATGACGGCCCTGTCATTCACGGCAAAGGCTCGGCAAGCGAGCACAAACGTATATACTGGAAGTGCTTAAGCTCGAGGAGCTCTGAGTGCCACGGCTTCGTGTTTGAGTGCGCATACTCGCAGACAATCAGCTTCTGCATGCACTGTGTCAGGCAATATTGCCTCAGCTGGGATTGCTCGTTCACGGATTTATCTGGAATGTGGGCGTAGTCTGCGGTAGCCGAGGTAGCCGAGGTAGCCGAAAAGGTGCTTAAGGATGTCAGGGATCAACGGCGACAAAGCGAGATTTCACAGGGATCGCAAGAAGAAAATCGCGAAACGCAAGCGAGTGCGTGAACTGCTGCGCCCGAAATCCTCAACTCCAGGCACCGGCGGCGAAGGCATGACCAGACCGGTGAGGGAACTGCAATGAAAAACCTGTATGTTGGAAACCTGCCGCACAGCACGACCGAGGACCAGTTGCGCTCAGTTTTCGAGGTCCATGGAGCCGTGGACCGGGTGAGCATAGTGACGGATCGGGAGACTAGGCGCTCTCGGGGCTTCGGATTCGTGGAAATGACAGACGCAGCTGAGGCCGAAAAAGCCATTGCGGCATTGAACGGAAGTGATTTGGGAGGTCGCCCGTTGAATGTCAATGAGGCGAAGCCCAAAACAGACAAGCCGCGCAGCGGGGCCAAGTTCGGTGGCAGAGGAAAGGGTGGCGGAGGCGGGCACGATGACTATCGCGGTCACCCGCGTCAGCCACGGGAACCTCGCTGGTAGCGGCTCTTTGCATTCGCGGTTGCGTATTTAGCGTGGACTCAAAAAAACAAACATTGGGGATTCTATGCCAGGACGAGGTCGATCAACGTTCACAAAGCGCCAGAAGGAACAAACCAGGCAACAGAGGCAGCGGGAAAAAGTCGAGCGCAGAGACCAGCGAAAACAGGAAAAGCCGGCGGAAGGTGTAGACGAGATGCGCGAATTGCGCGAGCACGCGGAAGCACAGGCGGCATTGTTCAATTTTGGTTCGGATGAATCGAGTTCCGACGAGTTACCCGGGAAAACCTACAAAGAAGGCGCGCCCAAAAAGACCGGGTAGATTCGTCCCCGTTTTCGACTGCCTCCGACTTGCCACTGTTCATAGCTCTGCAAAAATATGGCCAGCGCTTTTAGAGCTGGCCAAGTTTTTGTTTCGCGGCGTTTACGCGGCCTGTTCGGCACTTTAGCAGAAGGCAAGTATGGAGCCGCGCGCCGAAATCCCGAGCCCAGCCGGGCCTCCTAGTCTTGTGCTCTGGTGCCCGGGACCGGAATTGAACCGGTACGTCCTGTTAAGGACCCGGGATTTTAAGTCCCGTGCGTCTGCCAGTTTCGCCACCCGGGCAAGTTCGTGCATCCTCATAATAATACAGAGCTTACATTGACATATCTTGTCCTGTCGTATCCTTGACCATATCCTCAGTGCCAGTTCCGGTGCCAGTTTCAAATTCGCTCGGTTTCACGAGGCGTTCCACAGCGGCGAGCTTGTGGGAAGGAGCAAGATGTGCGTAGCGACATGTCATTGAAATCGTCTTATGGCCCATAAGCTCCTGAACCGTCCTCAGGTCTACCCCGGCCATCACCAAACGGCTCGCGAACGTATGTCTAAGGCAGTGCCAAGTGAAGTCACTGATCGCAGCAAGCCTCACAGCGTCTTCGAACCAGTGCCTCGGGCTGCTCAGCCGTTCACCTCCTCTGCCGACGAACACCGGGCCACTGCCGATCGATCTCCTCCGCAGCGCACGTAGCGCAGTGACAGTGACAGAATTCATCGGAACATGCCTTGTTTGTCCGTTCTTCGTCTGAGGAATCGTGAGAAGCTGTCGCTCCAGATCCACGCATTCCCACGTGAGGCGATACTGCTCGCTCCTTCTGATGCCGGTATTTAGAGCGAGTTCGAGTTCGGGCAGGTGGTGCGAGAAATGGGCGATCACGACGTCCCGGAGCCTCTTTTCTTCAGCCTGGCCTAACCAACGAATTCTGCCGTTGTCCTCTCGTCGACGTCTGACGAGTCTTGCTGGGTTGGATTCGACTTTTCCATTCTCGACGCCTAATCGGAAAGTGAGCGAAAGCAGCGCCTTGAAGCGATTCACAGTGGCTGGTTTCCAGCAGTTCTCCTTCGCCTCTTGATTCAACCATCGCTCGATGTCTTGGGGTGTAATACTTTCGGCGGTTCGCTTTCCGAACTGCGCAACCAGCTTGCGCATTCGATACTCATCGTGCGCAAAGCTGAGCTTATGTGCTTTTGAATATTCCAGGGCATCCTCCGCAAGCGATGCGAAATACACCGCTCTCCTCCGCAACCGCTCAGGGAACTTTCGGCCCTCTAGAACTTCCGTTTTGCGCTTCTGATACAGTGCAGTGGCCGAGCTTCGACTTCCAGCCTTCTCGCGCCGTATTCGGCCAGTGTGGTCTGCATACCGGATCCACCAAACCCCGGATCCTGGGACTTTTTCGTAAACACCTTTGATGGGTTTGACGGGTGATTTTTTCGGAACGGAAGATGGACTAGTTTTCACATGCATGCTCCTGTAATGGCATGCATCAGGAAATAAAAAATCCGACTCATCAGAGAGTCGGAGCGGTTTCGGGGCCGCTTCTGTCGCGCGTTCGAGTCCCATGATCGCGTTCTCCATCGTCGCGGATGTAGGGTGAACGTATCGCTGTGAAACTGTGATTGAGGAATGTCCCATGTTTCGCATGATGGTGAAGGCGTCGGCGCCAGCCTCGCCTAATCGCGTCCCGAATGTGTGCCTGAATGAGTGTGGAACAAATTCCTTGGGCATCTCCAAGACGTCGCGCACCCGCTCATGCGCGTGATTGATTGCGGAGACGGATGCGGGCTTTTTGCCATTGGAATCGGTCGCGAGAGCAAGCGAACCCTGCCTGCCGGAAATGGCGCTGCCATCCTGACGGCCTGCACCTGCTACCAACGTTTGTGGCCGCCATTGTCATTGATCCCGCGCCCGGCGTTTAAGTGCAGGTGCTGTTCCCCGAATCGGAGCATACGCGTGGCCTGGTAGCCTCCTCCGATTCATCAGCGAACGTTTGGAGTATTCAATGCCTCGAGTCCCAATTTTATGGGCGGGGCAGGTTTCTCAGATCCGGTGCAATGGCGTATGCCTTGTCAAACTCGACCCGTGATTCGGCCTCTTTTCCCTCTTGATTAAGTGCCAGCCCGAGGTTGTAATGCGCTTCCGCATAGCTCGGTTTGAGACGCAGAGCCTCAGCAAACTGCGCCTGCGCTACGCGGAGATTTCCTGCCTGCAACTGGACTAAGCCAAGGTTGTTGTGAGCCTCAGCCGAGTTGGGGTCCCGCCGGATAAGGTCACGGAAGACATTGGAGGCGCCTGCACGATCACCTTTTCTGTTGAGAGCCAATCCCAGTTGTATCCGGGCGTCCGTGTACTTTGGATCGAGACTGAGGGTGTCACTGAACTCGCGAACAGCCTCGTCCACGTTTCCCGATTGCAACAGAGCGAGTCCGAGGTTGTAATGCGCCTGCGACAAGTCCGGATCGGACATCACTGCCTGGCGGAACTCATCCAGGGCTCGCGTGCGATCGTTCTCCCCCCAGTATAGAAGACCGAGGCTTGAGTGGGCCTGGGCGTAGTCGGGTTTTAGCTTAAGCGCCGTCTCAAGAGCTGCCTGCGCAAGCGCAGTTTCGTTTTTGCGTTGCAGGGTGACGCCCAAGTAGTAGTGCCCGGTCGGCAGCTCGGGACCTTGCTTGATCGCTTCCTGGAAGAGGGTGAGTGCATCGTCCAGCTTCTGCTGGCTCAGGGCATCAACTCCCCGCAGGATGAAAAGTTTTGCCTGAGCCAGGCGTGCGCGGAAATCGTGCAGGCCCTTTAGCTCACGTAATTCTTTCTCGGCTGCTACGCTCTGACCCTGTGCACGCAAGGCAATCCCCAGGTTGTAGTGTGCCTTTTCAAAGTCGGGCTTGAGCTCAATCGCCCGCCGGAACGCAGCCACTGCGCCAGTCAAGTCACCTCCACTCTTGAGTTCCATACCCAGGTTATATTGCGCCTCTGGGTCTTTGGGATTGACCTCTACCGACTTGCGGAATTGAGCCAGGGCCTCAGCATGACGGCCCGCGCGCCGCAGCATCACTCCCAGCCCCAAATGCGCAGGAGCGAAGCGGGGACTTAGACGAATGGCTTGACGAACGCTGCCCATGGCACGATCAAGCTTGCCAAGCTGTTCTTCGACCAACCCATACTCGAAATAGATTTCGGAAGAGGGCTTTAGCGCGATTGCCCGCGCCAGCTCACGTTCCGCGGACGCAGGATCATTGTGCTCAGAATAAATATGTGCCAGGAAGCGGTGCGTGCCGGCATTTGCGGGATCGAGTTCGACGGCGGTGAGTAATTCCTTAAGTGCGCTTTCCTGATCGTGCAGATCGTAAAAGGTTGCTCCCAGACCATAATGCGCGTCGGCCAACTTCGGTTTGAGCCGCAGAGTTTCCTGGAACTCTCCGACTGCTTGCTGTGCGTCTCCTTTGTATTTTAGCGTGAGCGCGAGATTGTAATGCGTGAACACGTCATTGGGTTCAAGGGCCAACGCCTTATGATAATTGGCGATGGCTTCATCCCAGGACTTCTTTTGAGATAGCTTGATGGCCTGCTGGCGATAGATCTCGGCAGTCTGAGCAAGGGAGGGCGATACGAGAAGTATGGCTAGTAGAAGCCGAAACATCGTTGGTGTACAGAGTACCAGAGCCCTTGATGGGCAAACTCTTCAAGCTGGGCGGAGACGGGACAAGCGTGGCCTGCTTGTCCCGTCCAGCCTCAAGGACATCAGAAATAAAACTTGGCGCTGACCTGCCCGATGCGGGGATCTCTCGCGGAGGTCACCACGCCCATTTGGCCATTGAAATCGCCGTCCGGGTTTCTGAATTGTGCATGATTGAAGACGTTAAAGAATTCGGCTTTGACTTCAAACGCCTTCGATTCGGTAATGTTGGTTCTCTTCGTGAAGCTGATATCGAAGTTGTTGATCCCGGGGCCATGGAAGAACTGGCGGTTGGAATTGCCAAAGGCTCCCAAAGGTCCTGCTTCGAATGCATCGGCATTGAAGAAAGTATGCGCTGGGTTGCGTGGATCGGTAATGTGAATCTTACCTACAAGATTGGGCTCATCAGTGTTCGAACTTCCCGTCAGAGATTGATCATCGGAGCTCTCGCTGATCGGGACCGGGAACCCGCCGGTAAAGCGAACTATGCCAGATAAGTTCCAACCTTGGGTAAGGCGTTTGGGTGCGTTGGCCAAGGCTTTATCGAAGGGAATTGCCCAAGCATAGCTGAATACGAAATTGTGTGTGATGTCGAACGACGACAGGGACCGGGTGAGCCTAGGATTCTCAAAATTTACCCACTGCCCGAAGCCGGATGAATTATCGATGGCTTTTGAGTAGGTGTACGCGGCCAGGAACGTCATGTTGCCGGCTTTGTGCTCCAGGCTAATCTGCCCGGAGTTGTAGTTGGAATTTGCGATGTTCACGGTGAAACTATTGTTCTGGCTGAAGCTGGGACCGAGAAAGTCCCGAGTGCCGTTTATGCAAACGCTGCCCGGGAAGCTAGATGGACATGTCGTCGTGAACGCTTTCGGAGGCGCGGGCGTGCCCACCGGCAGCGCGAAGATGTCTTGCTCGCCGAAAGGTCCGCAATTGCCTTGCGTGCTCGTATCTATTGCTCCCAAAGCATTGAGCTGCTGACAAAGGAACCTGTCGCCTGGATTCGCGTCGTATTGCGAAATCAGTCGATGTCCCTGAGTTCCGACATACTCAAGCGTCAAGACTGTATTCCTCGAGAGCTGCCGTTCAATTGAGAAATTATAGTGCTCGGCGTATGGAAGCCGGTTGTGAATGTCATAACCCGGCGAATAAGAAAGGGGAGTGTAAACGGAGTAATCGAGCGTTGCATTTGCCGGACTGCCTGGGGTTGGAAAGGTGAACGGGAATCGGTGTGTATTGAGAGTGCCGTCTGGAGTCTGGGGATTGCCGCTAGCGCGGGTCCGGAACGGCTCATCGAACATCGTCGGTTGTGGCGAAACCCAGTACAGACCGAACGGAGCATCGCCCACTTCATAAAAGAGGTTCAGATCTTCGATCGACGTGTAGTAGGTGCCGTAAGCAGCGCGGATGCTGGTCTTGCCTGGGCCACCGAATACTTTGCCTGCCAGGCCATCGCTAAAGCCCGGTGAATACGCAATTCCAACGCGCGGAGAGAAGTTGTTATACCGCGTCGGAGCGAGCGTGCTTGGGATGCCAGGATCGCCGGGGACAACCCAACCCAACGGTGCAGTTGGGAACTGAGTGGATTGTAATCCTGGCACAATCGTTTCGATCTTTCCCTGGGTGTCGTACCAGGGCATACTGACTTCCCAACGCAGGCCAAGATTCAGCGTTATGTTCGGTCGAAACTTGTACGTGTCTTGAACGTAGGCTCCGCCGTAACGAGTGCGGGAATCCAGAAGCTGCCGGCTACATTGGTTGAATTCGTTGGGCGCCCCGATGAGGAAGTCAGCGAAATCTGACCCGGTTTCGGCTCCATTGAAGGTGAAGACACCGTTGGGGCCACAGGTATTGCGCTCGTTGATCTGGAGGTAGCGGAACTCGCCACCAAACTTTAAAGTGTGAGGCCCAATGGCTTTTGAAAAACCATCCGAAAATTGGAAGGTGTTGTTCGGTTGAAAAGTAGTCAGAGTGTTTACGCCGAGGGTGAAGTTATTAAAGTACATGGGAGGAACGGTCTGCGGATATCCGGGTGGTCCCGAAGGATTGATGCCGAGGGTGCCCAACCCAGTTACAAAACCGAGGTCAGAGAGTTGCGCAAAGCTGGTTTGCGGCTTGTCTGTAACGGTGGAGACGCGGAAGAAACTCGCGCGGAACTGGTTTACGGCCGTCGGACCGAAATTTTTCGTGTTGCTTATCTCGAACTGCTGTGCACGGGAGGGAGTAACTGTTTGGAAACCCGGCACGCTGGCATTGTGCCCGAACGCACTAACCACTGTCGAGTCATCATAGTGATAGTAGAAGGACCAATTTCCAGTCTTCTGGTTGTTGAAATCAATGCGCTGCGCGGCTTTGTCGTCGCGAACCGTGTCCTTTTGGCTGTTGTCGGAGTACGTTTGTGCATCAACATTCGGGATAGGAATGTAAGGAAGTATTCCAACAGCGGGAGCGGCGAATGCAGATTGCGGAATGATTGCATTTGGAAAGACACAAACCGGATTGCTCGGAGTGCAACCTGGAGTGTAGTAGTCGTCCCCGACGTTGACCGGATATCCCAAACGATTTTGCAACGTACTTGCCCAAAAGCCTCCCTGTACGGTTCCAATCAGCTCGCTGCTATTGGCACTGAAGTCGCCACCTCGCTGCGCAACGCTCGGCAATGTTACGAATCCCGTGCTCGCGCCGCGAACAATCCGGGTCCCTTGATAATCAGTGAACCAGAAGATTTTGTTCTTCCACAGCGGACCCCCAATGGCGTAGCCGAATTGGTTTTGGCGCAATTCGGCGACGCTGTCATCGAAGTACTTGGTGGCGTCGAACTTGTCGTTGCGAAGGAACTCAAACACAGTTCCGTGAATGCTGTTGGTACCAGACTTGGTAATCGCATTCATCACACTTCCGCTGAATTTTCCATATTCGGCGTCGAAGCTGTTGGTGATAAGCCGGAATTCCTCGACCGAATCCAAGTTGGGAATCAACCCAGCGCCCATGTTGCGTCCCTCGCTGACGTCGCCTCCGTTCACGAGGAAGGCATTTGCTGTTTCACGCTGTCCATTTACGGACAGGTTTCCAGGAGAATCGATGTATCCGGAAACCGGACGGTCCTGCTGAATGGATTCAGACGTGACGGGCACAACGCCAGCTTGCAGTCCAAGCAGATCCAGGTAGCTTCGGCCATTGAGTGGCAGGGAGAGCATCTTTTTAGACTCGACGACATCGCCCAACTGCGTACTTTCGGTCTCCACCTGCACAGGGTTGGCCTCAACGCTGACCTGTTCCTGCAAACTGCCAACTTTAAGAGTTATGTCAAAGTGCAGCTGATCATTCACCTTCAAATCGATATCTGTTGCGGTGAATGGCGCGAATCCTGCCGACGTGGTTGTCAGCTTGTACTTCCCTACGGGCAACGCCAGTATCCTGAATGAACCGTCCGATGCCGAAGTAGTTTCCTGGGTCAGGTTCGTCAGCACATTGGTGACTTGGATACGCGCCCCCGCAACGACTGCCTGCGACCGGTCTCGCACCACGCCTGCTATAGATCCGGTCACGTCGGCGCGTAGGAGGGTCGAGCTCAAGAGTGTTACAAAAAACGCCAGAAGAGAGAGCGCTGCACTCCTAGAATGAAGTTTCATTGTGGCCCCCGGCTAAATCGGCCAACGATCTCACAAAACCATGCAATTTATCAAGCAAAATAGTAGCGACTTTACAGCCTTTCAAACGTTTTAATAGAAGAAACGATTTTGGTTAGTGGCCGAAACGCTTTTTGACCGCAACGACCGAGACCTGTTCCAGGTCGGGGTAGTGGCCGTCCTTGTCCGGTTTGCGATCGGTCGATGCAATTTGTTGGACCACAGTTCGTGCCGGGGCCACGGGGCCGAAGTATTGGCCGTATACGTCGTCAAATCCCTGTACCTCCGCCAAGTCGTTCAGATAAACATTTGTGGACACAACCTCGTCAAAATTCATGTCAGCTTCTTCGAGATTATCGAGGAGGTTGCGCATGGTCTGCCTGAGTTGATGTTGTGTGGTGTCCGCAGAGACCCCGCCGTGCGGTCCCGGAATAAAACCGCTCTTGGCCGACCAATACAACGTCTCGCCGGCGAAAACACAGGGCTTGCGGTAGGACTGGGCGCCATGTTTTTCGGACGCACGGCTCTCCGCTGTTGCATGTCACGGACGGCTATGCCGGTGTACTCGATATGGGCGTTGCCGGGAAGGCTCGACACCTCGATCGTAGCCCGTGCTGGGGAGTTGCCGAACTCAAAACGCCGGGCGTAGCGCTCATTCATGACCCGCATGGGAATTTCCTGGGTCAGATAAGGATTGACGAACACCATATTGCTGAGTTCAAGGCCGGCGGCCCTTACGACTGCCTGTAGGCGGTCGAGCGCCAGATCGACTTGCGTGGCAGAGTCATACGGAACTTTGCCGATGTTGTCCGTGCCCAGCATTCCGGAAACGAAGAGGCGATCGTGCGTCAGTACTCCCGGGGACGCCGACTCTCGGACGACATAGTTCGGCGGATTCACAGCCTTCCGTTCAGCCAGATTGCGCACTGCCACAGCGTTAATCTGGATCGGTGGATCGGGAACCCGCGCCACACCTAACACTGCCCGAGCCGGCGGCGTCTTCGGAAAGTACTCGCCGAACTGACCCATGTTCCTGCTTTCCCCCCACACGTACTCTTATGTGGCCTGGTTGACCCATCTTGCAGGTTTCGGGGGTGTGCCGAGAAGTGCAGCTGCTCCATTGGGCTGCAAAGTTATGGTGCAGTTCCAGAGTCAGTTAGGTTTGCAAAGCAGTGCGCGATGTTGCGGAATCCTGCAGAAGTCGTAGGCTCGCAAGAGTCTCTTATTAAAGCAGTTCTGCGCTTTGATGCGCAGCCTTGCACGGTAATGCGACTCAGCCAAATTCTGATTTTAAGTCCCGTGCGTCTGCCAGTTTCGCCACCCGGGCGCGTGATGTCAGTTTATCCTCAGATCCAGCGATGAGAAAGCCACGTTTGGCCGCAAACGCGTCAAACGTCCTCGCCAGTAAGCTTGGGACCGGTTGAGTCCCGAACCACGAGCTCAGGGGAAAGTTTGCTGTGTGTCGCTGGAATCTTGGTTTTCTCGTGAAGTGCGCGAATTCCCTCCGAGACAATTCCGACGGCGGTCTTTCCCATTTCCAGCAGCGGTTGCCGAATCGTTGTTAGCGCGGGAGTGAGAACACTCGCGTGAGCCACATCATCGAAACCAATCACCGAGCATTGCTCCGGAACTTTGATCTTGTATTTTGCCAGGGCGCGAATTGCACCGAATGCGGTCATGTCATCGAATGCCATGAGCGCCCTGAAGGGCTGCTTCTTCTGGATCAACTCCTCGGTTAACTGATAGCCAGAATCGAAGCTGGAAAGCGGGTCACGGGACTCCGGCAGATCGAGGACCAGACTGGGATCGATTTGCAGGCCTTGTGATTTTGCAAAAGTGCGCACTCCTTTCCATCTGGGCGCGGTGTCAGTGATGTGACGCGGACCGCGGAGGAATGCGATTTGCCGATGGCCCAGCGAATACAGGTGCTCAATGGCAGCATAGGCGCCCATTTCGTTGTCCACAGTTACGGAACTGATCGAGCCTAAATTTAGCTCCTTGCCGATCATTGCGGTGGGAAGGT
>WNFY01004110.1_pt1 | contig 13506 bp, 13 predicted proteins | sample 5400091 | NCBI WGS metagenome assembly WNFY01 (sample SAMN13153364, study PRJNA577476) | soil metagenome | isolation source: 60 cm soil or saprolite under grassland replicate 1 | place: USA:California | collected 2016-06-15 | reverse complement strand
TGCCACTCCTGCATCACAGGAACATAGTCCTGTGGACGCACCAGCACGATCACATCTTGAAAATTCTTTGCAGCAGCGCGTACCAGGGTCACTCCTCCAATATCGATCTGCTCCAGGGCCTCCGTCAGTGTGGCATTCTGGCGCGCAACTGTCTCCGCAAAAGGATAGAGATTAACGACAACGATATCAATCGGTGTAATATCGTGCGCGCGCAGTTCTTCCTCGTGTTCAGGAAGATCACGACGTGCCAGAACGCCACCTAAAATAGCTGGATGTAGCGTCTTAACACGTCCATTGAGGATCTCCGGAAAATTTGTTAGCTCGCTCACCGACTGCGCTGAAATACCCTCGGCCTGTAAAGCGGTCTGAGTACCACTCGTCGAGAAAAGTGCGACATTGTAGCCTTGTAGTTCACGTGCTAACTCTGTGAGACCATCACGGTTAGCAACACTTATGATTGCTCGCATGAGTTATCCTTTCAGGATGGAATGAAGGGACTGATGGGAAAACCTTCCCCTACAAGTATACGACATGGTCCGATTTATTCTTCATAAATAAAAATGTGTAGGGACGCGATATAAAGAAAAATGTGTAGGGGCGCGATTGATAAGCCCGCAACGCCTTACATATGGTGCCGTTGCGGGCTTATCAATCGCGCCCCTACAGGTAGTCGTATTAACCGATCTCTGTCTTACGCTTCAGCTACAACCGGGCTTTCTTCGCCAGTAGCACGAGCCAGCAGTTCGGCTATAGAAGGGCGACCAGGGAACTCCTGGATGATGCTCACAGAGCGGTGCGTGCGCGAGTCGTGTCCAAACTTGACATAACCGTCGGTCAGGGCGAACAGTGTATGATCGCGGCCAACGCCAACCTGTTTGCCGGGCTTAATCTTGGTGCCACGCTGGCGCACGATAATGCTACCAGCGGTTACCAGTTGGCCATCGTAGCGTTTGACGCCCAGCATCTTTGGCTTGCTATCGCGACCATTGCGCGAGCTACCCATACCTTTTTTATGTGCCATGATTTATTCCTCCGTGCTGCTTTCGGGCTCAGCTTCGCTTGAGCGGCGGCGTGTTCGCCTGCCAGTGTCGATCTGCTCGTCAGATTCTTCTGCTACGGGCTCTGCAGTTGTCTCTGGTGTCTCTTCAGCCTCTACAATGGGTGTCTCTTTAGCTTTAGGAGTCTCACCAGTGACCAGGCTCTTACCATCACTGACAATATCATCGATGGTTAACACGGTCAATTCCTGGCGATGTCCACGACGATGGCGATAGCGCTTCTTAGACTTGTACTTGAAAACGATCAATTTCTCGCCGCGGGCCTGTCCATCGACTGTTGCCAGTACCTGTGCATTGTCAATGAACGGCGAACCGATCCTGGTATTATCGGCATCTGAGATCAGCAGCACTTCTTCGATAGCGATCTGTGCTCCGTCCTCGACCGGAAGCCGATTGACTTCGAGCTTCTGGCCTACGGCAACTTTGTATTGTCGTCCACCACTTTTAATTACTGCAAACATGCTTTCTCACTTTTCTTCTTTCTACCTTCAGTCAGAAACGAGGCTAGAAGCGCTAGCTTCGCTCATCTGACTGAGATGAAGTCCTTTTACGATCCCTGCGCGCAAATCCAGGGGATACGTGGGAGGCACAGGTGGAGAGCCATCCATCACAGTTCCTTGTCTGAATTACTATGCTTCAATCTCAGATGAAGAATCATACCGAAACTGATTATGCGGACCGCGCAATATGTCGGCGCGTTTAGCGTCACTTTGGGGCGCAGGGAGTTAACCACCAGCTTATGCGCTGTGTGGTATATGCAACGTATGTTGCATATTTTTCATATTAGTAACGGTATGATAGCAGTCGCGTTGCTCCTTGTCAAGCTCTATAAGGATTTTGTCGTGGGCGTCCCCGTAGCGGCATGGCTTGCCTGTGCCGGATCTCTCTGTGAAGATCGATCGCGTTGGTGTGGAGATACGCGGCACAGGCAAGCCATGCCGCTACGGGTCGAATATGCACCCTTGCTTAAGCAATAGCCCCTGGGATATGATTCGTAATGACGTTTGAAGCATATTTATTTTTCTAGAAGGAGAAGAAGCCCTCCTGGTGTGCTTGCTCGCGCCGCTGCCTGCATGTAACCGGACCGCTCTATTACCACTATGCCGAAAGGTTTCTCTGAGGGAGAAAACAATCATCTCTCGCTCTATCGTATCTTCACACGCGAGCAATGGGCGCAGCGGCGCGGTAGTACTCCGCTGACACTGTCTGAGGAGCGCCTGGAGTCCCTGCGCAGCCTCAATGAGCGTGTCTCTCTGCTGGAGGTAGAGCAGATATATCTTCCGCTCTCTCGCCTGCTTCAGCTCTATTTCGGGGCCGTAGAGAAACTGCATGCCACGACTGCCACTTTCCTGGGAGCCACATCCGCGCGAGTCCCTTATTTGATCGGGATCGTCGGGAGCGTGGCTGTTGGCAAGAGCACTACTGCCCATCTGCTGCAAGCGCTCCTCTCAGACTGGCCCACTCACCCCAGGGTCGAGATAGTGCCCACGGATGCATTTCTCTTTTCGAACGCTCACCTGGATAAGCGCGGCCTGGAGAATCGTAAGGGCTTTCCTGAGACCTACAACGTACACAATCTCATCCGTTTTCTAAGCGATGTAAAGTCTGGCATACCCGAAACGACTACACCTGTCTATTCGCATCACGTCTACGATATTCTGCCTGACCAGGTCCGAGTAATCAGCCAGCCCGACATTCTTATTGTAGAAGGGCTTAACCTGCTCCAGGTCGGAGGAAGTCGCCCGCGTAAGCAGCCGCGTCTCTTTGTCTCCGACTTCTTCGACATAACTATCTATGTCGATGCAGAGGAGGCCGATATCGAGCAATGGTTCAGCGAGCGTTTCATGGTGCTGCGTGAAGCAGCTTTCCACGATCCCTCCTCCTTCTACACACGCTTCACCAGCTTGAACGAACAGGAGAGTCTGCAGCTTGCTCACTACGTCTGGCAGGAGATCAATGGACGCAATCTGCATGAGAATATCCTGCCCACACGCGAACGTGCCCATCTTATCCTGCACAAGGGACGCGATCACTCTGTCCAGGAGGTCCGGTTGCGCAAGCTTTAATCAATGCTCTAGAAAAGCTTCGAGCTACGGAATATGGAAGATGCTCCTTCACAAGCACTTTAATTCAGAAATTGTGTTTTATCTTCTTCACGCTCTGAAGACTTTTCACCGTCATTTTTCTCTATCTCATCGGCAAACATAGCAAGGTAATCAGAATATATAAATCGTCTGTTACGATGATATTTATCCATCTGACGCAGCAAACGATGTTCTTGAAATTTTGTTACAAGCCTGTTTGCATTTGCATAGCTTAAATCGGTTACTTTAGCAACACCACTAACCGTAATAATTGGCCTCTGATATAAGTATTCAAGTAGTTGGTAAGCAGGTCCAGCGGAGCGAGAAAAGTGTGTTGCAATAATATTTCGATGATTTTCCCTCAGTTGGACAATATTTCTCGCAGTAATGGTCGCTTCTTGTGCGACTTCATTAACTCCTTGTAAGAAGAACTTTAGCCATGATTCCCAATCACCCTCATCACGTACCTTCTGAAGATAATTGTAATACTCCAGCCTATGGAACTTGAAAAAATGTGACAGATAAAGCAACGGTTTACGTAAAACATCTTCATAACATAATATAAAAGTAATAAGCAGTCTACCCATACGCCCATTACCATCAAGAAATGGGTGTATAGTCTCAAACTGAGCATGTACTAAGCCCACTTTTAAAAGAATGGGCAGAGTCTTTTCTTCGTGAATGAATACCTCAAGTTTACTTAATGCTCTATCCATATCTTCGGGAGACGGAGGTACAAACTTAGCTGTTCCAATTGTACCTCCATGATGTCCGATCCAATTTTGCGAAGTACGGAATTCACCCGGCTGACGATTAGCCCCTCGTACTCCTTGTAGCAAAAGACTATGAATCTCACGAATAAGACGGAGAGAAAGCGGAAGTGTATTAAGCCGCTGAAGACCATAGTTTAAAGCATTAATGTAATTAACTACTTCTTCAATATCTTGTGGATTCTCCGGTACGGCTGCATCTGCCTCAAACGCCAAGACGTCTATTAGAGATGCCTGGGTCCCTTCAATCTGGCTTGAAAGCACGGCTTCTTTGCTCACATACATTGCAACAAAAAGATCAACATTAGGTAATATCTCACTTGCACCATCCAGACGTCCCAATGCTCTATCTGCTTGTGAAAGTAACTGAAGCATCTCATTACTTAATTGAACAGGTGGATTAGGCGGCAATGGCTTTGGAACAAAAGCCTTGTAACCTCCAACCTGGCTGGCATAGCTACCTGCACGTTCAGAATTTATATTCTTATTATCCCTGGCTACCACTACGAACTCCTTATTATCGAAAAGAACATTCAAACGATAATAAGGAGAAAATCTTCTGGCCTTATTATCGTTAGCGATAATTACAAACTCCTTATTATCGAAAAGAACATTCAAACGATAATAAGGAGAAAATCTTCTGGCCTTATTATCGTTAGCGATAATTACAAGTTCCTTATTATCGAATAGTACCTTCAAACGATAATAAGAATAACACAAAAGACATATTAAGTACACACAATCGAGACGCGACGATATCCTCACTCGACGCTCTATTTCTTTTACCAGATAAGCAACAAAAATGGGCTGAACAACCATATAGATCGTTCAGTCCCTCACAAAGCAGGCGCGAAAAGCCTCGCATCCCTACGAGTACCACGCCAGAGAACTAGACTTATGCAAACTGCGGTAAAAGTTGAGCCAGTGCAGCAGCATTGGGAGTGCCCAGACCTGTTACAGGGTCCCAACCTTTAACTGCGTCAAAACCTTTAACGGCTACTGCAGCGCCATTGGCATCTTGTCCGGCAAAACTATTGTTTCCTTTCGCAATATCATGGAAAGCTTTAGCAGCCTGAGCACTTGCACCGAGGCGATAGAGCGCACTGTTGAGAGAACCGATGCGTGCTCCCATGCGCTCATTGGTCAGGACGGTGATACCTGCCCATTGCGGGGAACCGACGCTTGTGCCGCCGAAGACCGCTACCAGGTCTGGTCCCTGTCCAGACGAACTCCAGACAACGACAACACCGGTGCGTGGATCTGCAACAGAAGCGACATCTGGTAGCCCACGCTGATTATTCGCTATCGCCCGTGTACCCTGCTGGAAGGTCGGTTCAGGAAAGATTGTGCTGAAACCGCCGCCGCTGCCAACCCATCCAGTTTCATTGATATAGGCACCATTCGTCGCGTTGGCGTTCAGTGTCGTGCCACCGACCGCCGTCACCAGCGGATCGCTGGCAGGCGTAGATACGGCCTTGACAAAGGTGGTGGAAGCGCAGTTAACCTGTGCCGCGCCACGGTCGCCAGACGAAGCAAACAGGGTGATCTTTTTCGCCGCTGCTGCCTGGAAGACCGCGTGCTGAGCCTGTAATGTCGCCTTCATTGCGCAGGTCTCGTTGCCGCCAAAGCTCTGTGAGATCACATCGCCCAGATTATTGTTGACGGCGAACTGAGTTGCACGCAGGATGTTGAGCAGGAAGCCTGAGAAGGTATTACTCTGGACTTTCAAAGGATTAGCCAGTACCAGGTCAATATTGGCTCCCGGTGCCACTGCATGCGCCCATTCGACATCAAGCGTGATCTCACCTGCCCAGCTCACCTGTACGGGATCTTTCGGATTAAATGCCGCCAGCCCATCAGGTGCGAAGATGCGCAGTCTGGGATCTTTGAGTCCGAATATACGGTCGAACAGAGCCAGATCGTGCCGGATAGTAGGACTCTGGAAAGCATCGATGATCACTATAGTGTGTCCTACGCCTGTGATGCGATCTTTGTAAAGCGGAGTGATATTATAGGCATTTTGTATCTGCTGTGGCGTATAACAGCGAGCTTTGGCGCCAGGAGCCTGGCAGGCAAGCTGCATCCCCATAACAGCCTGGCCTGCCATCCAATAGGGAGGTTGCGCCAATTGCAACGTGAAGTTCCGCTGCGGGCGTGCTCCATGAGCGAATATCTTCGTAGCAACCTGGAGATAGAAGAAGATCCCTGCCAGCATAACAAACGCCAGCAAGACAACCAGCGATACGCGAGGCAGTGATCGAGATCTTTGCTTTTTCATGCGTAAATGAATGCTCCTGTTTCTTACCCATTCAACAATATTTCGGTAGATGTGCCACTAGCCATGTTATTGGGGATAAGCTTTATCATCAGGTATGTAGCTTTGGGGATGGTAGGAAAGTACCCTGTAGAGGTTGAGATGCTGTGTATGCCTGTGAAACGTTTGAGAAACGCTTGCTAATTGAATGGTCGGTATTGTATTGAGTAGCTTCACAGCCCATTAAAATCATTGTCGGATCATCCCTGGAGAACATCCAGCACTCTCCGCACGTCATTGCTCCCAGCACATGTGCCGTACGCTTTCCCCAGAGATGGGTATCCATACGGCATACGGTCAGCAGCGCGCCATTGCGCATTACACTCGTTTCCGTACCCATTTATACTAGCATCCGGCCATTCCAACATAGTCACAGCGCATCGTACTGGTATCTCAGCAAGATCACGGTTCAGTCCCATAACTCTAAAGATGATATACTGATACTAGCTCTCTTTTATCCCTGTATGGGATGATAGAGCCTGGCCTGAAGTTATTCAAAGCTAGTAGGGAGATTTCATGAGTAACAAGTTAATAGCGCTACAGTTGTACACGGTACGAGACGAGACTGCGCGTGACTTTAAGGCAGTGGTACACCAGGTAGCCAAGATGGGCTACAGCGGAGTGGAGTTCGCTGGCTACGGAGGTCTTGCTGCCAGTGAGCTGACTGCGTTACTTGCTGAAACGGGACTTCGTGCGGCTGGTACACATGTACGCTGGGATGTTTTAGAGAGCGATCTCGAACGCGAAATAAACTACTGTCTTGAGATTGGTTGTCGCCACCTGACACTCCCCTATCTTGGTCGTGAGTGGTACGAGGGAGACAAGGTAAAAGCGCTGGCACAACGCCTTAACGCATCTGGTCACGTTGCCCAGGAAAAAGGTCTGACCTTCTCTTACCATAACCACGACCACGAATTCGCTAAAAGCGACGATGGACGCTATCTGCTAGACGTTCTCCTGGATAGCACCGACCCCGCACTCGTCAAACTTGAGCTGGACACCTACTGGGCAGCATACGCTGGCGTCGATCCAATTGCGTATCTTCACAAGCGAGCAGGGCGCGTACCACTGATCCATCTCAAGGATATGACTCCCGAACGCACCTTTACTGAGGTAGGCGACGGCACGCTCGATACCAGGGGTACCTGCCAGGCAGCCGAGGAATGCGGTACCGAATGGTACGTCGTCGAAAACGATGCGCCGAAGATCCCTTCTCTAGAGAGCGCACGACGTTCATTCGAGAATCTAAGCAGGATATTGGCGTAGTTTCAGGAGTTAACAAAATATGGAGATCGACGCGGAACGCCAACAAAAGGCGCGTGAGTACGCACGCATACGCCGAAGGCTCTCATTTGTGGATCTGGGTATTGCCGCAGCAGGCTTGCTCATTGTATTTGTAACTGGCTTGGATAAGTGGTTACGAGATGCAATACAGGGCATATCGTTTCTGAGCTGGCAACCTGCGCAGAACTGGTATCCTTTGCAGATACTACTGTACTTTTTGCTTGCTGTGCTTGTCTACCAGTTGATCACATCTCCCCTGGCATACTATAGTGGCTTCATTCTCCCCCACCGTTATGGAATCTCAACGATGTCGCTCAAGGCGTGGCTGCAGGATCTTTTTAAGGGACTCGCGCTGAGCCTCGTGCTGGAAGCTGTTGCTGTTACTTTGATTTATGGCTTGCTCGCTTTTCAGCCATTAACGTGGTGGTTGTGGGTAGCAATAATAATGCTCTTCTTCTCCGTGCTCATGGCAAACCTGGCACCAATTCTCATCTTCCCATTGTTCTACAAATTCACGCCTTTACCGGAAGGTGAACTGACAGAGCGCTTACTGGCACTGGCACAACGTGCTAATACGAAAGTGCGTGGCGTTTATGCAATGCAGATGAGTAACAAGACAACCGTCGCGAATGCGGCACTGATGGGCCTGGGCAACACACGCCGGATCGTGCTTGGCGATACCATGATGGATCGCTACACAGTCGATGAGATCGAGGTCGTACTCGCGCACGAATTGGGACATCATGTGCATCGCGATATCTGGAAATTGATTATCAGCCAGTCGGTCCTGACGCTCGGTGGACTCTATATCGCCAATCTGATTCTACATCGGGTCGTTGCGCAGGGCTTCTATCATTCGCTCACCGATCCTGCGACGCTGCCCTTCTTCTTTCTGCTCGCAGGCATCTTCAGCCTGGTCGTTATGCCTATCAGCAATGGCTATAGTCGGCTCATCGAATACCAGGCCGATGACTATGCATTGCAATCCACGCGCAAGGTCGAGCAGTTCAAAAGCGCGATGACCCGTCTCGCCAACCAGAATCTGTCCGAGATCGAGCCATCGCCCATTGTGGAATTTCTCTTCTACTCGCATCCCTCGATCAGCAAGCGTCTCAAGCATGCCGACGAGTTCGCCAGGCAGCAGGGTTATACCTTTAATGCATCCGCGAGCGCACCTAGCGAAGAGGCCGCTTCCTCGACTGAGCCAGCAGGCATTGAGAGCAAAGGCTCATCGACGCCCAGTTCGCCCCACTGATCGATCTTAGCGACGACTTCCTGTGGTGTTCCAATGATAGTGACGGCAGCCAGCATACGGGGACTCACCGCCTCGACTGCCGTCTTCATCCCCTGCTTCCAGCCTTCGGTGACCGCCTGCACATCTTCCCCAAAGCCGTTACGTGTCAGCATCTGTGCATAATAGACGCCCATCTTGCCAATATAATAAGCTAGAGGGGACGCAGCGTGGAAATACGCGGCCTGCCGTTCCTGGTCGCTGGCATTCTCATTCAAGATCACGCTGGTAATATAAGGAGCGATCGCGGCACTATGGGTCGGACGGCCAGCGAGTGCAGAACCTTCGTCAAGCTGTTCGCGTAACTCGCCCCACTTGTTCCCGGGCCAGTACACAGGTAGCACGCCATCCGCGATCTCGCCCGTCTGCACCACATTTTTAGGCCCCATCGCCGCCACATAGATAGGTAGATCAGCACGCAGTGGAGTAAAACGCAGCTTAAACCCGCGCTCCAGATTGAAGAACTCGCCATGATAGACCAGCTTCTCTCCGCGCAGAATCATCCTGATAATCTCAACGTACTCGCGTGTCCGCTTTACAGGCTTCTGAAAAGGCACGCCATGCCAGTGCTCGATCACATTAGCGCCCGATGGTCCAAGGCCAAGCACAACGCGCCCGCCCGAACGCTCATCCAGTGTAGCGACCGAGCTAGCGATCAAAGCAGGAGTACGTGAATAGATATTAGCGATGCCAGCCCCAATCTTAATGCGTTTCGTCGATCGCACCAGGTCGGCCATCGAAGTAAAGAGTTCATAGCCCCACGACTCGCCCAGCCAGACCGAATCAAAGCCCAATTCGTCGGCAATCTTCACCTTCTCCACTACCGCATTCCACTCGCCAGGGAAATTCGGGGAATCGGCCACAAAGCCAATACGAGAACGATACGCCTTTTTAGTAGTTTCAGCAGCAGATCCGGCATCAGTCGTCATACGATGATCCATCCTTCCATTGATGATCGCATAAATGGGTACTGAAACCTCCCCGGCCTAAAGGCGCGGGGGTTCCTGTGTCTCGCTCAACGCTTCCGCTCGTTCCCTGGGGATGATCGGCTCTTGTTGGCGGTTGACAGGACTTTTTAGCCGACGCGCTCCGGCACGGGCAGCTTTCCGAGAAGCCACTACGCCCATGCTTGGGGGCAAGCAATGCCCTTCATTCGCACGTTGTCGCAGACCCTCCATCACGGCTTGCAGGCGCGGCTCCGCACCTTCCCACACATGGCGGGTGACAGAGGGGAGCGTTTTTTCCGCTTCAAGATGGGCCAGCAGGAAGGCCGAGTACAGATCGCGCTGCACTGGCCCAAGTCCACAGGGGCAGCGATGCCAGCGCTGTGACCTGGGTTTCTTCACATACTGCCCACACTGATGACAATACTGGGACAATCTGGTTGTGAAGGCTGAAACTTCGCTGAGGGTGCCGCCAGTTTTCGCAACTAGGCGCTCCAAATGCGCTACAAACATCCCTGGTGCGCGAAGTCCAATACTCCGACCATACTGCTTTTGCCATCCTTTGAACGAGGTTTTCTCGATGTTTATGGTATTACCCACCTTCACGATGTCATGGGCTAATTTCCCGTGCAGACTCTTGCGGTGGGCGGCTCCTCTCCTCTCAAGGCTTGCGTGCTGCCGCCTGGTGGCTTGGTACCTCTTGCTCTCTTTCCAGCGCAGGCGTGTTGTGCCGTGTTTCTTGATGCGCCCTTTCTCATCGTAGTTGTCGGGATTGTTGGCACGGCGCTGCCGCTCCATCTTGCGCTGGAGGCGTCGTTTTTTGCGAGCATTGGGAGCCAGTTCCTCACAGAACGTGACCAGATCCGCTTTGCCCTCACGTGGGACGATGGCAAGCGTACAGGGACCGATATCCAGTCCGATAGTATCCTGTCCTCTCTCCTGGTGCATTGGCTTAGTGAAGGCATGGCCCTCTAAGAGTAACTGGACGAAATAGCGGTTGCCATCGACATCAGCCCCTTTGGCCTGTGGAGAGGATGCTTTACGCCGGACCAGGCGCACATATTTGATCGGGTGGCGCAGGCCATGCTGCACCATAGGATCGAGCCAGTTGATGATGGCGGGAATGACCTGCTCGTTCCAGATCAGAAAGCCACCATCGCCAGCATTGGGATCGAGCACAAAGCGCATCCCGACATCGTTGCGTTTGCCCTCCACGCTGTCGATCCCGCGCCCTGGGCTCCGAAACCTGACCTTTTTGGCTTTGCCCACGCAGACCCGATTGACCGCTTGATAGGCGCGTGTGGCTAACGCCTGGGCCATCGTGGCATCAATGTGGTCGGCAATCCACGAGACACGGGCACCTTTGGCGTACTCGTGCAACTCATATTCCGAAAAGTGATGCTTGCGGCGCAGGTGAGAGAACGCCTGTGCGCGTTCCTGCTTTTTGCTGCGCGCAATGGCACGAGCCGCTTGCCAGGCTGGATCATTTCGCATGCGCCGGAGTCGCTGGTTGGCTTCAGAAAGCAGAGCATTATACAGACACCGAGCGGTCTCCAGGTGGGCACGCAGGCGGCTGGATGTCGCGCTCTCCACCTGGAGAGGCAATTCGATGAGAAAGGTCGGTGTCTTTGCCCGCTTCATGGCTTTTTTCTGCCTTTCGATGTCTTGCTCAATGATCTCACTGCTGAGAGTTCCAGCGGTGCTAGAGAACGTGGAACGAGTCCACAGAGACGGCAACGTTGTCAGGTGGGGGAACTCTTCCCGCAAAAGGTGGGAAGAACGTCCCTTGATGCGCCTGGCGATGTCAATGGGCAAGGTGTTGTTCGTGTTGATAGTCCATGTGGGAACTCTACCACACATCAACAAAGAACACCAATGATAAACCTCTATCCAGGTCGCCATTCCTCCCCGGCTTGAAAGCGCGGGGCTTTCTGGCGACTTTTCTGTAACCTGCTCATTATATCATTCGCAAATTGAGCCAGTTCACAGGAAGAATTGAAACTTGCTGGAGTGGCTGCAGATTGAAACCAGATACGAAAGTGAACCCTCCTTACTTCCTCGCAGAGGCAAACCATGTTTCTGGAACCTGAACCGGCGTATAGCCACTATTTGCATAGAATATACCGCTGTGTTATGATGAGCCAGATCAATATAAGCGAATAATACGCGTGAAAGTAAACGAGGAAGAGGATATGAGCCCTGACCATAATAATGAGAATAGTTATGTAATTCCTACGGAACATGGGAGCGAGATGGCGCGACTCATTGACCAGGATCGGACTATTACCAGGGCTATGGGGGGCCTGTTTCCGCCCACTCTCGATCTGCTTGAAGTCCGTCGCGTCCTGGATGTGGCCTGTGGACCGGGAGGCTGGGCGCGCCGGGTCGCACGTGAATTGCCAGATGTGGAGGTAGTAGGCGTCGATATCAGTCAGAATATGATTGACTATGCCAATGCCTACGTCGGAGTAGAAAACCTCCACCGTAATGCACGCTTTCTGGTAAGGGATGTTCTACAGCCGTTGGACTTTCCCTACGCATCGTTTGATCTCGTCAATGCACGCGGTATGATCGGTTTTCTCCCCAAAGAGCAATGGCCGCGCGTGGTCAAAGAGCTTGCACGCATTACCCGTCCGGGCGGCTTTGTCGTACTTACGGAGAGCGATGACTTCGGGCACACGAATGGCGCAGCCTTTGAGCGCTATCAACAACTCATACTGCAATCTGTAGCTCGTGCTGGCCTCTCGCAACACCCTCTGGGACTCAACTGGGGCGCGACAGCGATGCTCAGACACCATTTACAGAATGCGCAGTGCCAGGATATCCATGTAGTATCTCATGTACTTGATTACTCGGCAGGCAGCAGGGAGAATAGAAGTATCTACGAAAATTTCAGAGTCTCTCACAAGCTGATTCAGCCTTTCATTATCAAGATGGGAGTCGCTTCTCAAGAGGAACTCGATGCGCTCTATGAACAATGTTTCAATGAGATGTTATCCGAAGATTTCTGTGCGGTCTGGTCTTTTGTGACGACCTGGGGCGTAAAAAGGTAAAAATGAAGCGTACATGGCTTTCCTGGTTTATCGATCCTGCGCCAATTGAGCGGTAGATGGCAATCGTTTCAGGATGAAGCGTAGACTGAAACCCTGAACGAGCAGAGTAAAAAGCACCACTGCATACGTTGAAAAGACCAGAGCACTCCTATCTGGTATTTGGAGGGGCAGGGCCAGAACCAGGGCCAGCGAGAGAGCGCCACGCAGCCCACTCCAGAAAATTACAAAGCGCCAGGAACGTAAACTGACGCCCAGCGACCCTTTACGTGGTAGCAGAAATACCATTACCAGGCGGGCAATCAGCACCGCTCCAATCGCCAGTAATGCCACCAGGAGCAGTGCCGTATCATCTCCAGAAGAGAGCAAATGCAGTAGATTGAGCTGTGCGCCTACCAGTAGAAAGAGGATTGCGTTAGCGAGGAAGGCAGCCATACTCCAGAAATTATCCACCATATTGCGCGTGCTCTCAGACATGCCCTTGCTCTGTCCATAACTACCCAGAATTAAGCCCGCTACGATCACTGCCAGGATACCGGACATGTGAAAGAAATCGGCCAGCAGATAGACGCCATAAGCAGTGACGAGGGTGATCGTTGTCTCAATCAAGGGTTCGTCAATATAACTCACGAAGCGGCTGACGAGGTAGCCGCTGACCAGGCCAACCACGACCCCGCCGCCAGCTTCTAAAGCAAAGGTGCCCAGACCCTG
>WNFY01008737.1_pt1 | contig 13512 bp, 14 predicted proteins | sample 5400091 | NCBI WGS metagenome assembly WNFY01 (sample SAMN13153364, study PRJNA577476) | soil metagenome | isolation source: 60 cm soil or saprolite under grassland replicate 1 | place: USA:California | collected 2016-06-15 | reverse complement strand
ATCTGCGTGTCATATCTGTTCTTGTTGTAGGTGCCCGACTTGAATTCCATGAAAACGCTCGTCGTGTCCTGGATGAGCGGAACCTGATAGTGGGCGAGCAGATCACCCTGGTTCGCCGCCATCTCCTGCGGCACCAACGGGTCGTAAACGATATCGGCCAACTCGCGGTTCAGCGCCTGTCCAGCGACACTGACCTGGCCGGTGTGTTGCGGATCCAGCGCCCACTGCGGCCAAAACTGCGCCTCCACCGCGCCCGGCGAAGCAGCAAGCACGCCAACGAGGGGCAAAACTCTGCGAACCACGTCCCATCGCAGTAAGGATCTCATCGGTACCTCCTTGGGAATGAGTCTTTGACCGTGCTCAAAATCAACGGGATCGCGTCAACGCGAATTCGTCGAGGTACACGGGACCCTCGGGTGAAGCCCGTGAAGGCGGGGTGTGCGGCGGGAGTCGTGGGGAACGGAACCACAACCACCGCCTGCTGACCAACCCCATGGCGACCTCCCGGGGACGGAGAGTCTACTGCACGAGTGAACTCGCCGCCAGGACACGGAGGACCGTTTTACCGAAGAGCCGGCGTCGCTGAAGGACTCGCCCTCGTCTTCATGTAACCTGACCCCAATCCTTCCTGGCGTTGTCGGACCCCGAAGAACACATCGGCCCTCTCCGGGAGGTGACCCGTGGCGACTGACATCGGGCAGATCGTGGCGAATCTCCTGGCGTTCTACGACGTCGCCAACAAGACGGTGATTGTCGTCGGGGCGGGCGGCGGGCAGCTCATCCAACGCCTGGCTTGCGCTCACCGCTGGACTCGATATCGTTCGGCCGAATGAGACACTTCTTGCTGCTCGTCTCCGCTCTGCTGGGCGCCGCTTCTCCCGCGACGCCCGATTACTCCATTCACGCCATTCGCTATGGGACGATCGCGAACTTCCCCGTGGCATCCCTGGTCATGGGCGCGCCCAAGGGCGAAAAGATGGACATTGCCATGATCGTGTGGTTGATTCGCGGCGGAGGCCGCAACATTCTGTTCGACAGCGGCTTTCATCGCGAGGTCTGGCTCGAGAGATTTCCCACCGCCGACTACCTGCGACCCGACGAAGCCGTGAAGCTCGCCGGCGTCAAGCCCGAACACGTGACCGACATCATCATCAGCCATGCCCATTGGGATCACATGGGCGGCATCGATCTCTTCCCGAAAGCGACGGTCTGGATTCAGAAGCGGAGTTCGCCTATTACACCGGAGAAGCCTGGCAGCCCGGCGGACGGAACAGAGGAATCGAGCCCGAGGATGTCAAGGCTCTCGTGCAGTTGAACACCGAAGGCCGCCTGCGTCTCGTCGACGGCGACAGCGCCGGCGCCCGCCACGGTGTCGAGATCCTTCCCGGCATCCGCACCTATACCGGCGCGCGCCACACCTGGGCTTCGCAGTACATTCGCATCGACGGCGAGCCGCCCTTCGTCCTCGCTTCGGACAACTGCTATCTCTACAGGAACCTCGCCGAGCACAAGGCGAGCGCCACCTTCAGCGAGGCTGATCAGCCCGCCAACATCCGGAATCAGGCGCGGATGATCGAGCTCGCCGGTTCCGCGGACCGCGTGATCCCCGGGCACGACCCGCGGCAATTCGAGAGATTTCCGACGCAGGGCCGAATCGCGAAGATCCGCTAAGGACCCGACCCCAGCTTTCCGGACGAGGGGCGAAGCTGGCCACCGCATCACCGGATCGGATCGATGGGGGTCCGCTTCGGCTCCTTGCCGAAACGTAAGCGCGATCGCTCGATCAACTTTCGGATCTCGACGTCGCGATCCTTCGGCACAGCACTGGTGACCCAACCCCGAATCAGGCGCTCGGCGGTCGCGGTCACTTCGTCCACGGAGCGGTGGAAGAGCGCTTCGTTCGCCTTCGAGGGCTTGTTTGCCCCGCTCAACTTGCGGACGAACTGCAAGGACGAGGCGCGGATCTCGGCCGTGGTCGCCGGGGGGGAGAAGTTGGCGAGTGTACGAATGTTGCGGCACATGCCGTCACTCTAACCGCAGCGAAGTTGAAGCGGGAGACCTCTCCTGCGCTCGTTAGGCACTCGGCGCTCGTATTCCCTTGACGAGCAGCCAGAGACCCAGACCGACTTCGTAGAGACCCATGGGTCCCATGTAGGCCAGTCCGATGACCTTCCCAGATTGGGGAAGATCATGATGGACCAGGTGACGATTGCCACGCCGATCACGAGGAGCCACAGGATCAGTGATCCTTCCGCCATGATGCCCGGAGCGAAATTGTAGGGCGACAGAGAGCGCGCGAGCGGCGGCGACAAAAAGGTCAGCCAACCCAAGCCGCCAAATGCCATCAGCGCACAAGTCGTTTCATCATGTTTGGGGTTCTCATCTTCTTTGCCTTCTCGGTGATGCCATCGAACGAAGGCGCGTGCCCGCTCGGTTCATGAGCTCCCCCGTGTTACTCGTAGCGCAGCGCCCGTGTCGGAGGGATCCGGGATGCTTTGCGCGCGGGCACATAGGCCGCCAGCATGGTCACCAGAACCATCGACGGCACGAGGAGGAGATAAACCGCCAGGTCGGTTCCCCCGGCATTGAACAACATGGAATTCATGAGCCGCTCGACGGCAACACCCATCGCCAGCCCGATCACCGTTCCCGTTCCCACCAGCAGGAGGCCCTTGCCCATCACCAGGCGCAGCACATCGAGGGGTCCCGCGCCAATCGCGATACGAATGCCGATCTCGCGGGTTCTCCGGCTGACGTTGTAGGCCACCACTCCGTACAGTCCGGCGATGGCAAGCAGGAGGCCCACCACCCCCAGGGTGCCGACCATCTCCACAGCCACTCGCGGCCCTTCCACGGCGTGGTAGCGGTACAAGTCCTCATAAGTTCTCAGCTCCGAGATCGGCAGGTTCGCATCGAGCGTTCGAACGAGGTCCTTCACGGGGTTGACCAATTGCAGCGGATCGCCGCTCGAACGCAACAGGAGGATCATTCGCGCGACAGGATGCTGGGCGAGCGGCAGATACACGAAATCCGTCGGTCTTTCGGCGGTCTCTCGATACTTGACGGTCTGTGCGATGCCGACGATCTCGACAGGCGTGCCGGTGACGTTCTCGAGCCGGATGTGTTTGCCCACGGCATCAGCGTTCGGCCAATAGTGTTTCGCGAACTGATCGTTCACGACGGCGACACGCGGCGCATTTGCGGTATCGGACGCGCGGAAACCGCGGCCACGCAGAATCGGTATCGCCATCGTCTCGAAGAATCCCTCATCGACGGTGTCCATCGTTGACGTGAAGTGCTCGCGATCGCGCGGCATCTGAAAACCCTCCGGCACGAAGGTGACGCGGCCGAAGTCGTCCAGTCCGAGCGGAGGGTTCTCCGTGAGAGCCACGCTCTGAACCCAAGGCAGTTCTCGCGCGCGTTCGGCCAGCAGCTTGTAGAACTGCCGCGTCTGAGCCGCGTCGTACTGCACGAGACGCGGATCGAACCTCGCCATCAGCAGATGATCCTTCGCGAATCCGATTCCCTCGCGCAGACTCTGGTGGAAACCTCGGAACATCAAGAAAGCCGCCGCGAGCAGCATCAGGGACGTGGAGACCTGGGCGACCACAAGCACATTCCGCCCCCACAGACGTTTGCGGCCGGGCTCGTCCACGTCGGCCGACTTGAGCCCATTCACCAGATCCGTGCGCGCGCTCTGGAGCGCCGGAGCCAGGCCGCAGAAAAGGGCGCACAAGGCGGATAACGCGAGGCTTGCCAGCAGCACGCGCGTGTCCATCCGGAACGGGACCTTGATCGGCAGCTCGGTTGGAATCCGAAAAGTGCTGAGGGCCTCGATGGCGCCGTACCCGACGGCGATTCCGCCCAATCCCCCCAATAACGCGAGAACCAGGCTTTCGGTCAGGAGAAGCCGGATCAACCGGAAACGCCCGGCGCCTATCGCCAGACGTATGGCGATTTCGCGCGTTCGCGTGCGGGCACGGCTCAGGAGGAGTCCCGCGACGTTGGTGCACGCCACCAGCAGCACCGCCAGCGCAAGGATCGTGAAGATCACGCCGAATTTCCAGTTGATGTCATTGTCCTGTGTGCGCATTTCGAACTGGGTGTGCACCACCGCGCCGCGGTCATGATTGAGCTTCGGATACTCGCGCTCGAAATTGCGCGCGAGCACGGCGAGCTCGTTCCGCGCTTGCCGCAGCGTCGTCCCTGGTTTCAAGCGCGCTCTCACGGTCAACTCGCGGTCGTCGCGGTCCACGAAGAAATTCTTCTGCGGGTTGGTTGAAAAGACCTTCGCCATCGCCAGCGGCATGTAGAAGTCGGGGCGCAGGAATATTTGCATCCCCGGGAACGTCTCCGGCGCGACACCGATGACCGTGAAGTCCGTACCGTTCAAGCGAACGATCCTGCCGACGACAGAACGGTCGCCCGCGAATTCGCGCTTCCAGAAGTCCGGCCCGAGCACCACCACGGCATCGCGGCCGGGTACCCGGTCTTCGTCCTCCCGAAAACCACGCCCGAGCTTCGGCTCCACGCCGAGCACACGGAAGTAGTTGCCGGAAACCATCATTCCGCCCCGGACCCGCGGCGTGGCTCCGGGGTCGGCGCTGAAGCCGACGGCCCCCACAGGCGCGTTGGCGATCACGCCGTCGTAGCTCTTGGTGTGGTCGCGGATGTCCAGGTATTCGGGATGAGAGAAAGAGTCGAAGCTATTGTCGTGTGACGTGCTCACCAGAGTGACCACCTCGCCCGGATTCGGCACGGGGTACGGCCGAAAGATCAGCGCATCGAGCATGCTGAAAGGAGTCGTGGTCATTCCGATCCCGAGCGCGAGCGTGATCACCACGAACGCGGTCAGGCCGGGCGTGCGGCGCAGGCTCCGGATCGCGTAGCGCACGTCGTCGAGAAAATCCGTCAGCCAATGAACGCGCCGAGCGTCTCGGATCTCCTCTTTCCGTTGCTCCAGCCCGCCCATCGCGCGCAGGGCCCGGTCACGCGCCTCTTCCGGGGGAAGACCCTCCGCGATGCCCTCTTCGGTCTTTCGCTCCAGGTGGAACTGGAGCTCCTCGTCGAGCTCCTGCTCCACCCGGCGGCGGCGGAAAATGGATTTGAGCCGCAAGGGCGCCGTGAACCACCAGTGTTTCAGTCGCATGGTTCGAAGCCCGGATTATTCATGGACACCCGGCCGAAACCTGGGCAGGTGACTGAGATGAGAGGAGATGAATTCGCGGCGAAGTGAAGTCGCACGGATACACCATGTCCGCGACAGAGATTTTTCGTCGAGGCGAGGAAGCGCGACGATGGCGATGCCGTGTGCATCGCAGAGGAGCGCTGACGACGCATTCGGCGGAAAAGATCGGAGCGGCGGCCGGAGTCGTTCATGAATAATGCGGGCTATGCTTCGGAAAGCTGGACGACGTACGAGATGGCAGACGAGAGCCGCTGCCAGTTCGCCGCCTCTGATTCGAGTTGCTTTCTTCCCAGCCGGGTGAGCGAGTAAAACTTCGCTCGCCGGTTGTTTTCCGTCTTCTTCCACTCGGCCTTGATCCAGCCTTCCTGCTCCAGCTTGTGCAAGGCCGGGTAGAGAGATCCTTCGCTGACCTGCAGCACATCGCCGGAGATGGATTTCAGGCGAAGACTGATGGCCCACCCGTGCAGGGGCTCCAGCGCCAGGATTTTCAGGAGGAGCAGGTCGAGGGTGCCCTGAACGAGGTCGCTCGGTTTACTCATATCGGTTTCCTAGGGGAGAATACGAAGACCGGGCCGTTAAGTTTCCACTCATATCGGTTTCCGAGGGGAGTGTAGGGCATCTCCTCTCGGTAAGCAAGGGGAGACTCGGGCCGACCCGAAACCCCGGTTCTTGACACTGCTCTCTCCGGGAGACGACCGGGTCAGGGAAATGCTCACCAAGCGGGAGAGGTCTCGATCACGCCTTAATCCACCCACAATATCCGCCCGTCTCATCCGTCTACATCGATGAGAGGGGAAGATCCTGATCCTCGAGCAGGTGATGAGCGAGCAGGACCGGCGAATCGCCGAAACGATCGAACGCGAGCAGGGCCGGCTGCGGAACTTCATTCGCAAGCGTGTGCCCGACCGGCGGGACGTGGAGGACGTGCTGCAGGACGTCTTCTTCGAGCTCGTGGAGGCCCAGCGCCTGATGAAGCCCATCGAGGAGGTCGGCGCCTGGCTGTTCCGGGTGGCGCGAAATCGGATCATCGATCGGTTCCGCAAGAAGAGGCCGGAGTCATCGACCTTGACGACACCCGCTCGGGACACCGAAGAGGGAGACATCGGTTCTCTCGAAGATCTGCTGCCCTCGCCGGAAGCCGGACCCGAAGCGGCTTACGCCCGCGGGGTGCTCTTGGACGAGCTCGACGCCGCCCTGGAAGAGCTTCCGGAGGAGCAGCGGTTCGTGTTCGTCGCGCACGAGCTCGAAGGGAGGAGCTTCCGAGAGCTCGCGTCGGAAACCGGCGTGAACCTAAACACCCTTCTCTCGCGCAAGCACTACGCGGTGCGCTACCTGCGCCGCAGACTTCAGAACATTTACGACGAGTTCAAGGAGAGATGAAGATGTTACCCACGAGAAAGCGTCGCATCGCGAAACTGTTCGTTTTCGTGCTGCCTGTCTTCCTGGTCGTTTTCGCCGGCCTGATCTGGGCGGTCTCCGCGCTCTGGAACTGGCTGATGCCGGCCATCTTCGGGCTGCACACGATCACGTACTGGCAAGCCCTCGGCCTGATGGCGCTGTCCTGGATCCTCTTCCGCGGCTTTCGCGGACCGTCCTTCGGTCACGGCCCATGGAGGCACGGGCTGCGGGAGCGCTGGGGAAGGATGACTCCCGCGGAGCGGGAGGAGTTCGTCAAGGGCCTGAACAGCCGGTGCGGCAGAAGGGAATCGCCCGAGCCCGAGCCGAAGGCGTAACGCTTTATGATCCCGTGCGTCTGATGATCATGAAGATGTTTCTCCGGATGTTCGCGCTGACACTCGGCGCGACACTTCCCGCCGTCTCACAGCAATCGGGGACGGAGAAGCCGGCTTCGCCCATCGCGCCCGCCCGCGCCGAGGTGCTGGTGCTGGGCGTCTACCACATGGCCAACCCGGGACATGACATCTTCAACATGCAGGCCGACGATGTGCTCGTTGCCAAGCGCCAGGCCGAGATCGCGCAGGCCATCGCGGCTCTGAAGAAATTCCATCCCACGAAGATCGCGATGGAGGCCGACGTTTTCGGCGACCGCATTCCCAAGCGCTACGCCGACTATCTGGCCGGCAAGTATGAGCTCTCGCGCAACGAGATCGATCAGATCGGCCTCCGCCTCGCCAAGGAGCTTGGCCACAAGACCGTGTACCCGGTGGATGTCGACGGCGAGTTCCCGTTCCAGCGCATTGTCAACTACGCCAAGGCGAGCGGCCGCTCGAAGGAGCTCGACGCGATGATGGACGAGATCGGCGGCATGGTAAAGGCGCAGAATGCATATCTCGCCTCCCACACCGTCCTCGAGACGCTGCTCTACATGAACTCCGACGACAAAGTCGCGGAGGACGTGGGCTTCTACTACCGGCAGGCGCACTTCGGCGAGCCCGGAGATTGGGCAGGCGCCGACCTGGTCTCAGACTGGTTCCGTCGCAACATGCGCATCTACAGCAACGTCGTGTGGCTCGCCGACTCTCCGAACGACAGCCTGCTTGTCATCTTCGGCGCCGGGCACCTCGGCTGGCTGCAACACGACTTCGCCAGCGACCCCAACGTCCGCTTGCGCAAGCTCGCCGAGTTCGCCAGGTAACGCCACCCAAGAAGGCAGGACCGTCTTGCCCTTTTCGGCCGCGGATTGCGCGAGATCTCGAGTAGCGCTTTCCGTAGCAACGGGTAGCAACGTCACGCCGATTGCCTCCGCGCCGGCATGGCGGCGCCCTTGATGATCAGCCACAGGGCAAACGTGAGTTCGAAGGCGAGCATCGGGAACCACATGAGGTCCGTGAGCGGACCGTGGAGGAATCCCACGAACTGCAGGGGAAGGCTCACCATTATCAGGAGCGAAGAGAGTATGCCCAGCCAAGCCAATGCAACGGGGACGATCCGGCCGCGCAGGAGGAGATAGGCGAAGAGCGTGCTGCCAACGGCGAAGAAGGTCGCTCCGAGGAGCGCGCTGCCCGGCAGCTTCAGCAAAACGGCGGCGAGTGCGCTCGCCGCCGCGGGGTCGGGTGCATCCGCTCCGGCGGCCGTCGCGAGCCAAAGCTTTCCCACTTCCCTCGGTAAGGAGACCGCGCCGATCACGCCCTCGGCGACCCGGCAGGTCATGGCCAGCATTGCGAGGTCGGGGTCCTGGTCGCGCGTGATCGAGTACAGCGTCACGGCCAGCACCAGGGCGGAGAAACAACCGAGCAGCTCGAGCAGGACCGCCACGCGCACGTCGGGCGCGTGCTGGGCGATGCTCGTGAGCTTCGCGCCGGTCCCCTCCCCGCTCGCCGCCCTGTTGGACAGGACCATTCCGCTGAAGGCGACGGCGATGTAGAAAAGGAACGTGAAGCCTGCGATCCTTGCGTTCGTCCTGCGAGTCATGTGTGCGCCTCCTTACGCGAAATAGAATCGCCGATCCGCTGGTAATCCTGTCCTTGAAACGCGGCGACGCTTCGGTGATCCCGTTCCGTCCCTTCAGAGCCATCGCCCTCCCGGCGCGACGGCAGATAAGACGGCGCCGACCCGCGGCCCGGCGCCGCGGTGAGATGACAGAATCCGAGCGGGGGCGCCTAGCTCGAGATGCATTGGCGTAGGCTGAAAAAGAGACCTCAGATCCGGGCCCAGGCGCCGCCAGGCGAGGAAACGGAACGGGGTCAGGCTACCTGAAGGACATCACTCCTTACGCTGCAACCAGGACGGACCCGAATTCACGGCTGCACGACGACCTTGGTCTGGGTGACTGGTGGGTGACTGGGGTCAGTCCTCTATTGTGCTATTACGCCTCTCTCCTCGGCGTGAGAGCTGACGCTCGGTCAACCCTACCACCGCCGAGTCCGAATGAATCGTGTCGCGGAACTGCTCCGGAGTCTCGACGGGTTGAGGAGACGTGCGCGCGTCAGCTCTTCTTCGGCACGGCCTCCATTAGAATCGACAGCGCCTTGCGGAAGCTCGCGCCCCCCTGCGTGGCGCCCTTGTAATGCCCGAGCCGCACGACGACGAGGTCGTGTGAGGGAATGATCAACGTCGTCTGTCCGCCAGCGCCCTCCATGGAGTACGCGTCCTTCGGCACGGGGTACCCGCCGTCGCCGTTCAGCCAGAAGAAGCCGCCGTAGATCGGCCGCTTGTCCGCTTCCCACGCAGGCGCAAGGGTGCTCACGAACTTCGACCATCCCTCCGGCAGGATTCGCTCGCCGTTCCAGACGCCGTCCTGCAGATACAGGTTGCCGAGCCGCGCCCAGTCGCGCGCGGACGCGAACTCATAGCCCTGCAGCAAGAAGTTTCCGTACGGATCCGTCTCCACCACCATCGTCCGCATTCCGATCCGGTCGAAGAGCGCGCGGCGGGGGAAGGAGAGGTATTCCTCGCCTCGCTTCTCGACGGCTAGCCGGATCAGATAAGTGACGAGGACCGGATCCGTGTTGTGGTACCGGCCGACCGTGTTCGGCGGCCACTGGAGCGGCCTGGTCGCCGCGTAATGAAACGAGTTCACGGTCCCCGTGTAGAGATACACGTGGTCCGGGTACGTGCCCGCCGGATCGTAGTCGGGGTCCTGCGGCGCTTTGATCCGGAGGCCGCTCGACATGTGAAGAAGGTCCGCGATCCGGATCTTCGCACGCGGATCGCCCGGCGATGACTGCCACTCCGGGATCGGCGCGGGCTGCGAGAGCTGATACGCGCCCTGGCGGATCAGAACTCCCATGAGGGTCCCTGCGACGCTCTTTCCCATGGACCAGCTTTCGAGCGCCGTGCGTGACGTGATCCCCTCGCCGTAGCGCTCGCCGATCACGCGACCTTTCCAGGTCACGACGAACGCCGCAGTCATCCCGGCCGGCGGATCGAACGCGGTGTCCACGGCTTGCTTGACCTTCACTATGTCGATCGCGTCCGGCGGGGCCACGGCTGCGTCGCTGGATCCGGCAACTTGCTCTGCACGCGCACCGGCTTGAATGACACCGACGTCTGCCCGATCGGAAGCGTGACGCAGCCCTGGTCCCCGAGATACACGGCCGTCCGAGCGGTCCGATTCGGCACCGAAACTTCGACCGTTTTCTTCACGCGATCGATCACGGGCTTGCCGAGCTTCGCGCGCTGTTCGTATGGCGCGGTGAAGTAGCCGACGTTCTCGGCCGCGAAATCCGGATCGAGCCCTGTGATGAACACAGCCGAGCACATCACCTTTGCGAACCCGGCTGCATGATGATCGATCGCCTCGCCCGGCGGCGGAACGTAGGGCGTATCGAGCTCGAACGACTTCGCCCGCGCGATCAGGGCGGCGCGAGCCTCCTCGCGGAACTGCGCGGGAGCGGCCACGGCGATCCCGGCGAGGACCGCCGCGGCGGCAAGGAGCCGAAGACCTGCTGGTTTCATTCTTTCTGCGTCAGCGAACATAATCTCGGCTGATCCTATCCCGTGCGCGTCATGACCTTGGGGTCAGGTCTACAAAATAGAGTACGGGGTATTCTCGGCCGCTACGCGCGGAGCATTTGGGGACTGTGGGTTAGTGCCACTTCTATCAAAGCGTCTCTTCACTCAATCAGCTTGGCGCGAAGCAGCTTCTTCGCCAGCGCATAGATATCGCGCCGACTCCCTTCCTGATTCCCATCGCCACGATGAGCACGATTGCGCGGTTGCGCTCCACGCGATACAGAATTCGGTACCTCTGCCCGAGCGCGCGAACACTACGCAAGGGCCGAACCTATCCCATGGCCACGACCGAGTGCGACGGGCGCGTCGCTCGTCACGTGGAAGAAAGAAACTCCCGCCGGACTGCCCGCGCTCCAGCTCGTCGCCGATCTCCCCGGCGCCGGCCGTGTCTATATGCTCTACCTCGGCAACACGCGCTTTTCCTCCAACACGCTGCTCGTGAACTACTACCAGCCCAAGAAGCGGACCGCCGCCAACGACGCACTATGGGCCCGCTTCGTAGCCGGCATCCGCAAAGCGGAGAAACCCTAAGTATGGCGGACGACGAAGGAGTACCTGCCATTCCCCATTCTCTCCTCAGTGAATAATGTGGAACCAACTCAGGCGACCCAGATCACTCCCGGATACAGGCTCGGGAGACGGTACGAGCGGTAGGTGCCGCCCGTCGTGATCTGCATCTGCCAGACGGTCTGCGGGCTCGGAAGCGGACCGGTCAACTCGATCACCTGGGACGGCGCGTCCTTTTTCGGCGCGGGAGATCCGACGGGAACCGGCTCCGACGCGCAGATCTCGATGTTGCCGTTCAGGAGCTGGACGACGTTGCCGCCCCAGAAGGAGTACGCGTTGACGGGGCTCGGTCCGAAGAGCTGAACGGCGTACTGCCAGGCGAGGCTTGCGGTCATCGCCGTCTCGTCGATCTTGAAGATCGCGCCGCGGGTGAAGGCCCCGGGCGGCGGATCGTTCGAGTTGCCGCATCCGGCCGGCGTGGCGAAGCAGCGGTCGTTGCCGTTGTCCATGACCGAGAGGCTGGTGATCTGCGTGTCGGTGCCCGTGAGGATGTGGGGGAAGTGCTGGGCGAAGAACCAGTCGGTGTCGGCCGTGTCATCGCCGACCAGCGTGAAATCGCCCTGGTAACCGAGCTTCCACAGGATTGTCCCGCCGCCATTGCCGTTCTCGTAGTCGATCTTCAGGACCCAGTTCTGGTTGCGCGTGGAGAGCATCAGGTTCCCGTCCGGCGTCAGCTCCACGCAGTTGCAGTGCGTCCAGTCCCAGTGGTCCGGATCCTTGTCGAACTCGTAAGGGTGACGGTTCGGGTCGAGGTTGTCGAAAATCGACCAGACCCAGACCGGGTTGAATCTCTCATCGAGATCCACGAGCGCGTCCCCCAGGATGTCGAACTCTCCGGGACCGGGCGGTTGCGTCAGGGTGACCTTCTTTCGTTGCTGCACGAGCAGGATCGTGTGCCCGTTCCAGAGCGGGAGCACGTCGTGGCTGTAAACGAGGGGGTCGACGATGGAGCCCTGCGGCGTCTTCATGGTCGAAAGCGCGGTCTTCAGGTCCGCGAGGTACAGCTCCTGGATCGAATTGCCGGCGAGATCGATCTCGCGCAGAACGCTGTTGTAGGGCTGCTGCTTCGACTTGTTGTAGAGGTTGGTGATGCTGGCCAGCATGTTGCCGTTCTTCAGCGGCTTGATCGGGAACGCATAGCCGCCCCAGACCTTGTCGGCGGCGTTGTTGTAGTACCAGATGATGTTGCCCGCCATATCCGTCACGAGCGAGATACCGATCGGATCGATCACGTTGACCAGCTCGACTCCCGGACTCGGGCTCTGTCCGGGCGCGGTCGTCGCGGTCAGCGTCGGAAGGATGCCGACGGGTAACGATCCCGTCGGGAACGTCTGATCCGCCGTCGTCAGCCACTTCCCGTCGTTCCATTGGATCCGCGCCCGCATGTGGTACGTCGTCGAAGCCAACATCCCCGCCACGAGGATCGACACGGGTCCGCCGCCGGGCGGCGCTGGCACGGTGGAAGTGAATCGTCCGTAGGTCGTGTCGAGACCGAACTCGACAGTGACCTGCGTGTTTGCAGGGATCGTGATGGTGAAGTTCGCGACCTGGGGATTGCTCGTCGGCGTGATCGAGGCCGAAAGATCGCCCGCCTGCGTCCCGTTGGACATGGCTGCCCTCCTCGAAGCGAGTGAGTCGTGAATCTGGCGCGGTATCATGACGCACCGACAGAGAAACGTTGTCGAAAAGCTCGCTAGCTAGCTCGGATCCGTCGGCGGCGCCATGATCGGCCAGACGTTCTCGCACTATCGCGTCCTCCGGGTCCTCGGCGAGGGCGGCATGGGCGTTGTGTACGAGGCCGAAGACGTCCGCCTCGGGCGCCATGTCGCGCTGAAATTCGTCGTTCACAAAGCGCTCGACCGGCAGGAGAGCGTCGAGCGGTTCGAGCGGGAGGCGCGCGCCGCCTCCGTCCTCAATCACCCCAACATCTGCACCATCTACGACGTGGGCGAGCAGGATGGTCACCACTTCCTCGCCATGGAGCTGCTGGAGGGAGAAACGCTCGAAGTCATCCTCGCGAGAGGGCCGCTGCCGCCGAGGCGGCTTCTCGACCTCGCTGGTCAGATCGCCGAGGGCCTGATCGCCGCGCACAGCCGCGGCGTGATTCACCGGGACCTCAAGCCGGCGAACATTTTTGTGACCTCGAGCGGCCTGGTGAAGATCATGGACTTCGGTCTAGCGAAGATCCTCCAAACACCCGCCGCCGAATTCCTTCTCGGCTCGGAGACGGAGGTCACCGCGGTTCGGGAGCTCACGACGCCGGGATTCACGATGGGAACTGTGTCTTACATGTCGCCGGAGCAGGTCCGCGGCGAAGAAGTGGACGCCCGCGCGGACCTCTT
>WNFY01012380.1_pt1 | contig 13515 bp, 16 predicted proteins | sample 5400091 | NCBI WGS metagenome assembly WNFY01 (sample SAMN13153364, study PRJNA577476) | soil metagenome | isolation source: 60 cm soil or saprolite under grassland replicate 1 | place: USA:California | collected 2016-06-15 | reverse complement strand
AGGACCAGGACAAACTGTTCAAGTCACAGGTCCAGCCATCTTAAAGCCAGTACCTTGGGGTAACGTTGCCTATCAGGTGATTCTGATCGATGCGGGATTAGGTGTAACTTTCGCAACAAGACCGTGGCAAGTCATCTAAAGCACTCAAATTTTTTTCCTTCATTTTCTTTTTCAATATTGATCCCTTTATTGTTGGAGCATGCTTCAGTTTAGAGAAGACAAATTAGATGAATCGTTCGACTGCAACGCATCGGCTCAATTTTTACGACGAATCTCCTTCATCCCTGCCATGTATTGTTGAAGTACGCCAGGAACTTCGACGGTTCCTCTTGACGTTTGGAAATTTTCCATAATACATGCCATAGTTCTTTCTGTAGCCACGAGAGTGCTGTTCAAAGTATGAACAAATCGGGTTTGTTCATTGATCTTGTCCCTGAATCTTGTAACGAGTCGGCGAGCTTGGAAATCTGCGCAATTTGAACATGAGACGATTTCTCTGTATGCAGTCTGACTTGGCATCCATGCTTCAATATCAAACGTTTTAGATGAAGTCTTCCCCAGATCTGCGGAACATAGTAAGACTGTACGACAAGGAATGCCAATCTTCTCATAGAACTCCTCAGATATTGCTAACATTCGTTCATGTTGTCGTTCTGATTCTTCAGGCCGCGAGTAAACGAATTGTTCAACTTTTTCAAATTGATGTACCCTGAAAATGCCCTTCGTGTCCTTGCCGTGCGCACCAGCTTCTTTCCTGAAGCAAGGACTGGCGCTGGCATAGCGCAATGGTAAGTCCTTTCCATCTAAGATCTCGTTCATATGCATTGAAGCCATCGAATGTTCGGAAGTCCCTATCATGTACAGATCATCCTTGTCGATCTTGTAAATCATATCTTCAAAGTCTCCAAGTATCACTGCTCCCTCCATTGCTTCTTTTCTTATCATGAAAGGAGGTTGTGCAAGAGTATATCCTTTTTCAGCCAAAAAATCAAGCGCATAGCTAATCAAAGCCAGATTCAATTTAACTAGCTCATTTTTTAAAAAATAAAACCTGGCGCCTGCTATCTTTGCAGCGCGTTCTAGATCGAGCAGTCCAAGCGAGTTTGCTACATCAACATGATCTTTGAGAAAAAAATCGAAATTCGGAATCGTACCATGATATCTGAGAATGACGTTGTCTTTTTCATCGCTCCCAACTGGAACTGATTTATCTGTGACATTAGGAAGAGTCATCATTGACGCTCTGAATTCAGCATCTACTGCTTTCTTTTCTTGCTCCGTCTCCATTAGCTTGGTGCCGATTCCCCTCATCTCTTCTCTTTCTGCGACTGAATCTTCATGAGCTTTTATCTTGGTCGATATTACATGAGCTAACAGATTTTTTCTGCGCTTAAATTCCTCAACTTGAATGATTAACTCCCTGCGCCTTTTGTCCAGCGCAATTAAATCGTCTAGAGGAAATTCAAATTTTCGGTTTTCTAACATACTTCTGAGAAGCTGTGGGTTTTCCTTCAAGAGTTTCGGGTCAAGCATGCGAGATCACTTTTTGAGCCAGCGAAATATGCTCTAATAGTTCATTCACGGTATTTAGCAACGTTTCGAATCCAACTTTACAAGAGAGACGCAAAAGTAAATTATTGTCACTCTCCCTTGGTGACATTTCTAGTGATAGCCCATTCGGAAAATCAATGTTATCAGCTGTTAGAGATCTTAGTACAGCATACATCTCATTTTTTTTTATGAACCTGATTTGAATAAAGGCAGATATTTCAGGAGGAGTTGGTGAATTTGGAGTCAAGTATTGCCCTCCTTACGCACGTTACAAAATCTTCCAGTTTGCTAGATGGGACTTTACATCCTGCAGCTGCCTTATGACCGCCTCCTGTTCCGCCAACAGACTCCGCGCAATTCCTAACAATTAAACCTAGATTTGATCCCGATTTGCAACCGAGACATTTCCTCAAAGAAAATTTGTGTATGCTATTGCGGTTTCTTGTCCACACGGAGAGCACTCGATCACCAAGAGTAGGTGACCCGCTCAGTAGGGAAGATACAGCCCCGAGCATCTCCTCAGCCAGCACATTCTCTGCGTTGACAAAAATGGATCGTCCATCGTCAATTATCCGCCATTTTTCAGCGAGAATCGTAGAGATGGACTTCGCAAGGGTCTCCCTATAAGTATCTGCAATTTGTTGCCCCTCGGTCAGACAGGCATACCTGTCGCCCATACAGATTCCAACGCCTATGCCTGCCATTCCAGTTCTTCCACATGCATTCAGAAGTGTCGAAAATTCCCTAGCGTCGCGCAATTGACTTCTTAGATCCTCATCGACTAGCGTATATGTATAGCCTACTAGATTTTCAGTCAGGTTCGCTGTTTTATATTGTGAAGAGGTTGAGACAAATTTTACGATAGCGTCCAATATGATACTCTTCTCCTCTTGCGAAATCTCAGCAAGTACTCGCCACCTGCCGTTATCCATCATCTTTACTCCTGAATTCTTGATCACCGCATAGGCATTTTCCCTGTTCCAAGTTATGCCGTGAATATAAGGGAATGATGTAGATGCAAGTGCTTCGTGGACTGGTTTCGTTTCTCGCCCGGTAAATATCAGGTCCAAGTCTACGGTAATTAGTCCGTGCGACTCGGCTGTCTTAATAATTTCTGAATTTAGACTGATAAGCGATTTCTTATCCCCTTGATCCTGGTTGTCTGATAATGCGGATACGACTGCAATGGGTGAAAGGTCCCAGTTCCTCTTTTCGATCTCGTTTGCAAGGATGTACGCTAATCCGCCCGAAGAAATCTCCGATCCTCCGTCGATGCTGTATTTGAATGCGTTGAAAATATTTGTCGAGTAAGGCTCGATTAGCTCTTCGTTAGGAAGTTGATGATGATCAATCATTATCCATCTATCACCAAAGGCGTCGTTCAGCGCATCGCCCAAGCCTGCACCGAGGTCAGATATTATATAGAAATCATGAGCTTCGGATTTCATTCGCTCTATAATAGCAGGGGTCATATCGGATATGGCCCTTATTACACATTTAGCACCCAATCTCAATAAGGTCATGGAAATAATACTGGCAGAGATTAAGCCATCTGCATCTAGGTGTGTTAAGATGCAAGTATTGCTGCCTTCTTCCGCAACCGATCTGATCTTTTCACAAAAAGGTTTTACAGCTTCATAAAGCGATCTGCCGTGCATTCTGTGGTCTTACTCGAGCTGGGCAATGACCGAGGCGTATTTCCAATCTTTGGGAATTTTCACATTACGCTTATAATATTTCGACAACCTATGAATCTTGGCCTCGATTAATTCAAGTGAACGGACGTTTCTGTGATCAGTATTATGAGTTCTCAAATGTCTTTGGAGCGCTAGTGCCTTCTGTACCAGTTGGTGTAAATCTTCGGGCATATCCTCCTTGATTCCATTTTCATTCCTTATTTCTGTTATAGTCTTGTCCATAATTGTCTTCAGAAGGGGTATACCATATTCGTCACGCATTCTAGTCCCTATCGCACTGGGCGTCAGGCCTTCTTTGGATAATTGAATAACTATAGAAGAGAGCTCCGCCGGGCTCGACGTGAGCCATGGCGGTGCATTTTTAGACGTTGGACGAACAGAGTGAGACTTTCCTCGAGTATGAGCATGGATGCGTGCCATTTACTACGAGGAGATCGAACGTATATCTTAAATGTTACTAGGGGTGATGGATGTCCTTAATTTTGAATATAGAAGATACAACGTCGGTAACTCAAGGAGCTACCAAAAAGTTAAATAATCGCGCGCGAGAAACATTACTTCACATGAATAAGCCAATTTTGATGGCAACGGTGGCACTAGTTACTTTGATGGGCTCTACATTTGCACTACCTGCATTTCAGCTAGCGAACGCACAATATACCGGTGGAGGCGGACCAGCCGGGAGCATTGAACAACAGCTTAAGCTGGCCAGGGAGAAAGTTTCAAACACTCAGCAAGCAGGTGCGTATGGTTCTGGAACACCAATGCTTGGGACCAGTATTAATTCAACGCTACTCTTCATTATTATCATGGCTGTAATCTTCGGCGGTGTGGCAGCCACGTTCTTCATAAGAGCCAGAACCCCGAGCAAAGAGGCCACAGCTTAAGCCGCCCCTTAAAATTTTTTTATCAACGCATATTTCCTAGTATTACCAAAGTACGTGTTTTGAACTTACATCAAAGTTCTGAATTAGTAGGTGCTTAACCTGATTCAGTCGCGCTCACGAAAAACCTAGAAATCTCTCGAGACAGTGAACCATCCCGCCATAAGATATAGCAGTTATTTTCTAGGATTTAGAGACATGAACGAATATTCTATGTCTAGAGGTAAGTTCAGATTTGAGCTTATTCTATAATCTTTTGTTACTTTTGGAGCTTGTTTTGTGTGCTATTGGTAAAGTACTTGATAACGATGATACACGATATACGAAGCTCAACCGTGGCATCACCAGAATTTCACAATTATCCATGTCCCTAACTTTACAACAAATGATCCTAATTTTAGATCCCAGCCACACGTCCCTAAGATACCAGTGTCCATTTTATATTTGCATCAAAATTCCCGATTAGTATCTTCTTAAATAGCCTGACTCGTAATTACGCGAAACTGCGACATTTTTTTGTTATGATTACAGCGAGTAGCAAGAACCAAAATGTATATATCATAGATTCCGTTTTTGTATGATGATAATGAGCGCTATCTTAATTATTGTACCAATGATCAGCACAGCAATCAAGGGTCTGCTTATGCAGATTGGACCACAATACGACCCCTTATTTTACGACGTATCGATCTACATCTTCGGAGTCATGCTGTTCGCTGTGTTTTTGTTAAGCGTCATTGCGTTTTGGCTGCGAAGAAAGGGTCTTGGCGGTGGTGCTGCTAGAGAGAAATGGGTGACGGAGCTTGAAAGGTACTTCGAACGAGAACAGATAGGTCAGATTCCAGATGAAAAACACCATTGGTGAAATGGCATAACTAGTTGGTGCCCATAAACTTCTTTTATTTCCTTTTTTATCCCGAGAAGCTAATTAGAACATACGATTATTGGTTTAAGAAATTCTCGTCCTCTAGTCAACCTAGTTAAGTGCTAGGCATCATCGAGCCCAATATTTGGGTCGGTTCGTCGCGAGATCTTCATTGTTTTTAACTCGGTCTGGAGCAGCGATCACTTACCTCATCCCCAATACGAATATGCTGTTACCCTGCTAAAAACGTACCACCATAGTAAGATCTATTATCTGATATTATGATTATCGAAAGGCGCGAAAAAACTTTTCCGAATCTCTTTCCATTCGTGTTCGTAAAGCCTTTAGTGTACCTGAAATACATAGCAAAACGATAGGTGGCTGCATCAAAACAATAGTCGACATCATGGTTCCTAGCATTTCCAATTTACAACTTATTATTATAACTTCTTTTTCATCAACACCAATGAATCTTATTCTGGCTTTTTCCGTTGCTATTTGACCAAATAGCTCCGAACTTCGTTTACTGATCGCATCAACTATTTTACGTCGGTCGTAACGATGGTCGCCATTCCATATAGCCAGATATCTGCGTTTGTCACGCCTATTAAGCATCTACGTAGCACTTTTTCCCAACTTTTATCTCAATCCATTCTTCAAGATCTCGCCAGTATTCTTCTGGCTTGATATCACAGAGCTTTAATAAAGAATCAAAGCAGCGACCGGATATCATTTCTCCTGGAGATCTTGCCCCACTCGAGAGAACTAATTGGCAGTTTATCGAATTACAAAGTTTGTATAGGTCTCTAATCTGTTCAAACCATTTTCCGACATTCAGCCCGTTTTCCAGACGTATATCTGCTAGGAAAATCTCCAAACCAATTCGCGTTCTTACTTTTTTTTTAAGAATATGCTTCACCCTGACATAATCTCTAACAACAAAAAGATCCAGCCAAGACGAAGATAGTTCCCCAATCTTGTCGGAAACTACAAGATATGGGTAATTAGTGATTAGAGATGGCTGTCTGTCCAAACGATATATCACATTTTCCCGGATATTACCATAATATTCACTACCTATCTCATCAATTCCCAAAATTTCAGCTGTCTTGAGCATTTTTTCAAGATTACTATTGTGGACGCAGAGATCTCTTCTCTTTAACACCAGGTCCTCCTTCTATTTAGTGTTGATTTGTGAGGTCCATGCGTCAATATGGGTTTGAATTTGATTCTAACTGAGTCTCCCTCCGAAAGTGTAACCTTTCCCCTGCACATTCTTTGTTTGTCTAATCTTATGTACAGATTTCCCTTCTCATCACAGAAATTAGAAAGTAGTGCGTTATCCTTGTCGCCTAGAATAGATTTAACTTTCATGTATAAGGAATTTGCCTCAGATTTGCCAAGAATGGCGGTCAACAGAAGAATTTTATTTCCCCAATGACCCTGTGCAAATCCTGTAGAAAAACTACCAGATGAAACACCAAGTGTGCTATTTAGATGTTCCAAAATCTTGTCTTTCTCTTCAGTGGCATGAACTATAATACCAATCTCAGCAGCAGAAAAATTGACATTGTCATTCTGAATCATGCTCGATAAGAAATGGGTAATGAGAGTATTACCTATGTCTGCTCATCAACCTGATCTGTTGAGGACGAGACCGTTTTTTCAATTGGTTTCGCCATCAGCAGAGCTCTCGATTCCGGCGTAGAAATTAATTTTGTCTTCTTAATTCCTATATGCCTCAAGGGCGCGATTATCTTTGCGGCAGCAAGGAGGTCTGCGCCCATCTTACCCATAGTTGCTTCCTGCACAAACTGGTCGACGGTCAGCTTCGGAATCTTATCTTCTAGCGCCTTATGAGCGATCATCCTAATCTCGTGTTTTTTGGAGGAATTAAGTCGTTTTTGACTGAGTGCGATTAATACTACTCTAAACGTATAGCCGTCCATAGTCATATAGTCGTGTACATGAGTGATCATTGAACTCCCCCGCGTCTCTCCATTTGTCTCGGACTCGTCCACCTCTCTTACCTCCTTTGACCATGAAACCTAGACTCTATCACCAAAATATAAGTCATGTTCTAGGCAGGAGCTCTTACAGCAAAGCTATAGGTCCGACTCATCTAAAATTGGACTTGATGCTAACCTCATTAACGTAACCTATGGTTATTATCATTGTCATCTATATTCCAAGTAATAAACTAGTGTCGACTGAAAAATAATCTAGTATCTAATCATTAAATATGTGTAGTAACCATTCAGAATACTTGTGACCGATAAAAGCGTCAGATGGTTCGATGCCTTCATGGGCGTAGGATATGAATTTTACGAGGTCCGAGCAAAAGTGATTTTAATCTTCGACAAGAGAAAAACACTCGTTAATGCGTGGAACAAAATCATAAAGTGGTGGCCAGATGACGAGATAAAGTTGAGGTTTGTTGAAACCATTAATTCTTATGAATTCATACTGTACGGAGATTCCAGGGCTTTAGAAGCAAGATGGGTATTTTTAAAAGCTCTTAAGGTATCCGAACATTACAAGACGTTTAAAGACGATTATGAAGGAGCAGCTTCCTTACGGTTAGCGCTTTACAGACCCAAGGGAACTTCTTATGAAATCGAAATATTCGATTACAAGAAAAGGGTCACAGATGTTATGTTCCTGGAAGAACCGCTTAGAGAAACAGACAGTATCGTTTTGAAATCTAGCAACATATTGCGTGGCTCTACGCAAAACACTCCTTGAACTCCAAGAGTCGCTAATAATAGGCTTAAGTTGGTAGATACGCCTTTATCAGCTTTATCCAAGCGCCCCAATCCAAGCTATAGTACTGTAAGGGTTGTCTAATAGGATAATTGGTCAAAGTCTTGGCTAATCCAAAGTCATACACCCTAGTCTTACCGTTGGCATTGAATTTTATCCTCAAGAAATTTACCTTGCGTAGCACGACGTTATCAACGCTAATGACAGATTCCAAAGGTATGAGAACACTTTTGGAGTACTTAGTCACATCTTCATCAAGTTGTACTTCTGAATAACCATCTATTCGTGTAACCTTGGCCTGGTCTCCACTAAAGTATTTTTTTTCTCTTTCTTTTTGTGTAACGCCCACCCATTCAGGTATGAATATGATTTGCTTATTCGTTAGAGCCAAAATTCCTTCTTTAGTTTTCTTGAACAGTCCTATAAAGCCAAGTTCATTTCCCCAGATCTTGGGCAAGGTTGCGACGATGTGCTCGTCTAAATCTATATTTACCCTCATAATCGTGTAAAGAATTACTACCTCTTTCAGTAACTTACTTTAATCCAAACCAGACAAGATCGGAGGAAAAGAAGTAGGTTCAGATAGGGGTAGACTTCTTCCTATCTTCTCCCGTTTCACCAGATGGTTGGTATTCCATACCCATGGTCCCGGCAACCTTCTGCTCTTTTAGTCTTCGATATCTAATTGCACGTTCTCCAAATTGTATTGCTGTACAAATCCCAAGCGCAGCGGCGGTGGCGATGTAAATAGCTATATCTGCCTCTGCCATTTCATACCTATTATTGAAGTGGTTGTATATTAATTTTTAGTAAGCTATTAGTAATGTAAAATGGGGGCATATCCTACGAAGCTGCTGTCAAAGTGAGCCTCGAGCTCTGATATATGTATGCAGCTCTTTCCAGCTTGCGAATTAATGATAAAAGGAGGTGAACTAAATATATGGCTGTCGACATAGGAAAAAGAAACTGTAAGGCATGTATAATGAATGCTGATGCTTCTGTAGCCTGGGAACCTAAATATGACGATAAACTTACTGAATCTGAAATATTTGCTTATTCGATGCTTAAAAAATACGGCAAATTTATAGCTGTATGTGAATCAACTTCCAATCTCCGGTTAAAGATATACCACGCATTTGAAAAATATAATATTGATGCTAAACTGGCAAATCCTTTGAAGACCAAGGCTATTGCAGAAGCAAAAAACAAATACTTTTGACGCTAGAACACCTGTTCATTTGCTTATCTGAAGGAAATTCTGGGAAGGATGAAAGATGGAAACAAGAAGGTAAGATAGATACTAATTCAGGCAGCAAACACGGCAGCACGACGATAGGTTAAGATTCTGTCAAGGAATAGCTAAAAGGCATGGTTGTCATATTGCAATAACACATGTGGCAAACAGAATGATCACAATAATCTGCCATATACTCGTAAATAAAAAACTGTATAATGCAGAATCTATACTAAACAAAGCTTAAGAGGATCCAGAAGCCATAGATTAGCAGGCTGGTCTGAGCAGCAAAACATACGTGATGATCATAATGATCAACACCAGAGAAATTTTATATTTAGAATGGTATCGAAAGTCGTACGTTATTTCTGAATTAAGCTACAAAATAGTAAGTTATGATTTGTTGCGGTACTGGTCAGTCTACTTTTGTGGTCTTGATTTTTCTTTTCTGCGGTTGAAGCTTGTAGTTTAGAGGGACGTTTAAAAGTCATTTATCGGTTCTTTTTGATTCATGATATTGTTCAGCAACACACCAAAGCACCTTTTATGTTGACAAAACTGATCGAATACACATTGTATTAAATCTTGGTCGGACACGATCAAAACGGAAATCATCTTTGGATTTTATATGCGGTAATCAACATAAACTTATTATGTTTGTCTGGATCGGAGAATGCTAACAAGTAGGGGGAAACAGATGCGTTCAAGAGGAGCTATGCATCATGGTAAAAAGAGAAGATACATCATTGCTGCAAGCATCGCGGTACCCATCTTGATATTTGCAATTTATAGCGCTGCACAAAGCGATCCATATCGTAATTCTAAAGCATGGAATTTCGACTCTTCAAAAGAAAACACTGGGATGTCGTGTGGTGCGTTCTGCGTGACCCCACAAGTACCCAACTTTGCGTTCGTGGACACGGGTGGCCAGCAAGAAAAAGGAAGCTGGATTGTAAAGTCTGACGAGACTGCTCCGTCCAAACCCAATGTGCTTGCTAGACTATCAAGCGACCAAACTGGATCAGGATATCATATAGCGATAGCATCAGAAGGTGCTTACAGCGATTTTCAAGCAAGCGTTAAGTTCAAGATAATCTCAGGGGAACAGCAACGAGCAGCAGGTTTGATCGTTCGGTTCCAGGACATAGATCATTATTTTGTTTTAATGGCTGACGCAATGAATCAAAGATTTTCATTGTGCAGAGCTCAAACAGGGTTCCAGGGTCTGGTATGTACGCAAGATCAACATGTTAATATTACAAATGGTCAATGGCATAGCATCAGGGCGGAAGTAGCCGCCCAAGGCATTGCAGGTTATCTGGACGATGTGCGTCTCTTACAACGGAATGATCAGAACTACTTGAGCGGTGGCCCAATAGGCGTGTGGACAAAAGGCGATTCAAATGTTTACTTCGATGACCTTAAGGTGCTTTACTGAGGATTACTGTGCAGCTAGCTTCACCTTTTTCCGCTTTAAGATGCGAATGCAAGATATCCTTAGATTTGGCTTCCCTCTTAAATCTCTCAGTTATAGCTTTCCAGCAACTAAGACGAAACAGCCCTGATCAGAACATTCCTATTTGTGGGTGGTGTATTAGGTGATTACATTCGATATCTTTACAAAACAGAAGCGAAAGGAGAGCTACTGAAATCTGGAATTGGGGGTTATTGTACCAGGAAGAATTCTATTCAACGAAATTTCTAACGAACCCCCATAAAGTTGACGTGTCCAACGTTATCATATTGAGATAGTTGGTTAGACTGCCGGAAACAAATTAAGAATGAATAACGATTTTCACTCGAATAAAATATTCTTAAAAAACAAATTTAGATCCTGAAAAGAGTTCCATCTATTTATCTATACTCTTGATCCTGAGAATTTCCAGGTAGGAGCATCAGCAAAATCTTGGTAAGGTATTGGGTCTACCACTTCAATACCAAGTCAAGCAATTCACGAATCAATTAATAGAAAAACAAGTTATCGACTTCTAAGGAGAGGACATTCAAACGAATTCCGGCAAGAAAGGAAAGGTTAATTTGACACATTAAAATCAGTCGCTTCTCCTCATCATTGCGTTCCTGTCTACGCTAGCGACAGTCCTGGGCATAGTCGCAATTGCCGCTACTTTAGAAATATATCCTAAGCCTCGTTGTCCAGGCAGCGTTCCTGCCAGCATTCTCTTCAGCACATTTCTTACATGCCTAATCTTTCTCGCCCTGTTGGTTTTTCGCAAAGGTATTTCCTAACTCGAATTGTATATTGTAGATAACCTCGTATAGTGGATCTAACCACTTCTCTGCTGCTCACTACCTTTGACTATTATCCTCGTTCTTTCGTAATTAACCTAGCAATTTGTGAAGTTTCCTCGCCATGTCCGGGTTCAGAACTTGGATGTATGCGGTCCATGTCTCTTTCCATGTCTTATCATATCGAAGTACTCCGACCCGCGTGAAAATGAAACGCAATCCTTGTTCGTCTTAGTAATGTGCCGTAGATGCCAACAGATTTGAAAGATTGGCATAATATCATAAAAAACACTTTAGATCATAAAAAACTTTTTATACGTAAACCTGCTGGTTAATTGCTTGACAAATGAATTTGATGTCGTTATCTTTTTTTGGAAGACACAAGTCAACTATCTTAGTCCATAAATGGACTGTCATATTTCTCACAGCTGGGGTAATAGTTGGAACATCAGGCATCTTTGCTATTGGCGAGCATAACGCACTCGGTCAGCTCGGGCTAGCCGGCACGACAGGAGCACCTGTGGCCGGGGCACCACCCCAGCCTGACTGCGCACCATCAGCCAAGAACCATACCTTGGCACCAGTACCTTATTGCATAGGGGTGGAACATTTTTCACCGCTTAGCGGGCTTCATAATCCAGTTTCGACAGCAGAGTACCATTGTGCCAAACCACAGACCCCTCCTGGTAATACTACTGCTCCTTATGGACCTTGCATAGATACTGGAGATACAACTTTCATGTACGCTGCAGCATCCTTCGTCATGATAATGACACCCGGTGGAGTAGGTTTCTTGTATGGCGGGATGACGAGGAGAAAACATGCCCTAACTGTGATTCTGCAGAATTTTCTTGTTTATGCTATCGTTAGCATTCAATGGGTGGTTTACGGCTATTCTATAATGTTTGGACCAGATTCTGGCGTCGGTCCGGGTTTCATTGGCAGCTTTGCCTGGGTTGGACTGAATAATGTGTTTCATAACGCTCCAGCCGATGTTTATGCTCCTAGCATTCCGCACTTAGCCTATGTCATGTTCCAATTGATGTTCGCAGCGATTACTCCAGCTTTAGCTATCGCAGGTTATGCAGATCGGCTGAAGATGAGCGCTTTCCTTATACATGTTGTACTTTGGACTACGTTTGTCTATGATTTTGCAGGACATTGGAACTGGTCGTTGGGAAGTCAGGGAACACATCCAGGATGGTTAAACGCGCTGGGTGCTGAAGACTTTGCTGGAGGGACAGTCATCCACATTACTTCAGGGTTTGCGGGATTGGTGACTGCGATGTTTCTGGGCAGGCGATTAGGTTACGGTAGGGCGCCTTTTGAACCACATTCTATTCCACTTGTTCTATTAGGGACTACATTACTCTGGTATGGATGGTTTGGCTTCAACCCAGGAAGTGCCGGATTTGCCGGTTTCTTGGAGACTGAAGCTTTCCAGAATACGAACATAGCCACTGCCGTCGCTGCAATGTGGTGGATGTTCCTTAGCTGGGCACATACAGGAAAGACAAGTGCTGTGGGTGCTTGCTCTGGCGCAATAGCAGGGCTAGTAGCAATTACACCTGCGTCAGGCTACATAGGTGTTTATGCATCCATAATCATGGGATTTGCGTGTGCTACGGTGTGCTTCTACTGCTTAATACTAAAGAACCGCAGGAGAGTTGATGATGCATTAGACACCTGGGCAGTTCACGGTATGGGTGGTGTCGTAGGCGCCCTCGTAACTGGATTGTTTAGTGAGACAAGAATCAACCCGGCAGCGAATAATGGTTGGTTCTTTGGAAACCCAAAGCAGGAACTCGTGAATGCTGTAGGAGCAAGTGCTGCGGCAGCATGGTCATTTGGAATAACATTCATAATCTGGAAAGTGCAGGATTGGATTTGGCCTGGTGGCGTAAGAGTTACACCGGCAGAAGAAGAGCTAGGTCTGGACATAACACAGGTCGGAGAGAGGGCGTACAGCGAATCAATCTCTTAATCAACAAGAGTAGAAATTAAATTGCAGTAATTTCAGTCTAGACAATCAATTAAAGTAATAGACCAGCGGGCGTATCAATAAATTATGCCGCCGATGAGTGGAAATGGTACCGCGTAACAAAGCGTCATGACATAAGTGGGCATCAGGACGAAGAGTGGTGATGCCAGGACTTTACCAATGGTCAAATAATATGCAAGCACATTTACAGCGTTTGTCTTTCGATCGAGCTCAGGCGCAAAATTTTTCAGGAAGAAATAGCCCCGCCGCTAGGTGTCACGAATCCCGTTCCT
>WNFY01018950.1_pt1 | contig 13516 bp, 16 predicted proteins | sample 5400091 | NCBI WGS metagenome assembly WNFY01 (sample SAMN13153364, study PRJNA577476) | soil metagenome | isolation source: 60 cm soil or saprolite under grassland replicate 1 | place: USA:California | collected 2016-06-15 | reverse complement strand
GCAAGTTGTTAACTTGCGGCCCGTTTTTCCATCAACTCAATAAATCGATTGAAGTGATGCTCGGCATCGTGCGGACCGGGCGCAGCTTCCGGATGGTACTGCACGGAGATAATCGGAAGTGTCTTATGCTGCATGCCTTCAACACAACGATCGTTTAGATTGAGGTGGGTGACTTCGACTTCCGGCGGTAAGCTGTCCGCTTGCACCGCAAACCCATGATTATGCGAGGTGATCTCAACATGACCGTCCTGAAAATCTTTCACCGGTTGATTGCCGCCGCGATGACCGAAGACAAGCTTGAAAGTTTTTCCGCCAAACGCGCGACCCAATAGTTGATGGCCAAAGCAAATACCAAAGGTGGGCGTTCCTGACTGAGCTAGTTGTTTCACCTCTTCAACTTCTCTAGTCATCGAGGCAGGATCGCCAGGTCCATTCGAAAGAAAGACTCCGTCCGGCTTCATAGCGAAAACCTCGCTCGCCCGGGTCGAAGCGGGAACAACAGTCACGCGACAACCCGCATGGGAAAGCTCGCGCAGACTGTTTCTCTTCACCCCAAAGTCATAACACACCACGTGAAAGCGCTCCGGGCCTTCGGCGGGGAACTCATAAGGTTGCTTTGTGGTCACAACGCTGGCGAGTTCTCGGTTCTCCATCGGCGGCGACTTGCGCGCTTTTTCAATTACGCTGTCGGCATCGGCGTCGGTTGTCGAAAGGCACGCTCGCATCGCGCCTTTGTCGCGAATGTGGCGTACCAGCGCGCGCGTGTCGATGTGATCTATCGCGACGATGTTCCACCGCTTCAAATAACCGTCAAGCGATTCTTCCGCGCGCCAGTTCGAAGCCATGCGGCTGGCTTCGCGCACGACGAAGCCTTCGACCCACGGCCGCGAGGATTCTGGATCGCTGCTATTGACGCCATAGTTGCCGATCAGCGGATAAGTCATACAAACGATTTGGCCAGCATACGAAGGGTCGGTTAGCACTTCCTGATAGCCGGTCATCGAAGTATTGAAGACCATTTCGCCGCAGGCTTCGCCATCCGCAGCCCAGGAACGGCCGCGGAAAATGCGCCCGTCTTCAAGAGCTAGCAGCGCCTGCGCTGAAATATCCATTGTCTGAAATTAGTTTGGCGGGATCGCGTATTCCACTGCTCATTGCTCACTGCCTGCTGCCAACTGCTTCCTGCCGGCCTTTCAGGAACTGTTGCGCTTCGTTCAGCCAGCGCTTCTCGGCTCGATACTTATAAGCAGGCGCGGTCTTGACGGCTTCAATACAAGCCTGCATTGAGCTGGCGGCTTCCTGGCTGTCGCCGAGTCCGGCATGCGCGCGCCCCATCAAGTAAAGGCCTTGCGGATCATTCGGGCGGCGATCAAGAAATCTTTCCAGCGCGTCGTGCCCATCGCGGTATTGCCCGGCAGCAATGTAGGTCGCGCCAATCTCGCGCCAGATTTCGTGCTGAGCATGCGACTGATCGTGCTGCACGACTTGCTCGAAATGCCCGATTGCTTCGGCCAGACGGTTCTGGGCGCGCCCGATCCGCCCGAGCTGGTAATGCGCATCCAGCTCTTCCGGGTCGATGTCAATAGCACGCTGAAAACGCTCCCGTGCCTGATCCAATTCGCCGCGCTGTTGATGGATTAGCCCGAGATTGTAATGCGCCGACGAATCGCGCGGGTTGATGGTGGCAGCCTCGAGGTTCTGCTTAAAAGCTGCACGCGCTCGTTGGTGTCCAAGCATGTCACTGAAATAACCGCGTAGCAGGAAAAAAAGCAGCAGCAATAAGAAAGGTGACGCCAGGATAGTGCTGAAAACACGCAGCAGCAGGGGCGAGAGTGGGACGGAAATCGTACCACTGACCAGAACGATCAGAATTGAGCGTGCGACGGAGAGTCGCAGGGAGACGGCCAGCGCCATCACGGCCCAGACTCCAAACGCCAAAATGAACAGCAGAAACGCCAGCCCAGCGAACAAACCGCTAGCAGTCAGAAGTTGGGGTGCAAACAAACGTTGGAATTGAGGTTGTAGCTCGATCTGTTGACGAGCAACGATGACCAGTTTCTGTCCGAGAGCGATATCGGCGCCGCTCACCCTAAGAAAAATAACTATCGCCAGCGCAGTGAAACTTGCGGCGGCGACCGCGTATAAACAAGTCGACGCGACCGATGCATATTCCTGCTGAAACAGCAATCGATAACTTGCCCGGTGTTCGATGGCGTTCGTGAGCGCGAGTGCCAATGGCACGAAGATGACAGTCACAAATATGAGCGAGCCGGCGGACTGAAACAGGCTGGTCAAGCCCATAACAGGGAGCGGCAAACTAATTAGACTCCTTAGATAACCCCAAACGATGTATCCGATAAAAAGCTCATTCGCCAACAGAGCGATTACGGCGGTTGGAGCAAGCGCTCCGCGATCGCGCACCTCGCGCATTCCGCGCAGCGGCGCGTGGAAGATCATTGCCAGTAGTCGCAGCCAGGTTATCATGCAAAGGAGCGCCGACATCTTGTCGGCGGTTCGCGGTCATCTTGCCCGCGTTTTTTCGAGCCCTCCCTAACCGCCAACCCCAGCCGGGCTGCCGGCTGGGAACCCCGGAGTCGGGCTACTCCTCCGAGCTACCGCTCATCCTGATCAGGTGCGTTCTCAGCATCCCGGCGATAAGTCGCGCCGGGAGGGACCGCGCTATTATGTGTGTCGCGCGAAATTATGGTGGCCGTGGTCAGCGGCCAATAACGAAACAGCGCCTTACCATAGACGTATTTCTTAGGTACCAGTCCCCAGATGCGCGAATCGCTCGAATTGTCGCGATTGTCCCCCATCACAAAATAATATCCGGGCTTTACATACGTCGGTGGTTTGCTCGCGTGAGACATGTTCAATTGCGGATCGAGATAGGTTTCTTCCAAATCTCTGCCATTCACGCGTACATGACCCTCGTGCACCTCGACTGTATCGCCCGGCAATCCAATCACACGTTTGATGTAACTCTTCGAAGGATCTTCCGGGAACCAGAAAACTACGATATCGCCGCGATAAATCTTGGGCGCCCAGCGATAGTCGTCGTAGTAGACCAACTTGTTGACAAAGATGCGCTCGCCATCATGCAGGTATGGTAGCATCGACGTGCCCTCCACTTTCACTGGCTGCACGATGAAGACCATCACCAGCGCCAGCAGCATCAGCGCAAAGATCAGATCGCGGAACAGTAGGCGCGACTCGTGCCAGAGGTGTTTGCGGGCCGCATCCCTGGGACGTTGCACCTCGATGTCTCGGTCATCGTCGGGATGAACTGTGCCGAATGGCGGGGCTTGGCTTAGATGATTGCCGAACATTATTTCCTGGTACTAATAATAGCAGTGACCGGGACGATCATTCGTCATCAGTCCCGTAACCGAGGTTATCTGTCGTCTGCTCGCATTGTCAAACTACGCTCAACCGGGATTATGCTTGAGAGTGCGGGCAGCCCCGGCTCTAATTTATGCGGCGTCTTTCGTCAGGACCTTCCAGGCGCATACCAAGGCGTCGTTCCATAAGACTTGACAGTCATTGGCGCGGCTTTCTATCATCCCTCGCGTCAAAAAAATCCAATCGTCATCGACGGCGGATACCTATTGCCTTAGCGGAGGCCGAAACGTGATCAAACTCGACATAATTAATCGTCTTGCCGATCAAACCGGCATACCGAAACTAAAGGCCGAGCAGGCTGTCGATGCGCTATTTCATTCGATGAAGGAAGCCTTGGCGCGCGGCGATCGCATCGAGCTGCGCGGCTTTGGTGTCTTCATTGTCAAACCACGCAAACGCGGAGTCGGGCGTAATCCGCGCACCGGGGAAGAGGTGGCGATCCCTTCGGGTAAGACCATTCGTTTCAAGCCGGGCAAGGAATTGCAGGCGCACGGCGAAGTTGCGCAGGCCTGACCGGTTCGCAATCAGGTTCGAACTTTTTACGAGCCAGGATTCTTGAACCAGCATCAAAGCGTCGAAGTTGCTTTTGCTTGTTCATGAGTTCTGGCTTAGTTTTTACGATACTCGTTTTTGCAGACCTCGTTGAGATTGACAGTTAATACATGTCGCAACTAACCGATACGATTTCCTCGCCTTCTGAAGTCACTCGCCTGCAGAGCGTTGCGCGGCCAACCGCGCGGCAGTGGACGCTGCACGTAGCACTGCTTCTGATAACGCTCTGCACGACGACGATCTGCGGAATCATGATGGCCGGCCCGGATTTTGAGGGACCTGGATCGCCGGCTGGAGTGGGCGGCTTTGCCGGATCGCTATTTTTCCTTCCTTTGCACTATCTACAGGCTGTCGTCGAGCTGGTAAGCTTTGCATTCGCGCATCCTTATTATCTAAAGCAAGGGCTAATCTTCTCCGGCTCGTTGCTCGCCATTCTCGCTTCTCATGAATCGGGTCATTATCTGTTCTGTCGTTACTATGGCGTTGATGCGACGCTGCCGTTCTTCATTCCCCAGCCGCCGCTTTTGATTCCCGGAACGTTCGGCGCGTTCATCAGGATGAAATCGCCAGTGCCTTCGCGTCGAGCGCTATTTGATATTGGACTCGCGGGTCCCCTGGCAGGATTCATCGTCGTCGTGCCTATTGCTTTTGCTGGCATACTGACGTTGCATCACATTAACATTCCGCCCGGAGTCACGCCCGAGATCACTTTCAATGATCCGCTATTGTTTCGCTTAATCGCGCGCATATTCAGGATCGATTTGGATAACTCAGCCGTGAATTCTTTTTACTTTGCGGCGTGGGTCGGTTTGCTGGTGACGAGTTTGAATCTGATGCCGGTTGGCCAGTTAGACGGCGGACACGGGACGTTTGCCGTCTTTGGCCAACGCGCTCATTACTGGATTGGACGCGTCGTCTTTGTGTCGGTGATCGCTACTGGCTGTGATGCTGCGCGTCCGTCATCCACAGCCGGAGCATATGGAGCCTCTCGGCCCGCTGCGCATGGCGATCGGAATCCTCACGTTGATCGTCTTCGCGCTCTGCTTCCTGCCAGTTCCGATTACGATTGGTTGAGCGTGCGGGGCAGTAGCCCGACCGTGAGGGAGGGCTCAGTCTTAAAGCCTTGCGCTCACTAGACATCGCTATTCTTGGTAGCAAGGGCAGTGATATGATCTCTGCTCGTGGTCATCCACAAAATCATTTGGAAAGACCAGTTTGTTGAAAAGTTAGAGCGGAAACATGGCGTCTCGACAGAGGAAACAGAAGAAGTTCTCGGAGCTAAACCTCATGTTCGCAAAGTGAGTAAAGGCCGAGTCAAAGATGAGAATGTTTACGCTGCGTATGGCCAAACTAATGCAGGACGATACTTAATCGTCTTCTACATTCGTAAAGTTTCCAGCGGGCTCCTACCAATATCAGCGCGAGATATGGATGATGCTGAAAGGAAATACTATGACAGACAAAAATAAGACTATCGACCCGTTGCCCGAATCGTTTGAGACTGAAGAGCAGGCTGGAGCGTTTTGGGATGCTCATAGCACGATGGATTATCAGCAACACCTGGAAGCAACCGATGATACCATCGAAATCAGCGAGCGGGTCTTCGAGGTGCAGGTTGCTGAGGACGTATTCAAGAAGCTACAGCAAGAAGCTGCCTCACTTCATCAACCAGTCCCCAAAATCGTTGACAAGATTCTGCGAAAGGAATTGGCTTAAGTGAACGTGGAAACCTTTAAGCGAATCTCTCGAGGGGCTTTAAAGGAAGTCTTGGAGGAGAAGGAGATCAGGGAGCACCATGGCTTTATAAAATGGTGGCCCGCAGAAGACTGGCCGCCCGGTGTCGCAATTACGGAATTATGTGCGACTTTGGTCGAAGGGTCTGAGGAAGAACCGACCGAAGCCGAGGAAGACGCCCCGGATGTAATAGGTGAGATCTGCATATCAACCGAACTCACTGAAGAGCATGCCAAGCCCGAAATTAAGAATCAGATCCGGAAATGTCTTCCAATTTACAAATATTGCTAGCCCACATTCTCACGGTTTCACACGTCGTCTATCATAACACTCGGCTATGAAGTCATTAATCTCGTCGGAAAGGCTTCCCGTCGCTTCGACGACTAGAGCATTTTTCAGGAGCGTCGCTTCTTCGCTTGCCCAATCGAGTTCGTTTCGCTCGGACAGTTTCGATAGCTCATTCACCTCTTCCGCCTCGCCATCGTCAACAAAGGTTGACAGAAGGCCGTAGCTTATTACAATTTTTTCGCCAAGGTCTTGAGTTAATGCGCGCTGTTCTATTAGAGTCTCAACCCATACGAAAAATGCATATTTAACGCGGGCTTTTGAGCACGGAAGCCAAGATGCGGGCCTTCTGATACTAGGCCCTCTATTGAAAACCGCGCTGTATTGGTTGATGATTTGCTCGGCCTCTTTTTTCGTCATGACTCTGCAGCAGGCAACAACCCCTTAATCTCTCTCACGACCCGATTCACTTCTTCCTGATCGGCGAGCGCGATCATGAAGAATTTGTAGCCCTGATGGAAGCAGATGACGCCGTTGGCGAACAACCACACGCCATCAAGGAAAGGATTACCACCGAGCAGCCAGCTTATCGGCGCACCGGTGATTCCCACCGGATGAACAATCTGCGCAAACATCGCTGCGCCTGCGGCGCAACTGAATGCTCCGAGCAAGGGCGCGCCTACATACTTCGTAATCTTCCGCTGAAACTCGACGCGCTCGCGCTCGGCTTCGGTTAGCTTACCTGCGGCAATCAGTTCCTCCTGTTTGCGAAGATAGCTGTCGAACTTCTCGCTTGCTTTCTTCAGTCCCCAGACGGGAAGAGCGGAGTGCGTAAGCCAATGTGGATGCGAGCCCAGCAGCACGGCGTCGATTCCTGGGAATGCCGCTCCCATGCGCACGCCCAGGATAAGCGAGAACGAAACCGCCGCAGCTTTACCGGGATTTTCTTTGACCCAATCTTTGGCCTTCATGATTCCCGCGGTTGCGGCGGCGGAAGCCCGGGTCGCGCGCACGCCCTGACCGGCAAACTTCGTCGCCGTCGTGGCATAGGTAACTGCTTCATCAAAAACTTTTTCTGCCTTTTTGCCGGCCGGTCCGGCGGCGTCGCGAATCACTTTGCCGGCATCGCCGGCGGCATCGCGAATTGTTTTCCCTGTGTCCTTAGCGCGCCGCTTAGCTTCCGCGGCGACGCGTCGCGCGTTCTCGCCCATTTGCGGATCGTCGGCCAGACGCACTGCATTCGCGCGTAATCGCTCGGCACCGTTCGCGATGCTTTGTGCACCGCGCTTTGCTGCATCACTGGCGACGCGAGCGCCCTCCTCGACAACGCCCTTCATGCCCAGCTTCTCGTCCAACTCCCGCGCTTTCCGCTTTGCCGCACGATGCAGGTCATCAAATTTCCCTTTGTAATCAGCCATGAACTCGCTCCCACTCCATTTTACGCCAAGTTACGCTTCCGAGTTCGCGAATAGTGCCCACTTAGTAAATTGACCGCAAGGTAGTTGAGCAAACAAAGCCCAGAGTTGCCACTTCGGCTACCCCTGGGAACCAAGTAACGCCTTTGTGGCGCAACCCTGTCAGGATTGCGCACGGTACCATGGACCTCGTAACCCTATGTAGCCTCTGCGCGGCAACATAGGGCTATGTGACGGAACCGCTTCGTGGTTCTGATTAAGAAGCAGGCTCTATTCAAGAGGTTGGGCTTTCTGCTTGTCCGAGGAGAAAATTTCGCACACGGGCTACTGCCCGCCTTTACTTTTCGCTTTTTCCTTTCTACTTTTGCCTTGTGCCGAAATGTCCAACTTGTGGAAAGCTCGTAGAATGGCACGACAATCCGTGGCGTCCGTTTTGCTCTGAGCGCTGCAAGCTGATCGATTTCGGTCGCTGGACCGACGAAGAGTATCGTGTGCCAGGCCAACGGATTAATCCTTCAGAGATTGAAGTGCCGAAGGAAGATGGGCTGGAAGACGAGACCTTAAACGCAGAACCGTAACCGTCAACAGCGAATGAACGCGAGAGCCGCACGCGGCGCGAGCTGGAACAATGTATCGAACGCGGAAAAATGGGTTAGGAACGTTACTTTTTTTTACCTGTGCCAGTGCGCTGGTTATCAGCAGTTGCACGAAGGGTCCAAAGCCTGAAGCAAGCGCTTACGGCTGGACGACAAATGAGAATCAGCGCGCGACGCTTTCGGATTACAAAGGCAAGGTTGTGGTGCTGGATTTCTACGCTACCTGGTGCGAGCCTTGCCGCGCTGAGACGCCGCACCTGGTCCAAATGCAGCGTCGATATGAAGGCCAGGGCCTACAGGTGATCGGTCTCAACGTCGGCGGCGAAGATGATCATGCCCAAGTACCGGATTATGCAAAGCAGTTTGAGGTTCCTTATCCGCTGGCGATTCCCGATGACGAATTGGTAGATGAATACTTGACTAATAACCAAAACATTCCCCAGGCTTTCGTTTTCGATCGCAGCGGTCAGATCGTAAAGCGCTTTGTCGGCTACAGCGAACAAAGCGGACAGGAATTAGAGAGCATCGTTCAAGCTTCTCTTGCCGCCGGGCAATAGCCTGACCGTGAAATGTATTTTGAGAAAAGCAAAAATACTCGCCACTCTCGGGCCGGCAACGCGTGATTCGAAAACCGTTGAGGCAATGCTGGCAGCGGGTGTTGACGGCGTGCGTATCAACATGTCGCACGGCACGCCCGAAGAGAAAGCTAACGACATTGGTCTCGCCCGCGCGGCCGCAGAGAAAATGAACCGGCCGGCGGCCGTGCTGGTCGATCTCTCAGGGCCAAAAATTCGCACTCGGATACTCAAGAATCATCAACCAGTCAAGTTGGAAGCCAACCAGCAATTTACGATTACGACGCGTGAGATCGAGGGAGACAGCGCCCAGGTTGCCACAAACTACACAGGTATGCCGCGCGATGTGCGCGCGGGCGCACGTATCCTGTTGGATGATGGCGCGATCGAGCTGCGAGTCGAGAGCACCAATGAAACCGATGTCGTCACTCGAGTGATTAATGGAGGCACACTGGGTGAGCGGAAGGGAATCAACCTGCCTGGAATCACCCTTCCAATTCCTTCGCTGACCGAGAAGGATCGAGATGATTTGAACTGGGCAGCAAAGCAAGGCGCAGATTATTTTGCGCTCTCTTTTGTGCGCTCAGGAAAAGATTGCGATGAAGCAAAGGAACTAATCAAAGGCGCTGGAAGCGCAGCTCCTCTTATCGCCAAGATCGAAAAGGCTGAGGCCATCGATCATCTCGACGAAATCATTGCTGCGGCCGATGGCGTAATGGTTGCGCGCGGCGATCTGGGCGTGGAAACCAGCGTAGAACTGGTTCCGGTGTATCAGAAACGAATTATCGAGCAGGCGAATGAAGCAGGGAAGCTTGTCATCACAGCAACGCAGATGCTGCAATCGATGGTCGCTAATCCACGACCGACGCGGGCGGAGGCGACTGATGTGGCGAATGCGGTCTGGGATGGATCGGATTGCTTGATGCTTTCAGGCGAAACCGCGACGGGCCAATATCCGGTCGCGGCGATCGCGACAATGGCTCGCATTATCGAAACCGCTGAGACACGCGATCACGAACAACCAAGCATTGCCAGCAAAGTGATCGGTCGTCAGACGGGACGAGTCAGCCGCGCCCTGTGCGAGGCTGCTGCCTTCGCTGCGGACGAAATGAACACGCGCATTATTGCCGTTTTTACAGAGTCAGGATTGATGGCCCGCCGCCTGTCCGCCTTGCGTCCGGATCAACGAATCATCGCGCTAACCTCATCGCTCCAGGTAATTAACGAACTGGCCTTGATCTGGGGAGTCGAGTCGGTGTTCACGCCGCGATCGAAAAGTACCGAGGAGCTGTTGAAGATTGGTGAGCAAACTCTGCTGCAGGCCGGGCTGGTTCAAATAGGCGAGACAATCGTGATTATGGCGGGAAGACTTTCGGGTTTGGGACTCTCGAGTTCCGTAACACTCTCTACGGTGGCGGGAGACATTCATGAGACGGTGGCGTAGATGCAGATTGGCCACGCCTGCTGAGATTCGCAAAAGATTGCGGCAGAATATTCCGCAACAATTATCTCAAGCTGTGTCCATTTTTCGAGAAGAAAACCCTCGTCAGAATGGATTCTCTCGGAAGGAGCAACTCCCAATCTGTTGAGTGGTACTGCTAGAAAACCTGAGGACACAGCCTGTAATGGCTAAGGCAACCTGTTGTGGTGCTAACCGCTGCTTCGACACGTGGAGATTTCGGAACGCTAAGTTGCCCGCAAATCAGCGCCCGCCATAAGACCCGCGACGGACAGGTCCTCATCCAATTCTGGCCAGTGCACATATTTGGCGCGTTGTTCTGAGGTGGCTGCGCGCAATGATGGGAACCAGATTATTGGGATACTGAGGCGCCGACCGTCAGTGAGAGAGACGTGCATCATCTCTTCATCAAAGTTTACGGATTTAGCCAGCGCCGTTGTTGGAACGTAGGCTCTTTTAATTTTGCTCATCTCTGGCCGATTAAATTTGGAGTGCGGCGGCAAGCGCAGCGCGACGCCGCTTTGGATGTCCGGCTCCCTCCCCCGATAGGGGAGGGTTGGGGAGAGGGCTTGCTGTGCGCTAACCCCTCTCCCCTAACCCCTCTCCCAAGTGGGAGAGGGGATAATCTAGCGCCGCCGGTGGCGGCGCACTCCAAATGTTCATTCCGCCCGCACCATCTGACCGAGGCGGTCTTTTTCTTTCTGCTTCTGCTCCTTGCGCATCTGGGCGGCTGACATTTGCGGGTCGCGCCAGTTGTCGAGGATGCCGACCTGATGCACACACTGGATCGTGCAGGTAGGAGCGCACCATTTTTCGGTCTTATACTCGCGGACAAAATCTTTCATCGTGTACTGTTCCAGGGGAATGCCGGGATAGCCGCGTTGCTGCGAACACCAGTGAACTAATCCGTCTTCACAAATGTAAAGATAACGGGAGCCTGATCGACAGCGCCATTCGTAAGGCTTACCTTCGGCGATGCTGTCCTGAAACCAGTTGAGCCGCGCGTGGTCTTTGTTGCCGAGCTTCTTTACGGCATGAAAGATCTGTTTCTCGTCTTCAGTAAGTGGCTTCAGCGTTCCATCTTCATGGTGAATCACGCCGACGGTCGTCGAGAAGCCAAGCTCTACGGCGCGCTTCGCTACCGTCAGCGCGTCTTCCGGATACTTGATACCGCCACCGATTACCGAATTGATATTGATGTGAAAGGCGGCATGCTCAGCGAGATAACGCAGTTTTTTATCCAGCACGCGCAAGCTCTTGCGCGAAACTTCATCAGGCTCGACGTTGTCGATGCTGATTTGCAGATACTCGAGTCCCGCTTCGTTCAGCCGCTTGATACGATCAGGCGTGAAGTAATAGCCGTTCGAGATTAAGCCGGCGATTATTCCGTACGATCGAATATGACGAATGATATCGTCGAGCTGAGGGTGCATCATTGGCTCGCCGCCGGAAATGGTCACGATTGAAGTGCCAAGTTCGGCAAGCTTATCGATCCGGCGCTTCATTACCTCGAGCGGCACTGGCTTTGAATTATGGTCGTATTCGTTGCAATATCCGCAGGCCAGATTGCAGCGCCGCATCGGAATGATATGCGCAAGCACGACATGATTAGTCGAAAGCAACGCGCGCGTAATGAACGCGGTTTCGCGAAATTTCCGTTTGAGAAAAGTGCTCTGTCCCATTTTACTGGCGGATCGAAAAATTCAGCCCGAGAAGAATATGCCCTTCGTTATCGCTAACGCAAGAACGCTGACTATGACGTACTGGTTCAGTTTCAAAAACTTATCGCTAACGCAAGAACGCTGACTATGACGTACTGGTTCAGTTTCAAAAACGGAGTTACGGTTTACTGGGAGCGCGGGCGCCCGCGCCCGCAATGAGCGCGAAGCGCGAAAAAACATACCTCGACGTAGGTTCTCATTTCCTTTCCCCGAAGCGCCCGCTGGCGATGCGGGCGAGGGCGCCCGCGCTCCCAGTACTGGTCAGCCTTATCAAATTGAACCAGTACCTTCTATGACGGTTGCTGAAAACATCGAAGGGCTTCAGTTTCCCGAAGCCCTTCATCTCCTGACTGAAAGCGTTTGGGTTTTATCCCTTTACTTTCTTCACGTTCGAATCCAACTTGAGCGTGAACTGATCCGTTGGAATAGTCTGGTTCTTTTCGACATTCGTCAGACGGACGGTCGTCGAGTCGTCATTCTTCTCGACCATCTTGGTCTGCACGGGCATGCCGCTATCGTCAACCCAAACCTCAATGTAGCTGTAGCTCGCAGCCGTTTTGGGCGTAGCCTTGAAGTGTGTTGTATGCACGCCCCCCCAAAGCGTTTCTTCGCGTTCGTCCTGAAACTCGCCGAACCTGGTGCGAAGCTGAGTCGCTGACATGTTCATCAGTGCCAAAACATCGCTGTCCTTCTGACTCTTAATCGAACCCGTCTTGCCGACCCAGGCCATGCTCAGGCGTGGACGAAACAGGGTGTAATTGCCGTTGGCCACGGCAAGAATTTCGTGCTGTGGCTTGTTCCATTCCAGACGCACGAACGCGCTGCCGCTTCCGGCAGCCCCTGGAATGTAAAGCACCACACCGCTGTAGTAATCCTTGTCACGAAGCTGGGCGTTGTACTTCTCCATCGTGATATTCGCCCGCAGGGTCTTCAAACTCTGTCTACTACGCTCCATCCGGCTAAAGAGGGAACTTGCCAGACCAGCAGTTTGTGCTCTAACGGAGGCCGCGCCACTGAAAGCAAGGATCGCCGCGATTAATGCGGCGATCAGGCCGGGGGAAATTAGTTTTCTCATAATAGCTCCTCACCTAAAACTTAAGGCCCTTTATGGGCCCCATGAAATCCCTCGAGTGCGCTCGGATGGCGCCCGAGGGCGAATTATGCCCAAAAATTATAAAGGATGGTCAGCGAATGTCAACCTCATAGGCAATTATTTTACCCGATTCATCTCGCCGTTCCCGCACGGCAGTGACCTGGGCGTCAACGCGGCCGGTGAGCATTTTCGCTTGATGTTCAACTTCGCTTCTATCTGCCTGAGTGCCAACGACATCCGCGTCTAATACCACGGTTGTTTGGGCCGCGTGGCTGCGTCGAAACTGGGTGTTTTCAAACCAGCTCTTTGGGGTCAGAAATATAAAAACGAGGATTAGCACACATAGCACGTCCCACTGCCACGACGTACGCGGATATGACCAAAAAAGAATTTTCTTCGCTGTTGTTAACAAAAAGCGCATGGTTCCGGTATCACTCGAGCATCTCTTCAGAGGCCCGTTTTTGTTCGACTATACAAACCTGGTTCCCAAAGCTAAGTATTCCCGCTCCACAACCGTCCGTTAGAAGAATTCCCATTATCATTACGGTTGATGCGCACGCGCCGAGGGCTCGACAATATGGCCATCGCGCATTTGGATGATTCGACGGCAAGCAGCAGCAGCTTCCGGATTGTGAGTGATCATGATGATGGTTTGATTAAAGCGGTCATTCAAGTCCTGAAACA
>WNFY01004103.1_pt1 | contig 13524 bp, 11 predicted proteins | sample 5400091 | NCBI WGS metagenome assembly WNFY01 (sample SAMN13153364, study PRJNA577476) | soil metagenome | isolation source: 60 cm soil or saprolite under grassland replicate 1 | place: USA:California | collected 2016-06-15 | reverse complement strand
AGATCCTCGAAGCGGACATTCTGCAGGTAGACCTGGGAACGGTGCTGGGGTCAACTCCGGGACCGCTGCGCGACCTGCGGCCTACGGGGCTGTTCAAGGCGCGCGTGGTGGGAAACCTCCCCTACTACATCACCTCGGACATTCTGCTGAAGTTGTTCTCGGCCGCCAGCCGGATTGAGATGATGGTGCTGATGGTGCAGAAAGAGGTGGCCGACCGCGTCACGGCCGCGCCAGGCTCGCGCGACTACGGTCTGCTGTCGGCGACGGCGCAGATGCACGGCCCGGTGGAACCCCTCTTCGACCTGGGGCCGGAGTCCTTCCGGCCATCGCCCAAGGTGCGCTCGGCGGTCTTCCGCATGACCATTCGTCCGAGGTTTGCCGAACTCGGCGTGGACGAGAGCGGCTTTCTACGATTTCTGAAGACGTTATTTGCGCAGAAGCGAAAAACCGTGAGCAACAACCTGAAGGCGGCCTACGACAGCCGGGCAGCCGCATCGGCGCTGGCGCGCGCCGGGATTGCGCCATCCGCGCGCGCCGAGGCAATCTCGCTGGAAGACATGGCGCGGCTTTATCGAGAGCTGAAAGTGGTCCAGAGCTGAAAAAGCAGCAGCATGAGGGGCCCCCAGCGCGCCTGTTTTTGGCGTACTGGGGTGGAACGGGGATAGAATCGGTTGCACTGTTTGATGTGCTCTGGGGGCCAACCATGATCGAGGTGCGGGAAGCGGCGGTGGCCGGGCAGTTCTATCCGAACTCCGAGGCAGAGCTACGCAGCGAGGTGCAGGAGTTTCTGCAGCGCGGCGCCGGAGAATCCGAGGGTAAGCGGGTCCGCGCGCTTGGCGTGATTGCGCCGCATGCCGGCTACGTCTACTCCGGCGCGGTGGCGGGCGCCGTCTATGCCCACGTCGAGGTGCCTCGGAAAGTGATCGTACTTTGCCCGAACCACACCGGTCTTGGCGAGCCGCTGGCCATCATGAGCCATGGCAGCTTCCGCACGCCGCTGGGCGATGTCGAGATCGACACCGAGCTGGCAGAGGCGCTGAAGCGCGGCTTTGCCTTGCTGCTCGAAGACGACCAGTCCCAGCTCCGCGAGCATGCCATTGAGGTGCAGCTGCCGTTTCTGCAGGCCGTGCAAAAGGAGCTGAAGATCGTCCCGATCACGGTCGGGATTGGCCAGTTCGAGGTGCTGACCGCTCTGGGCGTGGTGATGGCCAAGGTGATCGCCTCGTGGAATGAGCCGGTGCTGATCGTGGCCTCCAGCGACATGAACCACTACGAGAGCGAAATGGAGACCAAGGTGAAGGACGCGATGGCCATCGAGCAGGTGCTCACCCTGCAGCCCCAGAAGCTCTTCGAGACCGTGAAGGCGCAGAAGATCTCCATGTGCGGATACGGCCCGGCGGTGGCGATGCTGACGGCGGCAACGCGCTTGGGCGCGACCTCGGCCGAGCTGGTGAAGTATGCGACCTCGGGCGAGGTCTCAGGCGACCACAACCACGTGGTGGGCTACGCCGGCATCGCGGTGATCTGAACGGAGTGCAGCAAGTCCTTACCTCGATCTGCGCGTGGTGCGCTTGGGCTTTGGCAATTTGTAGCTGTAGCTTTCGCCGTCGCGGAGGAGAGAGTATCCGCCGGCGCCCCATGCCTCCACCTCGCCCTCGATCACGTTCAAACTTGCAGCCTGCGCATCCACCCGGAAGCGCACCGTGGAGGGCTGCGCAATCACGTAGGTTGAGCCCAACCTGTCGCGCACACGAAAGTCGGCGCGCGCGGCCAGCACAGCACTGATCTCAACCACGCCCGTATGGATTTCGACCCGGTTCACCGGCGCGCCATCGATTGACTCCGAGAGATGCAGCGAGACCTGCGCCGGACCATCGAGGCGGATGCTGCTGCCGTCCTCAAGCTCGACAACCGCGCTCGAGAACTCGGCGGCACGGACCCGAATGTCGCCCCCAATATTGATGTTGTTGATGGCCGGCTCCCAGCCGATGGCAGAGCTGCGGTAGAACTGCACGTCGCCCTGCACCCAGGCGAGGCGGACGATGCGAATATCCTGGCCGGCAGCAATGCCCGAGAGCGCAAGAACAACGACGATGCAGAGAAGCCCGAGAGAGCGGGCGATCATGAGCGGACTCCAACATTCACTATGACCACGGCGGCGGGCCGCACGATGCTAAAAAATTTGTTCTGCCTTGAACGGATCCCACGCTGCGGGATCGTGCTCTGCGAGTCGAAGCGACTCAACGTATACAGCCCATGAATTCGCGATCTAAGTGGGTAAGCGCAGACAGTAATGGTTCCCGTGGAACCGTCGAAAAAACGCGCACCCCGTAACCCAGGTTATGCTTGAGTGGCTCGTTGCAATAGCTCTTCGGGGGATCCCAACCGTGATCGTGAACGCGCCCCCAAAGTGAGTAGTGCAAACCGGCGAACAAATACCATGAAAGCTCGCATTCCTGATGGTTTCCCTCACTTTCCAGGACTACCAGTCTGTTTGGGTTTACACGCCCTTCGCCAATGTCAATCCTTAGCTTTTGAAACCCACAAAACAGGTCAGCAGCCTGAATTAAAGGGTTGTGAGCCGAGTCGACCTCGCTCCACCCCATGCAGCCCGGCTGCAATTCGCTTAACTGTGAATCGAAAGACCTGCTATCCCGGACAATGTTTTTATCGAACGTTATCACGTAGGCATCAGATCTCAGCGAGCGGCAGTAATCAGAAAGTTGGTTCATCAGGGATACGGCGCTAGCCTGCTTGTCATTTCCCTCCCTTATGATCAAGAATCCCACGGTTCGGTTTAGAACCGGCAGCAACGCATCGCTAATGAAATGTCGTTGCTCGCGTGTGAACTTTTTAGAATTCCATTTGATCTCGTCGCTTGCGCCGACCTCTCTCTTGCACTGGAGAATCCGACCCAGAGCTTCCGACTGATCCGAGAACTCCACAGCGCCGATAAGAGTATGCATTCGTCCCGCGATTTCACACGTTGAATCCTCTGCATAAAAAGTGCGGACAATTGGTGCCGGGGGTAGATTGTGACCTGCTCCAATGTGAGGTGGCATACTTCAGGCGGAGTCCTCTATCGAGTCGCCGCTCCCTGGCGCTTGAGCGTCGCCGCCGTGTGAATGTGGCAGATCGCAATGGCCAGCGCATCGGCAGCATCGGCCGGCTGTGGAACCTGGTCGAGGCACAGCAGGCGGGCGACCATCGCCTGCACCTGCGACTTCTCCGCGCGGCCATAGCCCGTGACGGCACTCTTGATGGCCAAAGGCGCATAAGTCACCACGGGCAGGTCATGCTGCGCGGCCGCCATCATGGCAACGCCGCGCACGTGTCCCAGCTTCAGCGCGCTCTTGGCGTTCACCGAATAAAAGACGTCCTCGATCGCGACGACCTCAGGGTGAAATTCGGCCAGCAGGGCCGAGAGCGCATCGAAGACCTTCTTGAGGCGGAGTTCCAGGGCCTCGCGGGGAGCCAGGCGAATGGCGCCTGCGGTGAGGCAGGCCAGCGAGCGGGTGTGCCCTTCGGGTTCAACGGTCTCCACCACACCATAGCCGGTGTATTCGCTGCCGCAGTCCACGCCCATCACTCGCATAGCAGGAGTGTAGCCCAAGTAGCTCCACCCCAGCACGCCAAATACAGGCGGGCTGGGGACCCCCGGGAAGGAGAACATGAAACAGAAAACAATCGAAGCTTGGTATGCTGTGTAGCGCCTTGTTCAGCTGGTATCGTCTCAGCCTGGCGTCGCGAACCAATGAGGCGGGCGGATTCCGGGGCACGATTGGGGTGCAGGAGAGCCGATGAAATTCCACCGGCGGATTGCGATTGCTGCGGCAATGCTCGTGTGCTTCGTTGCGGGCCCAGCGGCTCAGGCCACGCCGCCGGGCGAATCCCCGCTCAGCGATCGGGTTGTGGCCTATCACATCGAGGGGCGATACGACCCGAAGACGCACACGCTCGATGCCACCGAGCTGCTGACCTACACCAACAAGACCGGCACGCGGCTCGACCGCTTTCCCTTTCATCTCTACCTGAACGCCTTCCAGCCAAAATCGACCTGGATGACCGAGGCGCAGCGCAGCGGCCAGCGCGACTCTCCAAAAGGCAAGCCCTGGGACGAGAAGCACCACGGCTCCAACGATGTGAAGTCGCTGGAGATGGTGGGCGCCAATGGCAAAGCTTTCGACCTCACGAAACAGATCAAATTCATCGCGCCCGATGACGGCAACGCGGACGACCGCACGGTCTTCGAGATCGCCTTGCCGGCTCCGGTCGAGCCCGGCGGCCAGATCCAGTTCCGCATTCATTTTGTCGCCAAGTTTCCCGAGGTGGTGGCGCGCACCGGGTATAAGCGCGACTACCTGATGGCCGGACAGTGGTTCCCCAAGGTTGGCGTCTGGTGGAACGGCGCCTGGAACTGCCATCAGTTCCACGCCTCCACCGAATTCTTCGCCGACTTCGGCACCTACGACGTCACGTTGACGCTGCCCGCAAAGTGGACCGTTGGCGCCAGCGGCTTGCAAACCGCGTCCACGGAAAACAAGGACGGCACGCAGACGGTGAGCTTCCACGCCGAAGACGTGCACGACTTTGCCTGGGTAGCCGACCCCGAGACGAAAGTGGTGGAGGACTCGGTTGAACTGAGCGGCGGCCGTACAGTGAAGATCCGCCTGCTCATGCAACCCGTGGACAGGGCAACCGCGCCGCGCTATCTGCGGGCGCTAAAGGGCACGATGCGCAAGTTCGACGAGTGGATCGGCCCGTATCCGTATCCGCAGATCACCGTGGTCGATCCGCCGCACGGCGCAATCGCCTCCGGAGGAATGGAGTATCCCACGCTGATCACGGCGGACACGACTTGGTGGATGCCAAAGTCGCTGCTCGCGCCCGAGGCCGTGGTGGAGCACGAGTTCGGGCACCAGTACTGGTACGGCATGGTGGCCACCAATGAGTTCGAAAATGCGTGGATGGACGAGGGCATCAATCAATACATGGAGCTCAAGGTGATGGACGCGCTCTACGGCCCCACCACGTCCTATCTGAATTCGCGGCTGGGCACGGCGGGCGAGCGCGAGGTGGACCTGATGGCTTATGCCTCAATGCCCGACCGCGATCCGCTCGCGCGCCCCGGCTGGCTTTTTGTGGACGGAGGCTCCTACGGCGCCAACACTTACTCGAAGACCGCGCTGATGCTGCTGACGCTGGAGAGCGTGCTCGGTGAAAAGACGGTGCTGCGTGGGCTACATGACTACTTCGAGCGCTACAAGTTCACTCATCCCACGCCCGCCGACTTCACCGCCTCGATGAACCAATCGGCGGGACAAAACCTGGACTGGTACTGGCAGCAGGCCATCTACGGCACTGAGACGCTGGATGACCGCATTCTCTCCGCTGGCTCCAAACGCGTGGACTGGTACAACAAGCAGCCGGAAAAGAAGGGCGAGACCGTTTATTACAACCAGGTCGTTGTGCACCGCCGCGGCACGTTCGATCTACCAGTAGTGCTGGAGGCGGAGTTCGACGACGGCTCCACTGTCCGCGAGCGGTGGAACGGCAAGGACCGCTGGCATCGGTTTGTCTGGCAGCGCAAGCAGAAGCTGGTCTCGGCGGAGATCGACCCCGACGACGGCCAATGGCTGGACCGCAACCGCTTCGACAACAGTTGGACCGCGGACGACGATGACAGTGCGACCAACAAGCTCGTCGCGTATTGGACGCTGCTGATGCAGTGGCTGGAGCACGTGCTGAGCTGGCTGGCATAATAGTGGCCATTTGCCTTCGATTGGCAAGTGTGGGGATTGCAAGACGAGTGCGACGATGAGAGGAAGTGTTCGCAGTGCGGCGGCCCTGGTCTGGCGTCATCAGCGCCTGCTGTGGTGGATCTTCGCCTTGAACCTGGCGCTGGCCTGGCTAAGCTCGCTTGCGCTGCGCGCCATCGTCAGCCAGGTGCTGGACAACAGCCTGGAATCGGCCAAGCTGGTCACCGGCTTCGACGTCAGCACGCTGGTGCTGCTGCTGCAGCAGCCTGAGGTGCCGACCGAGGTGCTCGCCCCAAGCGCGACAGTTGCAGCGGTCCTCTGGCTGCTGGCGATGCTTGCACTCGATGGCGGCGTGATCACCACATATCTGCAGGACAGGCGATTGGGTTTCGTGGAGTTCGGCGCAAGCTGCGCGATGTACTTCTGGCGGATGGCGCGGATGGCGCTCTACGCACTGCTGCCCTTTGGCGGGCTGATGGCCGCGCACAATGCTCTCGGCGACTACGCAGGCAAGCTGGCACGCAACGCGCCGCAGCCGCGGCTGGGCTTTGAGCTCAACGTTGCCGGCACTCTGCTGATGGTGCTGGCCGCGCTGCTAGTGCGGCTGTGGTTCGACGTGGCCCAGGCGCGCATTGTGCAAGACAACAGAAGCGGCGTTTTGCGCACGCTGCTGCGGAGCTTGGTACCGGCCGTGCGCTCCGGACTTTATCTGCGCTACTTCGGGATTGCGTTGCTGGCAGCTCTTGTCGCGGCGCTGGGGATCGCCGTGTGGATCCATCTGCCGCACGACGCAATCATTGCAAGCTTTGCCGTCCTGGAGCTGGTGACGATCGTGCAGATTGCGGCGCGCTTGTGGATGAAGGCGGCCTGCGCGCGCTGGGTGGCGCTGCAGCCGGAGACGGCAATGCTGAGCGCGGCTGCGATGGAGACGGCACTGCCCGTTGAGTCCGGCCAACTATGACTGGGTCATCCTGAGCTTGAGCCGTCCGGAGTCGCGAGGCGAAATCCTGAGCGGAGCGAAGGAGCAGCGAACTCCCCGGCACGGGCTTCCAATCTGCAGCGAGGCTCAAGCTTTTTAACCAGAAAATTCGGCCTGCTGCCGATTTATTATTTCGGTGGCGCGCACTCCGAGGGATCGCCCTGGATCTTGCGGATCGCATGCGGCACAGCGGCCCAGACGGCTTCGAGGTTCTCCACCGCTGCCGCGGGGCTGCCTGGAAGATTGAGAATCAGCGTGCGACGACGAATGCCGCAGACCCCGCGCGCGATCATGGCAAAGGGAGTTTTGGCGAGACTCGCGGCGCGCATCGCTTCGCTGAAGCCGGGAATTATGCGCTCGACCACCTGCAGCGTCGCCTCCGGCGTCACATCGCGCGGCGAGACACCAGTGCCTCCGGTGGTGAGGACCAGGTCGGACTCGCCTGCATCGCACCACTGCTCGAGCGTGCGCGCGATGAGCGCCTGCTCGTCGGCGACCAATGCGCTGGCGGCGATCTCGACGCCACGCTCGCTGAGCCAGCGCGCGAGCGCCGGGCCGCTCTCGTCCGTGCGTTGGCCCCGCGAGCCCTTATCGCTGACAGTTAGGATGGCGGCGCGGATCGGCTTCGCGGTGGTCATCTCTGGAGCTGCTTCCCTTCCGGATTCAATTCCTGTTCCGTCTGCTTTTCCGCCTCGTGCGCGGCTTCCACCGATGTCATTTCATCGATGCGAAATCCGGCGAGGGCCGCGGCTTCGGCGGCGCGGGCCACAGCGCGGCTGACCCCCGCCCCAGCAAGCAAATGCGCTTCCTGGGGACCACGCAGGATCTGGCCGGGCGCAGGTTCGGCAGCCAGCCTGCATAGCCTGGGAAGTTGCAGCCACCACAGCAACTCCTCGTAGGCCTCCTGGTTGAAGTAGGTCCGCCCTCCGGCTTCGTGCACTCCGGTGAGCCAGCGGACATCGGGATCCTGCCAGAACGCGGGCGAGTGAATCGGAGGCGCAGCCTCTTGCGGCGACGGCGCTGCGCCTTCCTTGCGAGCGGAATTATCGTCCAGGACTCCGGCCTCAACCAGCAGCGCGACCTTGATTCTGGCGGCGGCGCGCCAGGGGTCCTCGCCGTTGTAGCCGATCGCCTGAAATGCATGCCCCAGCGGCTCGCGCAGGCGCAGGCGGTCGAAGAGGTCCAGCGCGGTCCGACCCAGCACGCCAACAGCAGGCGCGCTGGGAACCCCGGTGCGCCGCCGTTGGCCTGCTTCCATCCTCTCGCCGTCCGCATTCGCGACAGATTCGGCGAGCACCTCCAGAGCGGTCCAGGCGAGGACCGGCGCCCACAGCGACGCCGCCGGCCCAAGCGGGCTTTGGCTGGGCAGGACGCGGCGCGCAGCAATCGGCCACGCTTCGGGAAACATCGCCTCCAGGGCAGGAATTCGCAGCGCGGCGCGCAACCGTTGGCGGAAGCGCTCATCCATCGCGGCAGGATCGGCGAAGCGGCCATCACCAGTCCCGCCATGCACGCGATGAAATTCCTGCGCCGCGCGCAGAAATTCGCGGCAGCGCCGTCCCGCATTCTGCAGAAGGTCTTCGCGCAAGGAATCAAATGCTTTTCGGTTCTCCTGACGCCCGAGTGTGGGATGCGCCACGCCCCCCGTCGCAAACGAAGGCTCGGCGAGGTCCGCAACGTGACCGATCAGCTCGGGCTCCAGCAGCCGGCGCAGCGCATCGTGCGTGGGGCGCAGTTCAAACCGCACCAGCGCATCCTCGAGATCGGCAACGCCGTGTCCGGCAAGCTCGTCGGAAAGACGGTCCCATGGCCGCTCGGCAGTGGAGCGCAGCTCGCGCCACTCCAGAAAGACGTGGCACTGGTAGGCGTGCAGTTCGATGGAGAGGCCCTGCTCGGCCAGCCTCACCGAACGGCGCAGGTAGTGCAGGCCGGTGAGCGAGTCACGCCAGGCCAGCACCAGCGCGGAATCGGCCGGCACGTCGAGACCTTCCTTCAGCCGCCTCCGGCGCAGATGGCCCGAAGACTTGTCCGCATAGGCAGCCGACGTATCGATGGTGCCCCGGGTGTGCGCGTAACGGTTGTTGTAGATCACCAGCGCGCGCTGGTCGCCGCGCCGGTTGGAGTAGGCGAAGACGTTTTCGTCGACTGCGCCGTCGTCGCGGTAAAAATCGTAGAGCAGAAAATTCGCGCTCTCGGCAAACAGCGCTCGCTGATGCAGCAGCGGCGCGATCTCGCGCTCGTGACGCGTCACCAGCGCGGGATCGGGATTCTCCTGATAGCGCGGCCAGCGGTACTCCATCCCGTACTTTTCGGTGTAGCCCTCGATCTGGCCGTGGCCGAACATCGGCAGCCCGGGCAGCGTGGCCATCAGCGCGGTGACGCCGAAGCACTTGTCGCCGGTGCCGAACTGATCGATGGCGGTGCGCTCGTCGGGATTGCTCATGAAGTTCACATAGCGCTTCATGATGTCGGGATCGAACTCCAGCGTGTTCTTGATCACCGAGCGGTACTTGGCGTTGTCTTCGTCGCGCATCATATTCATGAAGGCGCTGTTGTAGACACGATGCATGCCGAGTGTGCGCACGAAGTAGCCTTCCATCAACCAGAAGGCCTCGGCGAGCAGCAGCGTCCCGGGGACCTCGGCGGCAACGCGGTCCACCACCTCGCGCCAGAACTCATGCGGGATGTGCCGGTTGAATTCGGCCGTGGTCATGCTGTACTCGGCACGCGATGGAATTGCGCCACCGCTTCCGGGATGCGGAAACCAGAGACGCTGAAAGTGGCGCTTGGCCAGCGTCATCGCCGCGTCAAAGCGAATCACCGGAAACAGCCGCGCGACGTGCAGGATGGTCTGGATCACCTGCTCGCGCACCGCCGGGTTCAGATAGTCGAGCTGCGCCGTGTCGTTCCAGGGAAAGCTGGTGCCGTCGTTTCCGTGATAGATGTAGCGCACGTCTCCGCTCTGGCGGTCGCGGCGCTGGAATACCACGGCGGCGTCGGTCTGCTCGTAGTAGTGGCGCTCGATCCTGATCTCCACGCGCGGGTCGCCGGAGAGATCGGGGCCATTGAAGTCATAGGCAGGATAGGGTGAATCGGGCCGCGAGAGGAACCACTCAGGATGCTCCACAACCCACGGCGAATCGATGCCCATGTGGTTCGGCACCATGTCGCTGGCCAGGCGAATGCCGCGATGGTAGCAGCGGTCGCGCAGCGCAACGTATGCGGGTTCGCCGCCAAGGTCTTCGGCAATGCGGTAATCGTAAAGCGAATACGCCGAAGCGACCGCATCGCGATTTCCGCATAGCTGCTTGATGGTGCGCGAAGCGCGGCTGCGCTCCCAGATGCCGATGAGCCAGAGCGTATTCAGTCCGCGGCGCGCCAGCTCGTCGAGGTCCTCATCGGGGATCTGGTCGAGGCGGCTGATGTCGCGGCTATATTTGCGCGAGAGCTGCGCCAGCCAAACGTAGGTGCTCTTGGCAATCATTACCGCGGTGGGCATCCAATCCACATCGGGACTGAAGCTCTCGTACTCATGCGCATCGAAGGACGGCACATCGGAGCTTCCGCCCATCCCGGGCCATTGCTGAGTTCCCTGCTCGCGGCGGCGGCGCGCAGCCTCCTCTGCTGCCTGAGCGGCTGCGGCTCGCGCGGCGGCTTCGGCTTCGGCGTCGGAGGGATGGAAGCGCATCCAAATTGCAAGCTCCTCTTCGCGCAGAATTTCGCCGGCCACAAGCAGCAGGCGCTCGATGCCTTCGCCGAGCAGCGTCTTCCACCGCGTGCGGATTACCGAGAGCTGCTCGCTAAGCGAGCCTGGCGCAGAAACGGCGGGCGCGCGCAGCAGATCGTAGAGATTCACCGGAGCAGCGCCTTCGATGGGAATCAGCGGGCGAGTCGCGAAGTAGGCAGGAAATTTCTGCGCGACTTTGCGGTAGGCGGTCCGGCTGGCGAGATCGGAGTCGGCGAAGAGCTCCTCGAAGGGGCGGAAGGCCGGATTGCGATTGGCCATCCACAGCAGCACCATCTCTTCGAATGCCGCGGCGCGATGCAGCGTCCCGCCAGTTGAGCCCGCCAGCCACTGCGCCGCGGTCTGCTCGCCGCGATAGACGCTGGAGCCGGGAAACTGTTCGACAAAACCCAGCAGCATCTTGTCAACTTCTTTTTCGCCAACCTGAGCGCCAAAGAACTCGAGCCCATCGAGCATGACGTTGGGATCGAACTGCTGGCGGTAGCGCGCCATCAACGCGTGGCTGGCCTCGTCGATAAGGCCCATGGCATAGAGCTGCGCGGCGTGCACGGCGCGCTCGGGATGGCGCTCGGCGTCGCGCACCTGGTTCATGCGATGCGCGAAGCGGCGGCTGGCCGCCACATTGGCGAAAACCACGTTCCCGTTGAACGCCCAGAGCGTCTCCGCAAATTTGTAGCGGTCGCGCGCGCTCCGGGAGATGTGGAATTCCATCATCGCGAAATGATCCTCAGCCCCAGCAGGCCAAAAAACCGGGCGCGCTGGGGGCCCCGCATGCACTCGCTCACCATGATACAGATGTGCGGCTTGTGTAAATAGAAAGGCCGCCGGCGTACAAACAGAAAGGCCGCTGCGCGAGGGCAGCGGCCCGTTCGAAATCGGCCCGTGTTAATCTTTGGGCTCTTTACGGATCTTCTTCTGCGCGCGCTTGCGGGCCAGTGCCTGCTTGACGCGGAGCTTGGCGCCAGGCTTCAGATAGTAGGAGTGACGCTTCACTTCCTTGATGATGTCTTCCGTCTGGACCTTGCGCTTGAACCGGCGAAGGGCGCTCTCGATCGATTCGCCCTCTTGCAGTCGAATTTCAGCCAACCAGTATCACCACCCAACTCAGCCGAAAATGGCCATGGGTAAGTCTATCATGGAGCACCGCCGAGGGGTCCCCCAGCGGGCCCGTACTTGGCTTGCTCGGGCAAAGAGGGCCGAGCCGCGCACCGGCAGTCTGCGGCAGCGGCGCCTCACCTTATCTGAGAGGAGATCGTATGAAGATCGCCAACCGCGGACTCATGTGGCATGGCATATTCCTATTCCTGCTCGGGCTGTTCACCGGCTTCGCCGAGCTGCAATTTGCAAACCCGCGCATGGGGCTCGCCGCTCACCTGGAAGGCGTGATGAATGGCACCTTTCTCCTGGCTCTGGGTGCCGCCTGGAACGAGGTGCGGCTCAAGCCGGGAGTAAAGACGATTGCGTACTGGACAGCACTGTATGGCGCGTATGCAAACTGGCTGATCACAACCCTGGCGGCGGTCTTCGGGACCGCGGCCCTGAGTCCCATCACCGCGGCGGGGCACACCGGCCAGCCGTGGCAGGAGACGTTTATAACCGCCGGCTTTCTCACCGTAGGGACGGCGGACGTTCTCTGCTGCCTGCTCCTGCTCTGGGGACTGCGCGCCAGGGCTGCGCAATCGCCGGTTTCAGCACCATAGGATTCGGCTGGGGTGCCCAGGTTCCGCGCCACGGTCGTTGCGGCGCTAACCTGGGGAAGCCGTCTTGCGCGCAATCACCCGGCCGATGGCAGTCTCCAGGACCTCGCGGGTGAAGATGGTGCCGGCGGTTTGGCGCGTGCGCTGGCGGAACAACGCCGTCGTCTGGCAGAGCACGACAATGTCCTCAACTTCCGCCGGGTTTACCACAACGTCGAGGATGCGCGCGCTGAACTCCCCGGCGCTGATGCCTTCCAGTTGAAAGCCGCGGCTCTGCGCCTCGGAGAGATAGAACGCCGTCACGTCGGCGAGCATGCGCCCGGCCTCGTCGCTGATCTCGGGGCGATCGGAGGCATCGATCCCCGCGCCTGGCAGCGGCAGCTTGATGCCGAAGATGTTGTCCAGGTCGGTGTCCGGCGCAAACCACACCGTGGTCGCCACCACCAGCACGTTTTGCTGCTCGGTCGTGGTCTCGATCAGCGCGTCGAGTTCAGCGAGCAGCTCGGGATCGCCCATCTGATAGGCGAGGTCAATGCGCGGAACCAGCAGCATCACCTTCTTGTGCTTGTAGCCACGCACGATCCGCTTGGCCATGGCCAGCGCCTCGCTGTCGCGCGGATTGTAGACGGTGACCAGGCGCTCGATTCCCGCCATCTGCGCGATGCGGTGGGCGAGGCTCTTCTTGCCGCTCTGGTTGGGGCCGATGATCAGCACCTCGTTGCCGATCTTCAGGTCGCGATAGGCGGAAGGCGTTCGCGCGCGGTCGACCAGGTCTGCGATGGATTCGAGCAATTGGTCGAGCCCGGCCAGGCGCGGCCGCAGGCTGCTGACCGGCACGTCCTCCAACGTCAACTCGAGCCGCTCGCGCCGTTTGCGCCGGTCGTTGACGAATTCAATGAAGGCCGGCAGGGCCGCGATCGAGCCGACGATCGTCGCCAGAACAAGCAGCTCCTCGGTCAACAACAGCGCCGAGTCGTCTCCAGCGAACGCCAACATAGGCCGTCAGGATAACACCGGAACAGCCGCATCTTTGCATTCGATGCCGCGCATCCGGCTGCACCGGACCCCACCCCAGAAGGCCAAAGTCGGGCTTTCCGGGGACGGCCGAGTTCGCGCAGGCCGATTCCGCACACGCGTCGCCCTGTGGTATATGTATTTGCATGCGGCCGTTCTCAAAATGGAGCGCGTGGCTGTGTCTGCTGCTGATCGTTTGGTCTGCGGCGGCGGCAGTTGCGCACCATCATGCCGATGACGCCGATTCGGCAAAATGCGGCGTCTGCGTTGCCGCAATGTCGGCCTCGCCGGCCGCACCGGCGCTGTTGCCCAACAGCACTCTGGTTGTCT
>WNFY01004101.1_pt1 | contig 13526 bp, 13 predicted proteins | sample 5400091 | NCBI WGS metagenome assembly WNFY01 (sample SAMN13153364, study PRJNA577476) | soil metagenome | isolation source: 60 cm soil or saprolite under grassland replicate 1 | place: USA:California | collected 2016-06-15 | reverse complement strand
TCGGAACTGCCGCCGCTCAGCCGGGTGGACGTCTTATTGTTTTGAGAGCTCCGAACTTTGGATGGAATTTGGCTCTCCATCTTCAGATTGATGGCAGAACGGCCGCCAACGTTGTGCAAGGACGTCGATATGATCACTTTGTGCCATCGGGGCGTCATGTGTTGACGGCCTCGGCCGTGCCAAACTATTACGCTTATCAGCCGACATCGACCGTGCTGAACGTGCGACCCGGGCAAACATACGTGTTCGCCGCAGTATGGAAGGACTCGGATCGCGTTGTCCTCGTTCCATCAGCCCTGCCTCCGGGGCAGTCCTATTAACTTGCTGAAAGCGAAAGCGGGTCTACGTGGTAGATGCTCCCCTCTGCCAGCCCGATGGACGCGTGTTTTGGCGAGCTGCGCTGCGACTTGCGACGAAGCTGTCGTTTCTCCGCCTCTTAAGGACAGCTATTTTATCTTTGCCAGAATATCTTCCATCTCATTCCGGCGGAAGGCGCGCAGGGTATGACTTTTCACGTTGCCGAGTGAGCCGATCTTGAGCATGAACGCGCTCATGGTCTCGTCATTGGGCGCGTCCACTACGACCACAGCGTCGTAAGCGCCCATCGTCCAAAACTCCTCCACGATCTTCATACCCAATTTCTCTGCCTCTGCCGCGGCGGCGTCGCCGCGTTTTACTGTGTCCTTGATGTTGCGAATGCCTTGGTCTGCAAACTGAATCAGACCGACGTAAGTAGCCATGATTTTTCTCCTTTCGTTTGGTTGCGCATCAAAAAGCTATTGCGAATCACTACCTGTGCAAAAGAGATCAGTGACTTATTTCACGGCCGCCATCCAGCTGGCAGAATAAGCCAGTGCTGGCTTGTAACGTCGGTTCTATGTCCTACCGGACCGATCGAAACTCGGAATATGTTATGTCTCATAATGCTTCCAAAGCGGATTGGCTTTCTTGGTTTCGAAGGCGTTTCTGCATCGAATCTGGTGAATGCCGTGGACGTTTTTGCCGCTGCGATCCTCGATGGTGGTTATGGCAATCGGATCTCATGTTATCAAATCTGCACAATCGGTTTCACGTCCGACTGTTTTCAAACAGAGTCCGGAATCACGTTCGCGCCAGACAGCACGCTCGAAACCGTGTCCGAGTTAGACACGATCATAATTCCAGGCGGTGATGGAGCCCGGCGATCTTTAGTTCGCGAAACGATTGCCGACTGGATCCTGAGGCGCGCAAGTCTAACGCGGCGCATCGCCGCGATCGGCGCTGGAATTTATGGCTTGGCTCCAACTGGATTACTCGACGGCCGCGAAGTTACCACGAATTGGCGCTACGCGAGCCATGTGGCGGGACGTTTTCCGAATCTACGGCTTGATTGCACGAGACAACTTGTTAGAGATGGCGCGTTTTATACCTCTTCTGGTCCTCGTGCAGCTATCGATCTTTCGTTCGCTTTGATTGAAGAGGATTACGGCCGCCATGTGGCATTGGCTGCCGCCCAAGAGTTCGTAGCACCGTCATTGAACGGCAAGGGCCAGCAGAAAGTCCACGCCCCGGCAGTTTTTGATAGTCAACCCGCTGATCGCTTCGCGGAACTCATCCCGTGGATCATGCGAAATTTGCAGGAGGACCTTTCAGTCAATACTCTCGCGCGAAGAGTGGGCATGTCTCCGAGCCATTTTAATCGGGCTTTCAAAAATGTGTTTGGCAGCACGCCAGCGGAATTTGTGGAAACGCTGCGCATCAACGAGGCAAAGCGCCGGCTTTCTGTCCCGAAGCGAACTCTCGATACCATCGCTGCCTCTGTTGGATTTTCAGATGCGCAAACATTCCGGCGCGCATTCGAACGGAGATTTGGAGCAAAGCCACGCAGCTATCTGAAGAATCTCAATGCAACTTCGATGGTGGCTGCCTCTAACGGAGAAGCGGCCTCATCGCCGATAGGAAGAGTGTCTGCGCACGAGAAGCACTAACGATCCCAACTCAGGATTAAATTCCCTTTGTCTTCAGTGCGGATGCGAGTTTAACAAGGCTTTCTCGAATTTGCGCCGGCGTCCAGGCAGCAAAACCGAAAACAAACGCTGGCTTGAGCTTCGCCTGGATGCAAAAAAATGATAGCATTATTGGTTTGATTCCGATCTCGGCGCGGACTCGCGCGACCCTCGCGAAATCTGCTTCGTGACGAAGCCAGGCGACAAGGTGTAGTCCGGCCTCTGAAATCTGAAGAATGAAGTGCTCAGCGAGCAATTTGTTGAATTCCTTGATGAAGAACTCCCTTCGCGCGGCATAGATTTTGCGCATCCGCTTGATATGGCTAAGGAAAAATCCCTCTGTGATGAATCGAGCGAGCGTCGCCTGATCAATCGCGGGAGAGTGTTGATCCATCACGCTCCGGGCCTTGGCCATCGAATCTACCAACTGCTCTGGCACAACGAGATAGCCCAAACGCAAGGAGGGATAGAGGATCTTACTCATCGTTCCTCCGTAGACGACTCGACCGGAATTATCGAGTCCCTGCAAGCATGGCAGGGGTGGACCATTAAACCGAAACTCGGAGTTGTAATCATCCTCGAAAACAAACGCATCGCTGTCGCGCGCAAAATCAATCAGGGCGGTCCTTCGCCGGAAGCTCATCGTGACTCCGAGGGGGAATTGATGGGAAGGAGTCGTGTAAATGATTCTCGGCAACGGTTGTTTGGGCGACCACGCGATCACAATTCCTTCCGGATCGATGGGTCTTGGAACTACCCTTGCGCCGGCGAAAATGAAGGTCCTTCGGGCCTGCTGAAAACCTGGATCTTCGATCCAGGCGGCTTCGCCCGGATTCAGCAAAGCCATTGCGCTGATGAGCATCGCCTGTTGCATTCCGGCCACGATCACGACCTGGTCCGGATGACAGCGCGCGCCTCTAAAATCGCACAAGTAAGCTGCGATTGCCTTGCGCAGGTCGGCGTCGCCGCGATTAGATGCATAGCGCAATAAGGCGGCTCCCTTTTGGGCGAGAACCTGTGCTCTAAGCCCTTCCCACACTGCTATGGGAAATTCATCGACCGCCGGATGGCCGGGAATTAACGAGACGCCTGCTGCGGCTTCGGAGATGCCGAGATCAAACTGTTTTCCAACACGCTTATCCGGAATTGCCCGCACGCGATCGGAAATGCGAACTGGACGCTGGATTGGTTGGCGACCTTTCTGTTGGTCCGCAATCAAGAAGGTCTCTGGCAGAGGACTGGCAACAAATGTTCCTGATCCGCGCTTCGATCGAAGATAGCCCTCAGCATGAAGTTTCGAGAATGCCAGCCTTACGGTCGCCCTTGAGATTCCCAAGTCAGTCGCCAGGGCGCGAGAGGATGGGAGTCGAGAAGATGTGTCACTAAAGATCCCCGACCTGAGTTCATCACGAATTTGACGGTAAAGCTGCTGGTGGAGTGGATCAGCTGCTGTCCGGTCAAGCCGAATCATTTCGAATGCTACAAGCGAACGCCGACGTCTCTTCTTAAGGCGCGATTTCTTATTAGACATAGCCAACTCCTGCCCTCGCTTCCTGCTCAGCACTTTTCCATTTGCGCGTCTATTCTCAAGGAACCACGAAATCAAAACACTCAATTCCAAAGCAAAACTGGGATGCTCTCTTGGCTCCAAGTGGGTATTGCCACACTATGCCGCACCCCCATAGGCTTGATGAACTATGTTAAAAGTGCATTCGCGATCAGCCAAACGGAACTCAAAGTCTCTTTTTCTGCTATTGCCGCGGTACCTGATCTTCGCTCTTGGCATGGCATTTTGTATCCAGCCGCTTGCTGGCCAGACAAAGGTAGCTTATTTCGCCGGTGGATGTTTCTGGTGCACACAAGAAATTTTTCAGCAGACGCCTGGCGTCAGTTGGGTCGTTTCCGGTTATATGAACAATGCGGAGACGGTCCAGATTGTGTTTGATCCGAACAAGACCAGCTACGACAAACTCCTTAGCGTATTCTGGCATGCTCACGATCCAACCGAAGTCAATCGGCAGGGCCCGGATATTGGACCTCATTATCGCTCCGTCATTTTTTACGTCGATGGGCAGCAACGCGCGGCAGCCGAGAAATCGAAGGTGCAGACGCAAAAACTGCACTCAAAACCTATTGCCACCGAAATTACCCAGGCGGCGTCTTTTCACCCCGCACCTGAGTATCATCAGAACTTTTGTCGCAAGAATCCGAACAATCCTTACGTTAGGCAATGGGTCGCACCAAAACTCAAAAAACTCGGGATGAAGCAGCCATGAACGGTCATCGCATGGTGTGTCGCCTCAAGTTGCATGAAGGAGCTATCGTTGCGGCTTTTTCGCTCCTTTACCTCTGTTGCATAGCAGCCCCCACATCTTTCGGGGATGACGCGGAAGCCGCGCGAATTCGAGCGCGAGTCAAGGCGGTTCCGATGAATGAAAAGGTGAAGCTGACCAACGATCAGTGGCGAAGGATTCTGACACCAGCACAATTCTTCGTTATGCGCGAAGCCGGAACTGAACCGCCATTCAAGAACGAATATTGGAATAATCACGAGAAAGGGATCTATCTCTGCGCTGCGTGCGGAAATGAACTTTTTAGTTCTAATACCAAGTTCGAATCCGGCACGGGCTGGCCTAGCTTCTATCAGCCGCTCGCCAAGGACAAAATAGTTATACTTGCCGATAACACTGGCGGAATGAAGCGGCAGGAAGTGAGGTGCGCCCGGTGCGGATCACATCTCGGGCACGTATTCAATGACGGTCCTCCCCCGACGCATTTGCGTTACTGCCTCAATTCGGTTTCACTAAAATTAAAGGCGACAAAAGGATCAGTAGGAGTTGTCGATTCAGAAGGCATTCAACCAGGATTGTGGCGGTGTCAGCGAGCGCACAGGCCAATTTTAAAAATAATCACCGTATGAAAACCAAGCTACTATGCCTGCTAGCGAGTATTGTAATAGCAACTTGCCCTTTGGCTTTGGCACAGACAGACATTTCGCCCGCGCAAACGCCGCAGCCGTCGCCATCTTCGCAAATGCAAGGACCAGAAATCCATGAATTCTCAACCGACCGCTAACGGGCGAACTGTGCGTCATCCGGGCCCTCATCTGGGGTTGGTAGCGACGATCTTTGTGATACTGTTCTTGGCTGGTCTCTACCCTGTCACCATGTTCGGCGGCGCGCCGCATTTTCCTGGACCCGGCGAGCCTGTAGGCACTATCATTTCCTTTTTCCAGTTACGGTCCTCGGCCGTTCTTCTCTGCGCCTTTTTTCATTTCGGCGCCGCGATTGCGCTTGGCATCTTCGCGGCAACCGTCGTTAGTCAGTTGCCGCTTCCTCGGAGCACGCGTTATAGCTCTGTTCGGTGGCTTCGCGACAGCTTTTAATATGGGAATCTCCGCATCAGTCCTCTGGGTCATGGCCCGCCCCGTAATCCCTCAGGATGCCAATCTCGTGCAGGCCTTGTACGACCTTCAACATGTCTTTGGTGGGGCCGGGTTCTCCGTCCCCCTGGGCCTTCTGATGGCAGGCGTATCCAACTCCGCGGCGTTCATGAGGCTCCTGCCGAAATGGCTGGTGGTATTCGGTCTTCTCCTCGCGATTTGTGGAGGGCTAAGCTGGCTGAACCTGGTCTTCCCAATGACTCTCTTCCTCATTCCGTTTACGAGGTTCCCTGGTTTTATCTGGCTGATCGCAACGGGATTCCTGCTGCGGAAGACGGCTGTCGCCGACCGAAATACCCGACACGCATGAAACATGGCGCGATAAGATGGGCTCATCGACAAAGGATCACTCGTAGTGAAGTCAGTCCCGAGAACCATGGCACTCGACGTTCGGAGAATCACCTATGAAAACGCAAGCGCTTGCGACCGATGATTACGTTTTGCAAATCGCCAAGGTGTTCTTGCGCATATCGCTGGCAACTGCCTTCCTCTCGGCGATTGCGGATCGCTTCGGGTTGCTTGGAGGCTACCGAGCTAAAAACGTCACATGGGGTGATTGGTCCCACTTCGTACAATTCGTTGCGGTCCTTAACTGGTTTTTGCCGAAAGCGCTGATTCCTGCGCTCGCGGCGTCAGAGACCATCATTGAATTCACGCTTGGTGTGGCTTTGCTGTTGGGGATCTATCGACGCATCGTGGCATGGGGTAGCGCCGCACTCTTGATGTCATTTGCTCTCACCATGAGCTTTGCTCTTGGGGTCAAAGCGGCGGTGGATTATTCCGTGTTCACTGCTGCAGCTGGAGCGCTCGTCCTGGGTAGCATCACGGCTGGCCCAACCGCTGGTCGCTCCGCGACAGCAGCGGCGGAGACGATGTAATAATGGCGGCAACCCTTCTTCTTATGGCCGCGGTCGTGTGGTCTTTTTTATTCATTCCTCGAAATAGGGGAATTCTATGAAAATGCGAGCGCTTACGGTTATGGCCCTGTCTGCGTGGTATTGACCGGGATATAAATCCAGAAGTTGATGCGCCGCGATCAACAGAAAGTGATCATGCTACTCAAAAAGATTTCCATTCGGGAGATGGCCAAACTCAAGGAAGACTTCTCTACACTCGGGGGCTGAATAGGTAGGATAAAGGACCTTTTGATTTCATCTCCCACTACGAAAGTACAAGTAAATCTGTTATGCGTTTGACGAGCGCACTATTAATTTTTGCTTGCGCATGTGTAGGCGCCGACTTGCCCGCGAACCTTAAGAAAGACATTGACGCTGGCAACCAAGCCTGGGTAGAGGGTCTCAAGGCAGGAGATGTAGATCGTATCGTTTCGAGCTACTCTGAGGACTCCGTCAACTGCAACGCTGCTGGCGACTGCGTCAAAGGACTGATGGCAGTGGCTGGGCAATACAAAGAAGTAATTGCCAGGTTCGGACGCGCGACCAGCGGCTTTGTACGCAGCGAGATGTTGCATGTCGATCACAACCTCGCTTATGAATCCGGTTACGCGGAGGCACGTTTTCTTAACGGCGCCGTCCGTAAGGGGCGATTCAGTACAGTGTGGAAGCGTGAAGGTGACGGACACTGGAAGATCTTTCGTAACATCTCGTTGCCGGCGGCTCCCTGACAATTGGCTGACCAAACCACATCAATTTATGATCGATCGACGCAAATTCGTCCAAACCTTGGTTGCGGCACTGCTGGGTTTAACCGGGAGCAGGAGCACAATGTCGTCACAGGATTCGCAAAGAAAAATCGAGCGCGTAAAGAAACCTACCACGCAACGGCCCAAGACTGTTGCAGGAATAGCGCTGGTAGATTCGAAAATCGCGCGGCTAGCCACAGAGTTGGCGCGAGACACATCTCCCGAGTATCTCTTCAACCACGCAGCCAGAACCTTTCTGTTTGGGGCCCTCATCGGCAACGCGAGTAGTTTGAAATTCGATTCCGAGATCCTGTATCTCGCCTGCATCTTGCATGACTTGGGTCTGACAGAGCGCTTTGCCGGGCCACTTCCATTTGAAATTCAAGGTGCCCAGGCCACACGGGCATTTTTGACCGAAAATGGGTTGCCGAACGGTCAAGCCAACGTGGTCTGGGTAATCGCGGCGCGAAAGGGCGGTAATGAGTTGCGATATCAGTTCAACTACCAGCCGCGATTGCAAGATAAGAACGCAAAGTAAGGATCGCAGCCGCAGAGGAGGAATGACGCTACTAACTGAGGATGCGTAACAACCGGGCCGTTAGATAACAACCCAGGATGCAAAGTAAGATCAGATCTCTAATGACGATTCTGTGGATTGGCTTGTTCGCCGGGACGTTGGACATAGCGGATAATCTTATCTTCAATCAATTACGCGGGATTACACCGAAGATGGCGTTTCAATACATCGCGAGCGGGTTGATCGGTATGCAGGCTTTCCGACGCGGCCTGCCATCGGTCGCTCTGGGTGTGGCGATTCATTACACCATCGCACTCGTCTGGACGGGCGTCTTCTATGCGGCAAGCCGCAAGTTTGCGATCCTGAGCCGGCGGCCTGTTCTAAGCGGTTTCGTTTATGGCGGCGCCATATACCTTGTCATGAATTTCATCGTCCTGCCGCTCTCCGGAGTGCCGCATCCAAGAAGCGCGGTCACAATTGCGTCAAGGGTCAACGGTGTCCTGGCTCTTCTGTTCTTCATTGGATTACCCATCTCACTTCTCGTGCGGCGATATTCGAGCGAACGCACATTGAGACAAACTTGAGCATGCCGGTTAGCGCGGTTGAATCTGAGCGCTACATGGGCGGATAAGCAACCGATACGGTACCTGTCCCAGATCCCTGGGAAGTGGGCTCGTGACATTGCGCGGAGTGGGTCTTGTCGTCGAATCATTTTAGTTTGATGACAGTGTTTAGTGCATTCGCTCGTTCCCACACACGGCAGACACTTCACTGGGACGGCCGAGCCGAATTTGGCCCGCGCAACCATGATTCCCAAGACGGTGGGCCTGATCGTGTTCGAGCAAATGGCCGCCGACGAGTTGACTGGGCCGGCTGAGACTTTTTCCCGAGCGAAGATGTCCACTGGGGACGGTCGCGAATTCCGGTGTTATCACATAATAACACTCGGCATCAGCACTGAACCATGTGTGACGGAGTGTGGTATCATTGTAAAACCGCAGCTGAATATCAAAGACGCGCCGCCACTTGATACTCTTATCGTTTCTGGGCGCAGCGGCATTCACGATGCGACACTGAACAAGAAGATCGCAAGATGGCTGGATCACCGAGTACCTGCCACAAGGCGTATTGCAGCCCTCGGTACTGGCATCTATCAACTCGCAGCGACAGGGTTGCTGGATGACCGGCACGTTGCAACCCATTGGCGTTTCGCTAAGGATGTCGCTCTGCGATTTCCCAAGCTCCGGGTTAATCCCAATCGCCTGTTCGTAAAGGATGGCCCGTTTTATACCTGTGCCGGTGGCGCGTCCGCGGTTGACCTTTCGCTCTCGCTGATCGAGGAAGATTACGGTCGCCAGATTGCTTTGAAACTGGCACGCGAGCTCGTTGTCCAACTTAAACGATCCGGCGAACAGGCGCAGTACTCTGAGCCGTTACAGTTTCAGGTCGAGTCGTCCGAACGCTTCGCTGATCTGGCTGCCTGGATCTTGTGCAACCTTAATCAGGATCTTTCGGTTGAGACGCTCGCTCAGAAGGCATGTATGTCGGTTCGAAATTTTGCTCGCGTGTTCAAGCAGGCTTTCGGCACAACACCCGCGGAGTTTGTCGCGACTGCTCGTATCACTGAAGCGCAGCGACGACTGCGAGTTCCTCGCACTAGCATTGAGAGCGTCGGCGCCTCTGTTGGATTCAAAAGCGCAGATGCTTTTAGTCGAGCATTTGAGAGGGTGGTAGGAATGCGGCCGAGCACGTATCGTGCGCGGCTTGGGATTACACCGCAGGGCGATTTCCTGAATCGGCGGTCCAGAGATGTAGTGCCACTGTTGGCGCTCGCCTGAGTGCGAGATCGTGCTATGCACGATTTGGGACACTTTTATCGGTTGGTTGTCATCGGCCTCGCGATCAGATTGATACCTTCAATTCGCGTTTTGCGGACACTCTCTGTAATCGCTCGGTAACATCGGGATCGGGCAGGAGTAGCTTCGGTTACGTTCAACACTCATTTTGAAGAGTTGTCGTAAAGCGGCATTCGACAAAGCCCCCCTTGTAAATGTGAGATTCGGTTCAAGCACGCCAGGCGTGCGTGACACCTTGAAAAGGAATTTGTTCAACCACGCGCAGTCGAGCTAAGGCAAAACTGTTCATTTTGCCAGAGCGCTCCTCAGCGCACTCCTAAGTAGCCGTCAAAAGCCATGGCTTAAAGTGTCGTTTCTTTGTCCTAACGGGAAAACTTCATTCTACGTTAAACCGCCCCACATGGAGAAACTAATGACACAAAACGCACTAAAAACGTTTAGATTCGTTCGGCTCGCTGTGATGGCGGGCGTCGGATTTCCATTCATTCTTGCATCCAACGCATTCGCTCAGTTGCCGGCTCCGGCTGTTCCAGCAGCGCCGGGTGTGCCAGCGCCAACCGCTGAAGTTGAACGCGTGATTGTGACCGGTTCGAACATTCCTACAGCGGAAGAGACCGGGCCGAATCCCGTGGACACGTACCGTCCGCAGGACATCGAGAAGCTGGGCATCCGAAATGCAACCGACCTGCAGGAATTCATCCCGCAGGAAACAGGCGGTGGGATGAACATGAACATCGGCAACGGCGGTGACGGTACCATCCAGTTCAACCTGCGCGGCCTGTTGCCCAAGGAGACTTTGGTTCTCGTCGATGGCAAACGGGTCGCCTACGGTTCGTTGGGCACTGCCGGAACCAGCGGAGGCGTGGACATTAACCTGCTTCCGTTTTCCATGATCGATCACGTGGACATCCTCAAGGATGGCGCCTCGGCTGTGTACGGCTCCGACGCGATCGCTGGTGTGGTCAACTTCTTTTTGATCCACAAATTTCGGGGGCTGGAGATCGGAGGACAGTACGGAAACTCAAACCTGGGAGCATCCAATGAGATGGGTGAGTGGGAGGCATGGTTGAAAGCCGGCACCGGCGACGACAAGACCGATATTGTTGTCGTTGCCGATTTCTATGAGCGTACCGGTGGAATTTTCAGCCGCGACCGCGACATTTCTTCCAACGGGTTCTTTATTCCGTTTGGCGGATTTGATAATCGCAGCGGGAATTTCCCTGGCCGCGTTCGAGGCCGCCGCTTGCTGCCAAGCATATTCTTCGGCCCCGGAGGTAATCCGATTTTTGGTGTAAACACCCCGCTGCCGCATTCAGCCCCGAATTTGAATACTTCTCCATTCTATAAGAGCCCGTTTGCGGTTAACCCAAATGCATATCCAGGGGCCCCCGGTATCCACAATTCAAGAGTACAACTTGACCAGTTTGGCACTGACTATAAAGGGGGTGGCGACTACTTCTTCTTCAACTTCGCCGCTTTCACGCCGGCGCTGCCGCCGGCAGACCGTCAAGTGTACTACGGTTCTTTCACGCGCGACTTGTGCGACAAATACCTGACCGTATTTGCCGACTTTAAATATGCGCGCTCGTTTTTCGATTCATCCCTGGCGGCTGTGCCGTTTACGCCGGACCCATTTAAGAACCCGGGCACTAACACATTCTTTAGTCCCAACGGCATCAGTGTGCCGATCACGAATCCATTTAATCCGTTCACCGTTGCAGATGCGACTATTCCAAACTTCTTTCCTGACGGCTCTGGCCTCCCGGTAACTACCGGCGTTCGGTTCCGCGGGATTAACGATACGGGTCCGCGAAGCGAGAAATTCACTTACTGGGACCAACTCTTCGACGTCGGTCTGCGTGGTGAAATGGGATGGATCGCCGATTACTTCAAGACGTGGAACTGGGAAATGGGTTTCCGTTACTCGCGGAACGAAGGGCAGGATCTGTCCATCGGCGAAGTCAGCCAACCCGGATTGCGGGACGCGCTCCTGAGCACAGATCCCGCCACGGCGTTTGATCCGTTCCTGAATTTCCACGCCCACAACACCAAGCTGGCCAGGCAAGCCGTTTACGTCACCCTGCATAACTCAGGCGAGTATGAGTTGCCTATAGGTTATGCCACGATTAACGGTGACTTGTTTAATCTTCCCGCAGGGCCTGTATCCTTTGCCATTGGCGGCGAGTACGATGCGCCGAGATTCACCCGCGATCGCGACGCGCTCAATAACACCTTTCAAAGCATTGGCTCGGTGGATGGACAAAGCTTCAGGGTGAACCGGGATATCTGGGGAATCTACGAGGAAGTGCGGGTACCATTTACCAGCCCCACATGGAACTTCCCTGGTTTCTACAGCTTTGAAGTGGACTTTGCCGAGCGCGAGGAGTGGTACAGCAACAACACCTCGGCGGTACTGCCTTCTGGGCTGTTTGCAGGCCTGCCGGCGGAGCATAGCAGGTATAATGCGCAGAAGCCGAAGGTGTCAGTGCGCTGGCAACCGCTTGATCCCAAGTATATCGGAGCGGTAACCCTGCGCGGCAGCTATACCGAGGCGTTTCATGCACCGACGCTGTCGGAACTCACACCTGCGAGCTCGCAGAACTTCCCGTTGGTGGCCGATCCATTTTCGAGTCAGACCGAGCCCCAGGTGGAGGAACGCATTCTGGGAAACCCCGGCCTGCACCCGGAAGTTGCCTATGAGTGGACCTACGGAATTGTTTACAGCCCGAAATGGGTCAAGGGCCTGACGCTGAGCGCGGACTGGTGGCATATTGATATGCGCGACATCGTGTCGGCCCTCGGTGCGCAGTTCATCATCGAGAGTAATCCCCCGACCCCGGGTGTTCAGCAGAACGGGCCCTTGGTTTTTCGTGGTCCTACTGCAATTCCCGGTGAAGCTGGACCAGTCGTACTGGTGATTGATCCCAGCCAAAACCTCGCCGGCGCAATTTTCGAAGGTCTCGACTACGAAGCGATCTATATTCTGGATTCCTCGATCTTTGGCCACGGGGACTTTGGAAGGCTGACGAGCACAGTGAACGGCACCTGGATATCCCGGGGTGAGTTTCAACCTACCCCCGACTCAAAACGGTTCGGCATCGCGGGCTCGTTCCTGCCGCCGGGATTGGCTTTAACCAGTTCGATCCCATGGCATCGGGCTAACTTTAGTATCTTCTACGACGGCCCGGCTGATACGTGGGCTGCTGGTCTCGATGTCGGCGCGGTAGTCCACTGGATCGGTCAATACGAGGACGACAACGTCAGTCTGACAGGATCGACGAAGCTCCAAGATCCAAGGAGTGGTCCTTTTCCCGAGCGCGCGCGCAAAGTGTCCGCGTGGACTACGCTGGATCTGATCTTAAACTACACGTTCAACCTGCCGCCACCTGCGGCGGCCGAGGTCCCTGGGTTTGCCAAGGATGGCGGGAAGAACGTGAAGATGAAGGACGGCAAAGAGAAAAACGTAGTCCCAGTTTCCACAGCCGAGTATGGGTGCAACAACTGGAAGTGGTGGCTCAACAACACCACGATCACGCTTGGTATGCAGAACGTGACCGATGAAGATCCGCCATTTGTGGCGGGCTCGTTCGAGAACGGCTACGACGAGTCGCTTGCTACCATCAAAGGCCGATTCTGGTACGTCGGATTAAAGAAGCGCTTCTAGTTTTCTCCGTTAGTTAGGTTAGCGAAGAGGCAGTTCCAAAGCTTCTGGGCTGCCTCTTTGGTTTTCGCAACAAAGTGTGTTGGAGTGCGAAGAAAGCGAGGATTCGAAAAAGAGCGAGTTGAGGCGTCGAGCTACAAAATGTAAGCTCACCTCTGAACTGCAATCTGCAATTTGCCAACTCGAACCGAAGCAATGGCTATGAGAGCCTAGCAACTGCTAGCACATACCGTGGTTGCTTAAAGAGAGGTACAATGGAACCGAGCGAAGCTCTTAGCACGGCGGCGCAAATCGCCGTTACGCTGGCGGGTTTTGCCGGTGTCGTGGTCGTTTTTCGACGGGAATCGATTCACGAATGGTTGCCGGTCGACAAACTCCGGCTTCGGCTGCTCCTGACGAATTCAATCCTTCCACTGGTATTGT
>WNFY01006642.1_pt1 | contig 13527 bp, 11 predicted proteins | sample 5400091 | NCBI WGS metagenome assembly WNFY01 (sample SAMN13153364, study PRJNA577476) | soil metagenome | isolation source: 60 cm soil or saprolite under grassland replicate 1 | place: USA:California | collected 2016-06-15 | reverse complement strand
AGCGTCACAAGTGCGCGCCCGGATTCACCGTTGCCGGAATCGGATTGGGTAAGGGCGAATCCGATTCCGGCAACGGTGAATCCGGGCGCGCACTTGTGACGCTCGGATTCACCGTTGCCGGAATCGGATTGGGTAAGGGCGCGGGTGCCGGCGGCGCTGCCGGCGAGAATGGCGACCGCGACGAAGACGAGCCAGCCGATGGTCGCCGTCTTCCAGTGCGCCGCGCTCCAGCGCCCGGCCCGGGCGGCGAAGTTCGGCGGGGGAGACACGTCGAGCCCCTACGGTCCGACCGAGATCACGGCCTGAGCCGCGATCGACCGACCCGCCGAGCGCAGGTCCTCGCACGCCTGCGCGACGCGCGCGGCCATGGACTGTTCGCCCTTTTTCCCCCAAACGCGGGGGTCGTACGTCTTCTTGTTGCCCGTTCCGCCGTCGACTCGGAGCACGCCGTCGTAGTGGTCGAACATGTGGCCCACGATCGGGCGCGTGTACGCGTACTGCATGTCGGTGTCGACGTTCATCTTGACGACGCCGTGGTCAACGGCCGCCGCGATGTCAGCGGGGTCCGAGCCGCTGCCGCCGTGGAAGACGTAGTCGAAGGACGTGTCCTCCCCGTACGCCCCGGCGAGTGCCTCCTGGCCCTCCTTCAGCACGGCCGGTCGCAGCTTGACGTTGCCCGGCGCGTAGACGCCGTGCACGTTGCCGAACGTCGCCGCGAGCAGGTAGCGGCCCTTCTCGCCGGTGCCCAGCACCTCGGCCACGCGCAGCAGGTCCTCCGCCGTCGTGTAGAGCTTCTCCTGCGGCGTTCCCTCGGTGCTGACGCCGTCCTCCTCGCCGCCGACGACGCCGCACTCGACCTCGAGGATGACGTCGGCGGAAGCGCACTCCTCGAGCAGTTGGGCCGCGATACGAAGGTTCTCCTCGAGTGGCAGCGAGGAGCCGTCGAACATGTGGGACAGGAACAACGGCTCCTCGCCACGTGCCCGCCGCTCGACCGACTCGGCCAGAAGCGGGCGGAGGAACAGGTCGAGCTTGTCCGGGGGGCAGTGGTCGGTGTGGAGCACGATCAGCACCGGGTAGCGGTCGGCGAGCACGCGTGCGTACTCGGCAATGGCCTTCGCGCCGAGTGCCATGTCCGCGACGAGGCCGCCCGAGGCGAAGTCGCCCCCTCCGGTCGAGATCTGGACGATCCCGTCGGAGCCCGCCTCGGCGAAGCCGCGCATCGCAGCATTCAGGGTCTCCGAGGACGAGACGTTGACTGCCGGATAGGCATACGAGCCCGCCCGGGCGGCGTCAATCAATTCGCGATACTGCGCGGGCGTCGCGACAGGCATCAGGAGACCATCTCCACGACACCGGGAAGCGGCTCGCGCAGCGTCTCGAGCACGACGTCCGCTCCTGATTCCTCGAGCTGCGCGGCGGTGAAGTGGCCGCTGGCGACGCCGACGCCGACGGCTCCGGCGCCGTGCGCCGCGGCGATGTCGAGCGGCGTGTCGCCGACGACAAGCGCTTGCTGAGGATCGAGATTCACCCCGAGTAGCATTCCGGCGCGCTCGATCGCCCTGCGCGTGAGCTCGGTGCGGTCGGTCGAATCGGAGCCGTAGCCGCCGAACGTGAACCAGCGCGCGAGGTTCGCCCGCCCGAGCTTGATGTGCGCAGCTGAGTCGGTGCCGCCGGTCGTCAGTCCGAGCAGATACCCCTCGTCGACCAGCCGCGGGAGCAGCTCCTCAACGCCGTCGAGGACGCGGTACCCCTTTGAGTCGGCGACCGCCTGCGGGAGGTACTTGAGGCGCATCGCCATCACGCGGGCGAGCTCGCGCGGCTCGGGCTCGTGACCGATCACCGCGGCGAAGGTCTTCCGCCCCACTTCGGGGTCGGTCATGCCTGCGTCCGAGAACATGCCGATGTCTGCGGGAATGCCGTAGAGCTCTTCGAAGGCGAGGCGCCACGCGACCGCGCCGGCCCCGCCGGTCGTGATCAGCGTGCCGTCGATGTCGAACAGGATCGCGATCGGTCTCTCCATTGCTTGCTCCTTCACGCGTGGTCGGTGGGCAGGTGCCAGCGGCGCGGGGCGATCAGCTCGTGCACCGCATCGGGCCCCCATGACTCCTGCGGGTACGGCAGGACCGGCGGGGGGCTCTCGATCACCGGCGTCGCGACCTCCCACAGCCTCTCGATCCCGTCCGCCCGGGTGAACAGCGTCTTGTCGCCGATCATCGCGTCGTGGATCAGGCGCTCGTAAGCCTCGAGACCGTCGCCGCGATCCCCGTACGAGAAGTCCATGTGCGCCGGCGCGAGACGAATCGTCGGGCCCGGCATCTTGGCGAGGAAGCTCGACGTGATCCCGCCCTGGTCGCCGAGGTCGAACGTGAGGTGGTTCTGCTCGAACGTCTCCATCTGGACGTCGGAGATCTCGAACAGCTGCCGCGGCGGCTCCTTGAAGCCGATCGTGATCACGCGCTTCCCCTGCGCCAGCCGCTTGCCGGTCCGGAAGAAGAACGGGACGCCAGCCCAGCGCCAGTTGTCGATCTCGACCCTGCCGGCGACGAACGTCTCGGTGTCCGAGCTCGGGTCGACGCCCTCGTGCTCGCGGTAGCCGTCGTACTGGCCGCGGACAACGTCCTCGGGCCGAATCGACCGCATCGCCTGGAAGACCTTGACCTTCTCGTCCACGAGCGCCTTCGGCTGGAGCGACGCCGGCGGCTCCATCGCGACGAAGCCGAGCACCTGCAGCAGGTGGGTGACGACCATGTCCCGGAGCGCGCCCGTTGCCTCGTAGAAGCCGGCGCGCTGTCCGACGGTCAGCGTCTCCGGAACGTCGATCTGGACATGGTCGATGTGGTTGCGATTCCAGATCGGCTCGAACATGCCGTTGGCGAACCGCAGGGCGAGGATGTTCTGGACCGTCTCCTTGCCGAGGAAGTGGTCGATGCGGAACACCTGCTCCTCGTCGAGGACCGAGTGGACGGTAGCGTTCAGCTTCTTCGCCGACGCGAGGTCGGTGCCGAACGGCTTCTCCATGATCACGCGCGCGTCCTCGTTGAGGCCAGAGCTGCCGAGCCCCTCGGCAATCGAACCGAACGCCACGGGTGGGACGGCAAGGAAGAAGAGCCGGTGAGCGCCGTCGAGCTCGGCTTCGGCGCGGGCAACCGCACCGCTTAGGCCCTCCGTCGAGCCTGGCCCGAAGGCCCCGCCGACGTAGGTCACTCGCTCGACGAACGCGTCCCAGCGGCCGTCGTCTGTCGGCAGGCGTCCAAACTCGTCGACCGCCTGCTTGGCGAATGCGCGGAACTCGTCCTCGCCGAGCTCCTCGATCGATGCGCCGACGACTCGGTAGCCCTCGGGCAGCAGCCCGGCCTCGGCGAGATGGAAGAGGCCGGGCAGGAGCTTCCGACGCGACAGGTCACCGGTCGCGCCGAAGAGCACGATCACGTGATCCTGTGGCCGCACGTCCTCGCGGACGTGCGGCCGGGGAGCTTTGACGGCGGTGCTCATCTCAGGCTCCTGCGTGGGCGAGCTCGAGGTGCCCGCCGAATGCCTGCCGCATCGCCGACAGCAGCTGATCGGCGTAGTGCGCCTCGCCGCGTGACTCGAAGCGTTCGTAGAGCGCCGCTGTCAGCACCGGGACCGGCACGCCCTCGTCGATCGCGGCTCGGATCGTCCAGCGTCCCTCGCCGGAATCCGATACGCGCCCGCCGAAGTCGGACAGGTCGGGCGACGACTGCAGCGCCTGCGCCGTCAGGTCGAGCAACCAGGACGCGACCACGCTGCCGCGCCGCCACACCTCGGCGACCTCGGCGACATCGATGTCGTACTGGTAATACTCGGGCTCTTGGAGCGGCGCGATCTCGGCGCTGGTCTCCACATCGTCCCTGCCGGCATTCGCCCGGTGGATGACGTTCAGGCCCTCCGCGTAGGCGGCCATGATCCCGTACTCGATGCCGTTGTGAACCATCTTTACGAAGTGGCCGGCGCCGTTCGGGCCACAGTGCAGGTAGCCGTCCTCCGCGGTCGAGGCGCCGTTGCCGTTCCGGTTCGGGGTGCGCGGTGCGCCCTCGACCCCCGGTGCGATCGTCTTGAAGATCGGGTCGAGGTGACGCACGATCTTCTTCTCGCCGCCGATCATCAGGCAGAAGCCCCGCTCGAGCCCGAAGATCCCGCCGCTCGTGCCGACGTCGACGTAGTGGATCCCCTTCGGCTTGAGCGCCTTCGCCCGCTCGATGTCGTCGCGGTAGTAGCTGTTGCCGCCGTCGATGATGATGTCGCCCTTCTCTATGAAGCCGGCGAGCTCGTCGACGATGCGACCCGTGATCCCGGCGGGGATCATCACCCAGGCCGCACGCGGCGTCTCGAGCTTCGACACGAAGTCCTCCAGCGATTCCGCGCCCGTCGCACCCTCGTCCTCGAGCTGTGCGACGACTTCCGGACTGACGTCGTAGACGACGCAGTCGTGGCCGTCGCGCATCAGGCGCCGGACGAGGTTCGCGCCCATCCGGCCGAGTCCGACCATTCCCAGTTGCATTGTCACTACCTCCCTTTCTTCGCGTCGCGATAGCGCCTGATCAGCGCATTTGTGGACGAGTCGTGCGTCAACTTCGGTTCGGCATCGCTCTCGAGCTCGTCTGCGATCCGCTTGGCAAGCACCTTGCCGAGCTCGACGCCCCATTGGTCAAACGAGTTCAGGTCCCAGATCACGCCCTGGACGAACACGCTGTGCTCGTACAGCGCGACGAGCTTGCCGAGTGTCTTCGGGTCGAGCCTGGCCGCGAGGATCGTGTTCGACGGCCGGTTGCCGTCAAAGACGCGATGGGGCACGAGCCATTCCTCCGTACCCTCCTCGCGCACCTGCTCCGGCGTCTTGCCGAACGCGAGCGCCTCGGTCTGGGCGAAAACGTTCGCCATCAGCAGGTCATGGTGGTTGCCGAGCGGGTTGAGCGTTTGCGTGAAGCCGATGAAGTCGCAGGGGATGAGTTTGGTTCCCTGGTGGATCAGCTGGTAGAAGGAGTGCTGGCCGTTCGTGCCCGGCTCGCCCCAGAAGATCGGGCCGGTCTCGTAGTCGACCTGCGTCCCGTCGAGCGTGACCGACTTCCCGTTCGACTCCATCGTCAGCTGCTGCAGGTAGGCGGGGAAGCGCTTCAGATACTGGTCGTAGGGCAGCACCGCCACGGTCTGAGCGCCGAAGAAGTCGGCGTACCAGAGCGTCAGTAGCCCGAGCAGCACGGGCAAGTTCTCCTCGAACGGCGCTGTGCGGAAGTGCTCGTCGATCGCGTGGAAGCCAGCCAACAGCTCGCGGAAGTTCTCGGGGCCGATCGCGAGCATCGTCGATAGCCCGATCGCCGAGTCCATGGAGTAGCGGCCGCCGACCCAGTCCCAGAAGCCGAACATGTTGGCGGTGTCGATCCCGAACTTCGATACCTCCTGTTCGTTCGTCGAGACGGCGACGAAATGCTTCGCCACTGCGGCCTCGTCACCGAGCTTCGCGAGTGCCCACTCGCGTGCAGTGGTCGCGTTTCGGATCGTCTCGAGTGTCGTGAACGTCTTCGAGGAGACGATGAACAGCGTCTCCTCGGGATCGAGATCGCGCGTGGCCTCGGCGACGTCGGTGCCGTCGACGTTCGAGACGTAACGAAACGTCAGGTCGCGCTGTGCGTAATAGCGCAGCGCTTCGTACGCCATCACCGGCCCAAGGTCTGAGCCTCCGATGCCGATGTTGACGACGTTGCGGATCGGCTTGCCGGTATGCCCCTTCCACTCACCGCTGCGGACGCGGTCGGCGAACGCCGACATCCGCTCGAGCACCTCGTGCACCTTCGGGACGACGTTCTCGCCGTCCACCTCGATCGACTGCCCCTTCGGCGCGCGCAGCGCAACGTGCAGCACCGCACGGTCCTCGGTGACGTTGATCTTCTCGCCGGAGAACATCGCGTCTCGGCGCTGCGCGACGCCGCGCTCCCCTGCGAGCTGGATCAGCAGTCGGATTGTCTCGCCGGTGATTCGGTTCTTCGAGTAATCGAGGTAGACGCCCTCGGCCTCGAGCACGAGCCGCTCGCCCCGCTTTCGGTCCTCGGCGAACAGATCGCGCAGGTGGACGTCGCGGATCTCGTCGTAGTGGTCCTGCAGCGCGCGCCAGGCGGTTGTCTCCCGCAGCGATGCAGTGGTCGTCGTCGTCGCCATGCTCCCTCCTCTCAGCGCGCGGCCATCAGCGCGCTCGACTTCTGGCCGATGTTCTCGATCAGCTCGTCCCACGACGTCACGAATGCGTCGGCGGCTTCCTTCTGCAGGCGCGCGGCGAGCGCGTCGACGTTGACGCCAGCGCGCGTGAAGCGGCCGATCACTTCCTCGGCGTTGCCACCGTCGGGCGGCAGAAACAGCTCGACCATGCCGTGGTCCCCGAACGCAAGCAACGTTTTCTCGGGCATCGTGTTGACCGTGAGTGGCGCGGCGAGCGCACGGACGTAGAGGACATCCGAAGCCTCTGGGTCCTTCGTACCGGTACTGGCCCACAGCAGCCGCTGCGGCCGAGCGCCCTCGTTGACGAGGCGCTTCCAGCGGTCGGAGTCGAGGACGTCGCGGTACGTCTTGTACGTCCGCTTCGCCATGGCGATCCCGAGCATGTTGTGCAGCTCGTCCGGTCGCTCGGTCGACTCGTGCGCGGTATCCCAGCGGCTGACGAACACGGAGGCGACGGAGCCGACGAAGGGGTCGAGGCCGGCGTCGACGCGTCGCTCGATGCCGCGCATGTAGGCGTCTGCCGCTGCGAGGTACTGCTCGCGCGAGAAGAGCAACGTCACGTTGATCGGGACGCCGGCGAAGATTGCCTCCTCGATCGCCGGCAGTCCCTCGGCGGTGGCCGGGATCTTGATGAAGAGGTTCGGCCGGTCTGCCTTCGCATGAAGGTCGACGGCGGCCTTGATCGTGCTCTTCGGGTCGTAGGCGATCCGCGGCGAGACCTCGAGCGAGACCCAGCCGTCGACGCCGTTCGTCCGCTCCCAGACCGACCGGAAGAGATCGGCGGCGGCGCGGAGGTCCTCGATCGCGAGGTCGAAGAAGACGTCCTCCTCGTCGAGGCCCTGCCCCGTCGCGTCGACGATCGCGTCGTCGTAGGCGTCGGTCGTCAGAAACGCGTTGTCGAAGATCGTCGGGTTCGACGTCAGGCCGGTGATCCCGAGCTCGTCGATGTACTCATGCAACGTCCCGCTCGTGAGCAGGTCGCGGGTGATGTTGTCCAGCCAGAGGCTCTGACCGTCGTGGTGCAGTTTCTGCGTCGGCTTCATCTGAGTCTCCTATGGTCAGGCGATTGCGAGGGATTTGATCTGCGCTTTTGCGGCCTCGACGACCTTGTCGGGCGTGAAGCCGAACTTGGACTGCAGCTCCTTGAGCGGCGCGGAGGCGCCGAAGGTGCTCATCGCGACGATGGCGCCGGTCAGGCCGACGTAGCGCTCCCAGCCGAAGGTCGAAGCCTGCTCGATGGCCACGCGAGCGGTCACGTCCGGCGGCAGCACCGAATCGCGGTACTTTCGCGGCTGACGCTCGAAGAGCTCCCACGAGGGCATCGAGACGACGCGCGCCTTCGCGCCGTCGGCGACGAGCTCCTCGTGAGCCTGAACCGCGAGCCCGATCTCGCTGCCGGTCGCGATCAGGATGACGTCCACTTCGCCGTTAGGCGAGTCGGCGAGGACGTAAGCGCCCTTTGCGACACCCTCGGCCGACGCGTATTTCGAACGGTCCAGCGTGGGCAGGTTCTGGCGCGAGAGGACGAGGGCGACTGGGTCGTGCTGCGACTGCATGATCCAGCGCCACGCCTCGACCACCTCGTTCGCGTCTCCCGGCCGCATGTCGACGAGGCCCGGTACGGCCCGGAACGAGGCCAGGTGCTCGATCGGCTGGTGCGTTGGGCCGTCCTCACCGACACCGATCGAGTCGTGCGTGAAGATGTGGATGACCGGGATCTCCATGATCGCTGACAGCCGGATCGGCGTCCGCGCATAGTCCGAGAAGATGAGGAACTGGGAGCCGAACGGCCGCAGCTTCGAGAGCGAGAGCCCGTTCAGCATCGCGTGCATCGAGTGCTCGCGAATGCCGAAGTGCAGGTTCCGGCCGCCGTAGTCCTCGGCGCTGAAATCCCCGGCCCCGTCGAAGGTGAGCCGCGTCTTGGTCGAGGGCGCGAGGTCCGCGGCTCCCCCGATCAGCCACGGCACGTTCTTCGCAATCGCGTTGAGGACCTTGCCGGAGGACTCACGGCCACCGAGGCCCTTATCGTCGGGCTCGAAGGTCGGGATGTCCTCGTCCCATCCGTCCGGCAACTCGCGCCGTTGCATCTTCAGGAGCTGGTCACCGAGTTCGGGGTGATCGGCGCGGTAGCGGTCGAAGAGCTGCATCCAGGCCTTGCGCGCCTCCGTGCCGCGGGCGCCGACTCCGTCCGCGAACCGGTCGTAGACGCCGTCCGGAACGAGGAACTGCGCGTCCTCAGGCCAGCCGTAAATCCGCTTCGTCGCCTTGATCTCGTCCTCGCCGAGCGGTTCCCCGTGGGCGCCGCTCGTGTCCTGCTTGTGCGGCGCGCCCCAGCCGATGTGGCTGTCGACGATGACGAGGGTCGGGCGCTCGGCTTCCTTCCGGAACGTCTCGAACGCACCGGCGAGCCGCTCGAGGTCGTTCGCGTCCCCGACGCGCGTCACGTTCCAGCCGTAGCCGATGAAGCGCGTGGCGACGTCTTCGGAGAACGCGAGAGCGGTGTTGCCCTCGATCGTGATGTGGTTGTTGTCGTAGATCCAGCAGAGGTTGGAGAGCTTCAGGTGCCCCGCCAGAGAGGCGGCCTCGCCGGAGATCCCTTCCATCATGCAACCGTCCCCGCCGAGGGCGTAGACGTCGTAGTCGAAGAGCTCGAATCCGTCGCGGTTGAAGTACTGCGCCTGCCACTTGGCGGCGATCGCCATCCCGACCGACGTGGCGACACCGTTGCCGAGCGGGCCCGTCGTCGTCTCGATCCCCGAGGTCCAGCGATACTCGGGGTGGCCCGGACAGCGGGAGTCGAGCTGGCGGAAGCGCTTCAGGTCGTCCAGCGGGACGCTCAGCTCGCCGAGGGTCTCGTAGGCGGGATTGACCGCCTTCACCTGGGCGAGATGCAGAATGCTGTAGAGCAGCGTCGACGCGTGGCCGGCCGAGAGGACGAACCGGTCACGGTTCGGCCAGATCGGATCGTCCGGATCGAAGCGCAGGAACCTCTGCCAGAGCGTGTAGACGACCGGCGCCATCGCCATCGGCGTGCCGGGATGTCCTGAGTTCGCCATCTGCACGGCGTCCATCGCCAGGGTGCGAATGGTGTTGACGCAAAGCTGATCCAGTTCCGCACCGCGCTCGACTGCGACTGCCATCTCTCCCTCCTCGCCCGGGGCTTCCTATGCCGTGTAGTCCGCGCCGTCGCGCGCGCCGTTACAGCTTCTTGCGCGCGCGCTTCGTCGCCGCCCGCATGAGCTCGTCCTGTGCGGCGCGTGGACGCTCGCCCGCCGCCGGCTCGTTGTGCGACCAGCGCCCGTCCGCACGCAGCGACCAGGACTGGACGTTGTCGGCAAGCAGCGCGTCGAAGACGCCGTCGAGCCGGCGACGGATCCGCGGCTCATCGATGGGAACGAGCACCTCGATCCGCCGGTCGAGGTTCCGGGGCATCGCATCGGCACTCCCAAGCCAGTACGACGTCCGCTCGCCGGCCTGGAAGACGTACACGCGGCTGTGCTCGAGGAAACGGCCGAGCACACTCGTCACCGTGATTCGCTCGCTCAGGCCCTCGATACCGGGCCGCAGGCAGCAGATCCCGCGCGTGACGATCTCGATGTCCGCGCCTGCCTGCGACGCGGAGTAGAGCTCGTTGATCACGGCCTCGTCGACAAGCGCGTTGACCTTGATCCGGATGCGCGCAGGCTCGCCGACGGCGGCGGCGCGCGCGACGCGCTGAATCTCCTCGACGAGCCCGGTGCGCAACGACTCCGGCCCGACGAGCAGTCTCCGGAACATCGGCGGACGGCTGAAGCCGGTGACGTAGTTGAAGAGGTCGGCGACGTCGGCTGCGATCTCCTCGTCGGCCGTGAAGAGACTGAGGTCTTCGTAGCTGCAGGCGTTCGTGGCGTGGTAATTGCCCGTGCCGACGTGGACGTAGCGGCGCGGACCATCCTTCAGCTCGACGAGGCAAACCGCCTGCTTCCCTGTTTCCGCTGCGTCGATCAGTGCGTCGACGGTCGGCGACCGGTCGCCCGTCCGATACACCGTCGTCTTCAGCGCCACGACGTCGGGGTCCTCGGCGGCACGGACAAACGCCTCGACACTCGTCGTAAAGGAGTCGTAGGGGTGGTGGGCGAGGATGTCGTGCCGGCGAATCTGGTCGAGGAGCTGGGCGCCCGAGCGATCGGCGAGCCGTCGCTGCGTGACCGGATTCCAGAGTGTGTCCCGCAGGTCAGGGCGGTCGAGCTTCGCGAGCTGAAGGAGCGCGCTGAGCCCGAGCGGCGCGTCGACGCGATGGACCTGCTCGGACGCCGCCCTGATGCCGCGCCGGATCTGATGGATCAGTCCGTCGGACGCGCCACGCTCCACCTCGATCCGAACGACGTCCCCGAACCGCCGCTGCCGCAGCTCCTCCTCGACTGCCTCGAGGAGGTCGTCTGCGTCGTCCGAGACCATGAAGTCTGCGTTGCGCGTCACCCGGAAGACCGCGTGCTCCTCGACGTCGACGCCGGAGAACAGCCGGGACAGGAAGTGGGCGATCGTGTCCTCGAGCGTCACGAAGAGACCGCCCTTTCCCAGCGCGATGAAGCGCGGCAACGTCTCCGGCACGTTCACTCGGGCGAAGCGCCGCTCGCCGCTCGCCTCGTCGCGGGCGAACACGCCCAGGTTCAGAGCCAGTGACGGAATGTACGGAAACGGGGACGCCGCCCCGACTGCCAACGGCGTCAGGACCGGCAGGATCTGGCGCTCGAACCGCTTCGTCAGTGCGCGCAGCTCGCGCTCGGCAAGCTGATCGGGAGTCCTCACGACGATCCGATGCTCCGCAAGAGCGGGCTTGAGGTCGTCGTTCCAGAGCGCGGATTGCTGCTTCTGCAGCTCGAGCACGCGCCGCTGCACCTCGGCCAGGGTGGCGGCCGGCGCCAGTCCGTCCGGCGAGCGCTTCGACACGCCCGACGCGACCTGCCCGAGCAGTCCTGCGACTCTGATCTCGAAGAACTCGTCGAGGTTCGACGAGAAGATCGCGCAGAACTTCACCCGCTCCAGGAGCGGCAGCCGGGCATCGCACGCGAGTTCGAGCACACGCTCGTTGAAATCGAGCCAGGAGAGTTCGCGATTCGCGAAGCCTCCCGCGGGCAGCTCGAGCGCCGGCGCTGGCAACGGAGCAAGTGAGCTCATGGGAGAGAAGTCCGCCGTCACCCCTCGCGCATTACAGGCTGTAACGGCGACCCGGGTGCGACTGACTGTGCCTCCATGGACATGCGCGGCGGCATCGATCTCGGCGGCACGAAGATCCAAGCGGTTGTCGTCGACACCAAGCACAAGGTGCTCGGCGATGCGCGCCGCCCGACACCGCGAGACGGCGGTCCCGAGGCAGTCGCGGCCGAGATGGTCGAGACGCTGCTCGAGGCGACGACGCGTGCAGACGTCGCTCCAACCGAGTTGCACGGCGTGGGGGTCGGCTCGCCCGGCGCCGTCGACGAAAAAGCCGGAACGGTCGCGCACGCGCGCAACCTCCCGATGTGGGAAGAGCCGTTCGCGCTCGCCGACGTTCTCGCGCGCAGCATCGGCGCGCCGGTGGCGATTGGCAATGACGTCCAAGTCGCGGTCGACGCGGAGTTCGAGCTCGGCGCAGGCCGTCCGTACTCCTCGCTGCTCGGCGTCTTCTGGGGCACGGGCGTCGGCGGCGGGCTCGTCATCGACGGAAAGCCCTGGCTCGGGCGCGGTGCGGCCGGCGAGTTCGGGCACATGGTCGTCCGACGGGACGGCGCGAAATGTCCGTGCGGTCGCCGCGGCTGCGTCGAGGCCTACGCGGGGCGCGCGGCGATGGAGGCTCGGGCGCGGCGGGCGGTCGAAAAGGGTCAGAAGACACAGCTCTTCACGCTGATGGAGAAGGCAGGCCGCAATCGCTTGACGAGCGGCGTCTGGGCGAAGGCGCTCGGACGCCGCGACCCGTTGGCCACGCGTCTGGTCGACCGCGCGATCGCCGCGCTCGCTGCAGGAATCGCGTCGGCCATCAACCTTCTCGATCTCGAGGCCGTTGTGATCGGCGGCGGCCTGGGCACGCGCCTCGGTGTTCCCTACGCGAAGAAGATCGAGCGCGCGATGGGTCCACACCTGTTCGTCCCGGAGCGACCGCCGGCGGTGCACGTCGCGGAGCTCGGAGACCTGGGCGGCGCGATCGGCGCCACGCTGCTCGTCACGAATTCGGACAACGGCGCGAGGGCATGATGATCTCCCCGCAGCTCGCACGGATTGAAGAGACAGACACAGAGGGAGTCCTCTCCTGGCGGTTCGCACAGCTCCTCTGCGCCGGCTATCCGACGGACGACGCACTCGAGCTCGCGACACATAGCGAGGTCGACCTCCACCAAGCCGAGGACCTCTCCCGCCGCGGCTGCCCGCCGGACACCGCCAAGCGGATCCTGCTCTAACGAGCCGGGGCCGGCACGAGTGGACCTAAAAGGCTCTGTGCGCGCGGCCGGCGGCGTTCCCTGGCGGCACTCAAACGGCGGCGAGGTCGAGATACTGCTCGTGCACCGCCCGCGTTACGACGACTGGACATTCCCGAAAGGCAAGGTCAAGTCCGGAGAGACCGACGAGCAAGCCGCACTACGCGAGGTCGAGGAGGAGACCGGCCTTCGCTGCGAGCTCGGCGGCGAGCTTCTCGGCTCGGCCTACAGGGACCGCAAGCTGCGCTCGAAGACAGTCCGGTACTGGGCGATGCGGCCGGTCGCCGGCGACGCCGCCGGTCAGAACGAAGTCGATGAGGTCGCATGGCTGAGCCGCGACCGTGCAGCGAGCAGGCTCAGCTACGAACGCGACCGCAGCGTGCTCGCCTCGCTCGACCGCGTGCTCTGAGCCTGCCTGGCCATCGCGGGCGCGAACTCAACCCCTTCGTTCGCTCTGAAGATCTCGTGGCCCACTCGTGGCCCAAACGTCGATTGGACGATCCGCTCAACCATGCGGAGCGGTTGCGGCAGCAAGGCGAAAAGTACCTGCAAATGAGCCCGTCCTGCGACGTTCGTTGCTGACCGTCGTTGTGCCTGACTCGGCCTGTCACGCCGGAGGTCGCGGGTTCGAGTCCCGTCGCTCCCGTAAAAGTCCTGCAAATCAGCATATGTATTCGACATATCGACCGCCGGCTTCTTTTCATCCCGCGCAGATCCCGCACGAGAATCGTGTGGGTGCCGAAAACTCGGATTCAGCGCTTCCGCGTCGGGTCGAGTGATCGGTAGGGTCAGCGGCGGTGGCGGGTCGTTCTCGGGGCGTGGTTCTCTCGTTCGTGTACTGGTCGCTGCGGCGGCTGCTCGAGCT
>WNFY01004888.1_pt1 | contig 13530 bp, 14 predicted proteins | sample 5400091 | NCBI WGS metagenome assembly WNFY01 (sample SAMN13153364, study PRJNA577476) | soil metagenome | isolation source: 60 cm soil or saprolite under grassland replicate 1 | place: USA:California | collected 2016-06-15 | reverse complement strand
ATGAACACTCATTATTCATATCTTGTACTTTAGGATAATGTCTTTTTGGAATGATCAGCGTGTGTCCTACGGATAAGGGAAAAGCATCTAGAAATGCAATAGCATTATCATTCTGACTGATAATTCTTGCAGAAATGTTGCGATCGACAATTTTGCAAAAAGTACATCTCTTTTCTAACATTTTCAGTGACACTTAAGTATGATTCGACCTATGTCATATTTATAAATACTAAATGAAAAGATCCCTACGCCAGTGGGTACAGGTCGTTATTCTACTGGGACAAAAACGTTGTCAGATATGTGAGATCTTCTTAAAATGGGATGGATTGTGGTGTTCATGTTGTGGATGTAAATTAAGAAAAGCTGCGCAATCTAAAATACAAAGGCTAAGTTACAGAAAATAGAAGAGTATCAGTTATCATTACAACAACAGCAGCCGGCTATACAAGTTCATAAAAAACATATTTCGCACAGGGGGAATAATTAAACTATTTATCTTGATCTGCCGGGGAGCTGATAAAGTAGAGTGGGCAGTAAGTTTCATCTCAGCTTGACGTCTGCGTATATTGGAAAGGTTCTACCCGTATATCTTATCGACATAACACCACTTCCATAGTTTGTCAGGAAGTGCAACAATAACAGGATGTGTGGTATTTACAAAGTGTTTTGTAGCATGCATCCCTTTCGAGGAGTCACAACATCCTACGTGACCACAGGTTAAGCATAGACGAAGAGCAACCCAATCAGTATGTTCTTTCTCACATTCTTCACAACCAGACGTTGTAGGAATAATATTTTCCTCACCAATATCAGCAAAATGGCTACACGCCTCTTTGATACTAATTCTACCATTATTATGTTCTTGAGTGTTGTGTTCTTGCTTCTGGAACTTCTCAATATTTGTAACCATTGTCTGATATGCGCCTACATCAAGGAATTCCTTATTCTTCATGAATTCAATGAATTTGTCATTTCTTTCGAAATGATCAAGTAAATGAAGCAGCATTGCACGCATAAAGTCTCTTGCTTCGTGGTTTATTCCACACTGACCACAGCAAGACTTTGAATTATCTACTCCTTGCAGACATCGTTCTGGAGTCCATCTTCTAATTTCATCACTAGCATGATTGCTCATCCTTGTAAGTGATCTTTCTAAAAATTGTAAAAGGGTTGTGCATAATTCATTCTCTTCCTCTTTTATTACGATCGTATGCCAGGCGTCCACAAAATCAGAGGGATAATCGACATTGCCTGGAGCCATGACATAGTTAGGTTCATTTTGCATGTCATATGTGCGACCTCTGTCTTCGATTACATAACGGAACCATTAGCGAGGTGAATCAAAGTAAATGACAAGCAAAAACAAACGGTGGAAAGTACCCATGCCTATCAAGGTGGCTATTGGCCTATTCGGAACGATGTGTTTGGTAGTAGGCATAGTCGGTTCGATAGTGCATTAAACCCCTCTTTATTTTTAGAAACCAAACGCGTTACGCTTGTATTTTCTTCTGCGCCTGGAACACTAAGTTACTTTAAATCAAAAACCGATATATTCCAATATTAATTCCAGTTCTCTGTTATGATCCAGAGCAATCTCATGTTCTTCATCTTTTACCTTATTTTTTAAGGGTAGTGCTGCAGCAATTTTCAGGTGGCATTGAGAAGACAACTAATTAAGAAAAGCAATATCAGAAAAACAAGATCCATAGACAAAACTTTTCATCTGTCGTGGATGAAATAAAATAGCCTCAAGATATTTTAGTTGGGACGAGCAATATAATAGAATAACAAATACAGCCTACTTTCATGTCTATAATATTCCACCATTATAAACAGCTTCTAAGCGATCTAAAGAAGTTAAAAAAAATAAACGAAAGGCTAACATCTATCAGTAAATATAAATCCGCCTAAAGGCTTTGCAACAAGAATTATTACAAGGGGATGAAGTTTTTATACTATCTTTCACAATGACGGGGCATGCTATTGACCTTAAAATCCCAGGCCAAACTCAATAACGGAGTCGAGATTCCACGTCTCGGCATAGGCGTTTACCAGTCACCTCCGGGAAGAACAACGCAGCATGCCGTCAAATACGCGTTAAGTGTTGGCTATCGACACATCGATACCGCCAGTCTATACGGTAATGAGGCGGATGTAGGCCTGGCACTTAGGGAAAGTGGACTTAGGAGGGATGAGGTCTTTATCACCACGAAGGTCTGGAATAGCGACCAAGGATATGACTCTACTCTGCGAGCGTGCGAGGGCAGCTTGCGACGGCTAGGCTTGACCTATGTGGACCTCTACCTAATTCACTGGCCAGTCCCAAAGATGAGTGATGAGACCTGGAGGGCAATGGTTCAGTTGTCCCGGGAGAGCAAAGCCCAGGCGATTGGTGTGAGCAATTACGATATCCAGGATCTGAAAGAGCTCCTCGGGAACTTCGACATTACACCTGCGGTGAACCAAGTAGAATTCCATCCATTCCTATATCAACAGGATCTATTACAGTTCTGCGAAAAGAATAGGATTCAGCCAGAAGCTTACAGCCCCTTAACGAGGGGAGAAAGACTTAGTCATCCAAAACTTTTAAAGCAAGCGAAAAAATATGGCAAAACATCAGCTCAGGTTCTAATACGCTGGAGCTTACAACACGGCTTGATTGTGATTCCTAAATCCGTACATGAGGAAAGAATACGGCAAAACAGCGAGGTCTTCGACTTCCAGCTCGAACCAGAAGACATGAAACTTCTCGATTCACTCAATGAGAATTTACGCACAGTGTTTTTGAGTTAGTTAGAAGTCGTATACAATCCGCAAAAAGGATTGATAACCGCAGTTATCTTTCCAGAAACTGTTATTATAATCAACGACGGTCAGTGTTTATCATATTACCTGTGGAACTCTAGCAGCACAAAAAGTTTTGTTCAGGGTGATGGACGATAAATGTGGTAGGGAAAATATTTATGAATTACAGAGTAAAAGACCTACCGGAAGTTTTTTCAGTATAAAATCATTGTATTACTTTTTACTATACCAAAGCAAAACCATTCCATCTTCGGATTCTAGTGCTCTTTCCTGTTTAATGATTTGAAATCTTCCATGATCTAGCCCATTGAATAAATTCACGAATCCATCCACAGTATTAGTAGTTAGAATCATAAACGTGATCTAACAAGCTTTACCGCTAAAGCCATTATTTACTTGCCATTCCCAAACTGGTACTCACTTAAAGCTAAAATTAGAGAATCTAAGAGGTCATTAAAACTCGTTGTGTTTATCCAGTTTCATTTCATTTGTTACTACGGTTCTTAAAGATACTATGAGAACTTGGTAGGAAATCGGTAATCTGGTATCCTATGCTCATACCCGGAAGGCTAATCATGATAATGGTCATAATCGGACTTTGGTAGCGGCAGCGAATTTTTTGTTTTTAGGAACTCAAGATCAGCTTTTAGCATATGCTCCGTCAGTATATGACGCTCCATATCACCTAGGCTATCACTGAAGTTTTTTCCGCATATTTTACATTCGTAATCCGGTGATGCATTACCTGGTAAACTCAAAGCCTATCTATGAGATCTTATTCAACATGTTTGATAAAGGTTTGTACCCATATCCAAATCAAATCTCTTCTAAATTATTATGCCTCTAATGAATTCTATTAATTATTTCGAAAATGGCTAATCTAATGGCTGATATTCCTGTTCTGAATGGATACGCTCCTTCAGGCTGATCTGTAATAGGATCTATCCACTCGTAGAATGCATGTAGGTGTGGATGTCCTTCTAAAGCAATTTTAGATAGTAAGAATTCACATTCTTCGATTCGATCAAACCTACTCCTTGCCAACATTTCTATTGCTGTAATCCATGGCCAAAATGTCTGATTATGATATTGGTAAGGTTTTAAGATCCACGGACCACTAGCCTTCAAATCGACTTCTGTCACCAAAGGCCACTTGTTCTTCCATAGACTACTTCTCATCGTATCGAGCGTACTGATTGCTCTCACATAAAGGTCGTGTTGAATTGTTTTCGGTTCTTGTAATTTGCCTACTTTCTTAATTTGCGGACGATTTGAAGCATTATCGGTTGTAGCGTTCTGAGTAATTGCAACCAGATAAAAGCATACGTCCTGGGTTAGAGTTCTGTATGGGCCGCCAATGTGATGGCTTTCTTGGATGTCAATATAGCAACGATCTTTATCTGACCATAAATTTTGCTCAACTGCTTGAATTGTTTTCTTTGCTAATGTCATTAATTTATTAACATCTCTTTCCATTCCTACTCTACTCAAAAGAACGGTAAAGTCATTTAATGCAAGCAACCAGCATGCTTGGCTGTAAACTATCTTGCCGGCTCTGAGAATAGTGTCCATCCAGTCTTCGTTGTGATTCTGTTCTAATAATCCATCGTTGTCTGCATCGCGACTAATCAGATAATCAACTGCTTTCAGCATTTTATGAATAACAAAATCTGTAACTTTTGACGGATCAGTTGTTCCAACTTTTGGAAGCAGAGCAGAAATATAATCTAAGGAATGTTCAGCAGGTGTTATATGTTGTACTGGTGAATATCCAGAAGGACCCGATTGTTCTCCTTTCAAAGCTCTAGCTAAAATCCATGATGTCGTTGAAAGCATCAAAGCTGTAGAATCAATGTCTGGATTCTGTCCATAAACTTCAGAGAAACCAGCTTGATATATTGTAGTGGGTAGAGCTCCTTCAAACTCCTTTAGTTTCTTTTCATTTGCTACTTTTGATGAAAATTTCATCTCCGGTGATCCTCTGCCATAAACTACTTTCTGTCCTTTCTTTGCTTCTATTTGATGAGACCACATAAAATAAATCTGCTGCAATGTTCCTTGAAGATTGCCTGATAGAAACCAATCTTTGAGGATGTAGGATGCGTCTCTTGCCCATACTGCTCGATAAAAGCCGCCGGGATCTAGTCCTTGCAGAACATACTCCTGTGTTTTCTGCATAAATTTATTAGCCTTGCTGGCAAATATTTTCCATGCTTTGTAAGAATGAGGAGTAAGGCTGCTGTTGCTTGGAGTCATATTTTTATGGTCGATATACACTCACTCAAACGATCCAAATCCGCTCCAAGCCAACAATAGAACTCAAGAATATTATTGTGAATGGAATATCCATATTCAAAATACTCTAAATTGTAGTATAGCATCCCAGTTGAAGAAATTATTCCAGCAAAAGCCGGGGTCACTGCTATCTAGAATTCGACGACATCTTCTTTATATCCTTTTTTGTGATTTGTTTAAAATTACCGGCTCTTCTTTTCCCGTTGTCTTTACAACAACAAATGATCTAAAAGCACAATCATAAATATATTTCAGTAATAAAAGTCCGAAATTTGCTCATGCCGACTAAATTCTTTGTATTGGTCTGTCTAGATAGCTACCAGTCAATGTCTCTATTTCAGGCCACAGATGATCAGTGACTACTCTTTCCCTGGTCTTGTGCATTTTGTCTTTTGTTTGCGCGATTTTGTGGTTAATTCTTTGATCGAGCTCAATTAATTCATCCATATAAAATTGGATTCTGAATCTCTATCGATATATCTATTAAAGGACGTTAAGGAGAGTGGGCTTAGGCTTTGTTGTCTCAAAAGGAATTCTTCATGGAAATGCTGCCATTCATATTTGTCATACTAATGGGATTATGGGAGCACTTTTGCTCAAGATGAATCAGCAAGTCGTACATTTATTATGTCCTAGAATCAAGATTTTAGATGGATACACTCCAGTAGGCTCAATATGGCGTTTGTTCTTCAAACACACTATGTTTGATCATTTTCGTAATGTTTTGAATATAAAACAATATGCCATTTGAATTTAGTCGAGCTTATTGATACAGATATGCTAAGCTAACTATTACGCTCCAATGTATTTCGATTCCACTTGGCACGCGTTGCCTCTGCTTCATAGGTGCTCTGGAGGAAAGACAGCAAGACTTCATCAGGTGACTTCGCAGTGCGAACCACATCGTAGGGCAGCACGAACTCGCTCATCCCAGTATGGTAGAACGCCTCCGCAGGAAGGATGGGGTAATCCTTGAAGCCCTGAGGCTCTGGATATGCATAGGCATAGAAAACCGGTTCATTAACCGGTCCACCACCGGGCCAGAAACCGCAACTGCTCACTTCGTGCGAATAAGCTTCAACCATCACGAAACGGGGGCAATTTTGTACGCCTGGATGCGAAGGTGCTGGACGGCCAGAAAAGCGGGTGACGGCCAGATCAAATGCTCCCCAGAAAAAATGTACTGGGCTTACCTTGCCAATAAATGGGGAGCGAAATTCCGTAAACACCCGGCTGGCCTGCGCCAAAATTCGCCAGAACCGCTGCGCGTATTCGGGATCATAGGCTGCATGTTTCTGATCGTTCTCGAATGGGGTTCGATCTGGTACTTCGACCGGCGTGGTCCAGATGGTTACAGGCATCCCGAGCGATCCCAAAGCGGCCATCATTTCTTGATAAAACTCAGCTACTGAGCGCGGTCGGAGAGTGATTGTCTTGGTTGAACCGTCATTCACTTCGATGAGTAACAGGTGAGCAATAAAATCGAAGCTTATCTGAAAGAGTCGACCTTTGTAGGACATGGCGGATGTCGTGAGTCCGCGAGACGTAACATACAGAGTAGCATTCCACCAGTGATTCACGAGCGGAGTTAATGCGAGCCGAATCTTGCCGACGATTTGGGTCCACATGTGGAGTGTGTCATAGGTGTCCTTCCATTCTGCCAGCGGCAGTTCTGGCCAGAAGTTTGTTGCTGTCATTTGTTTCCTTCCTTCTTCCAGCGAACTTCCTTATAATGCATGAGAAGACAATAGTTTTTGATGTTGGGTGCTCGGGCAAGAATGGAAGTAAGTATGATCTTAGTTTGGATGATCGAAGCTAAGAGAAGTTCCGCTAGTCGAGGTTCAGGAAGATGTACCATATGAATATATGGCTGCACTATCTAATATTTTCTTTCTCAATAGTACGACCACCGGCTGGGAAGCAAGAAATGGGCACTCACTACGATGCGGAATTATGCAGATACCGAAAAAATTGTTCAAATATCTTCCTGTCTGATTTATTCTACTCATAGAAAAACCGCGCAAGATATATACACAAATAGCAGATTCAAATTTCTAACTCATTACTGGTACATCCATAGTAATTAGAACTTCACCAGTAATATACAAAAAGTATGGCTTCGAACTAGGGAGTAAATACATCAGGTCCATTGGAGGAATGGGCACCCAATCGGCTTGTTCCTTACAAATCCACCAGAGAAAGTATGGACGATATCAAGGGCTGGCAAGGAATCAACCTTTATAGAAATCATGGATTGTTGATTATATCTCTTAATTCAGACAAATGTAGCAAGCTAAGGACTAGATTAAGAAATAAATGAAATTAAGATTATGGCCCAAAATGCATCTCAAGACAAATCATCTCATAATGAAACAATAGAAGACGTGAACCAAATAATCCGTAATGAAATTAAGAAAGCGTTTGAAACTGTCAACATTCCAACTGCCATTAAACAACCTCAGCCAAAAGAACCAGAGAAGAGTCCTATGTTACAAGAGAACGGAGTGTCTGTTGATTCAACTACAGCTCTTGTAGAAGATGCTATTCGAGCACTAAAAAATAATAATACGAAGGAAGCGTTAACTAATTTAACATTAGCTGACGAACAGATAAGAGGAATTAGTGGAAATCAAACAACGAAATTATTTATAGAACGTGCTATTCGAGCACTAAAAAATAATAATACGAAGGAAGCGATTAACGTCCTCAAATTGGCTTATGGGATGTAATACAATAGGCAGGGCAAACATACAGTAGAAAAATATCATCTATATGTAATGAAGGTCCGGCCATTTTTCTACCTTCTCGTTTTATTCAATACTGATTCTTGCAAATCATCGATGTTTAGGTCCTTATTTGTTCTTCATGTTCATCTCTGCAATAGTAAGACATACATATCCTACTACCTCGCCTATAATCTTCTGATTTACATTACCACACAATAATTACAGCTATGATTTGTCAATAAATTTACCTTTTAGAAAAATGAAATGTTTTAACTATTATTCAGAGTTTTATGCGAGAACTAACCCGATCTGCCCACAATGGCTTTTGCTACTACTGTAGTGAATTTAGCTGCTTTCATAGCGAAACGAGAATCGGAAGTGAATAAGAACAATAATCTTTCAATTGACCAAGAAATTGATGCCTACGTAGCAAATTCTCGTTCTTCTTCACCTAAACCCAGTACATGCAGCCCAGAAACTGAAAAGGGTTATAATTGATTATGCAAGCGCATCCTTTTTCGAGATTCATGATTGAATTCCTAGTCCCCTATACCAGCATTACGTATGTCCTCATTGATCCTGGACTTTTGTAGAACAATAAAGGGCAAATAATACAGATGATAAAAGAAATGGAGTCAAGATAGTGTCCAAATAAATTCTTTCATCGAAAATCAGTGGCCTGTTAATAACGTATATCTCCAAACGAAGGCACCGTTTGGAACATATCGAATAATAGGTCGATTAATCAAGATCACCGTTCTCAATACGATTATTTCTAGGCCTTTTTAATGATCAATGATGGTCTTAATAGGATTTTCAGACACGCTCAGTCTGGCACAATCGATTGGAATAGTAGGAACAATGGTATTGACACTCTATTTTTCGAAAAGACAAATACATGCTCTATCAATTGATCAGGAAACAAGGGTTCTTAACGACTTGGACGAGAAATTTCACAATATGGCAATGCTCGCCATGGAGGACCCTTCTATAGCAAGGGTGATAGACACACGAGATTACGCGAACAAGAGAGAAACGGCGTTTTCCTTCTATATTCTATGGATGTGCGCTCACGCTTATGCGATGCGTCAGAGAAAGGTGCTTGATGACAACGAATGGACCGGTTGGTTACAATGGATGAGAAATTCTTTTCAGCGAGGAACCATAAGCGAGATATGGAAACAAATAGAGCCGGATGGATGGTTTAATCCAGCCTTTCAGAAATTCATAAACACAGAAATAGCGATAGGAAATCGATAGGTATATAGCTCTAGGGGTACAATATATAATGCCAGTATGACGGGTACAACATCTGCTCACAAGACCGAAAAAGTAGGAATAACATTACCATTAGTGCTGGTAAAGAAAACAGACAAAGCGCGCGGCGATATCCCTCGGAGCACATTCATTCGAAGAGCAGTAGGGCAATATATTCGAGGAAAGGGCGGTAAATGACAGGCGATTTAATGCCGTTTGCCGGTACGATCGGTGGCGGTTTCTTTGTTGGCCTGTTAGGAGTGGCCATTACTCATTCTTGCTATCCAGTCGAGGAAACAACATGATGAAATTAAGTAATGGTCCTTTATGCATCTCTGTATTGTCACCTCACACTTAGGCTTTCAATAGTACTTTTAGGCAATAAACTAACTCTTTGTCTAGCTGTATAGAAGAAAATTGCAACTAGACGATCTTGTCTCTACAGGCTATCCCAGTATCCGCAGTGATATCCATCATACCCAAAGTAGTATTCGTGAGATAAAATGATTCGTTCTATTAGAAGCGCTTTGCAAGTTGATTCAACCATAGTACATGCAGCAATCTACACAATTAAACATACAGCAAGCATATTAGAATGTAGAATCATATTATATACTATGATAAATAAAATTCTTGTCGCTATGGATTACACTAGAAAGTTCCTAGTGATGACTTGCGAAGAACAGCCGCAGCGGAAACCACGTCTATGAACAATACACGCAGGGGACTTCCGCTAACCAGCTCCCGTCTTGAGCGTATATTTCCAAAATTAATACCAGATCAAATTCGTCGTGTTGCAGCGCAAGGGCACATACGTTCAGTACAGCCCGGAGAAGTGCTTATCGAACAGGGAGACAGAGCAGTACCATTCTTTGTTGTAATTACAGGCGAGGTCGAGATTGTGCGGCCATGTGGGGCCTCCGAGGCTCTTATCACTGTTCATGGTTCTGGTGAGTTCACGGGCGAGGTCAACATGCTCTCTGACCGCCGGTCTTTAATTCGGGCGCGTGTCACTAAGCCGGGTAAGGTAATCGAACTGGATCACAAACAGATGTTGAATTTGATACAGACTGATCCAGAACTCGGCGATATACTAATGCGGGCTTTCATTCTTCGTAGGGTAGAGTTGATAGCTGCTGGTGTTGGAGATATTGTTCTTATCGGATCAATACATTCTGCCGGTACGCTTCGGATCAAAGAGTTTCTAATGCGCAATGGACATCCTTATTCCTACATAGATCTAGAACGTGACTCTGACGTACAGAAGTTACTGGATAGTTTTCGTATTGCTGCAAGTGAAATACCTGTGCTAATCTGTCGAGGTCAACTTGTGCTTAGAAGTCCTAGCAACCAGCAAATCGCAGACTGTCTTGGCTTTAACGAGTCTGTTGATCAAACCAAGGTGCGCGATCTTGTCATCATCGGCGCAGGCCCCTCGGGACTAGCTGCCGCAGTGTATGGTGCTTCAGAAGGACTTGACGTTCTGCTCCTGGAAACAAGTTCTCCTGGTGGCCAGGCTGGTTCAAGCTCAAGAATTGAAAATTACTTGGGATTTCCAACAGGTATCTCTGGCCAGGACCTAGCAGGTAGAGCGTACGTCCAGGCTCAGAAGTTTGGTGCTGAGATGCTCATCGCCGATGCCAAACGACTTACCTGCGACCGCAAACCGTATATTATTGAAGTTGGAAGCGGAGCTGGAATCTCTGCTCGCACTGTGCTAATAGCGACCGGTGTGCAATACCGAAAGCTACCATTGGAAAACCTATCACGCTTAGAGGGTGCAGGCATCTACTATGGTGCAACTTTTGTGGAAGCGCAGTTATGTGGGAAAGAAGAGGAGGTGATTGTGATTGGCGGAGGAAACTCAGCTGGTCAGGCTGCAGTGTTTCTGGCGCAGACTACAAAACGTGTACACATGCTCATCAGGTCTAGTGGTTTGGTTGCTAGTATGTCGCGCTATTTAATTCGCAGGATTGAAGAGAGTCCTAAGATTGTAGTCAGGCCCCACACAGAGATTGTCGGTTTAGAAGGAGGCGATCACCTTGAATCAGTGCGCTGGCAAAACAATCAAACGGGACAAGTTGAGGAGCACAAGATCAGACACATATTCATTATGACAGGTGCCGATCCAAATACTCGTTGGCTCGATGGCTGCATCGCACTCGACGATAAAGGCTTCATAAAGACTGGTCTTGATCTATCAGCAGAAAACCTGACTGCTTCACGTTGGCCATTGGCACGCCAACCATACTTGCTCGAAACCAGCTTACCGGGAGTTTTTGCTGTGGGCGATGTACGTGGCGGCAGTATCAAGCGTGTCGCATCCGCAGTGGGCGAAGGATCAGCCGCAATCTCACTTGTCCATCAAGTAATTCAGGAATAGAAACATATCTAGTGTATATATCAATAAGGGAACTGGGCTTCTTTTAGGATTAGCGATTTTATGAAAGTCTTTCATGATGGCAGAACTCGAAAATAAAAGCTTGAAATATGTAGGCTGGGATTATCTCATAACTATTTCTGGTTTTGCTTTTCTTCCACTCATAGCACCGACCAATATAATTGATAGAACTGACATTATCGCTGCGGTAAGAAATATTAGATTGTACGATTGAGGGGCAGGAAATGAGCCAATAAGTGGGAGAGGTGTTTGGTTTGCTTGCATAAATAGACCTGCTAGGACAGGCCCAACAGAGGTTCCTATTAAATAAAGAACTGTGGTCATTCCTAGCGATACTCCATTCGACTGCTTTGGGGTATTTACCAAAATGATATTAATACTACCTATCTGTGTAAGTGATAGTCCGGTTGCTATTATGGCAAGGTTAATTGTTATTAGAATCTCTGTTGAATGAAACACAAACATCGACGCAATGGAACGGAAGTTAACAAGAAACAAAAATAATATGGGAGTCAATTTTGATCCTTTTTTTGATGCTAGTATTCTACTACTGCTATTGTTGAACTAAGCCCGCAGCTGTAGTAACCTCAGAAACATTTTGATACTGTTTTCTTTCATCGAGATTCTGGTCTAATGTATTTAATAGATCTTCTTTCTTATCTTTTGAGATATTTATTGGTTCTTTCAGTTGTACGAACTGAATTATTTTATTCTTATCAGTCGGAAATTCAATATCTTTGAGCAATCGGCCTAATGCTGCAGCGTTTGCATAATCGCCAACATTAACCTCCTTTCTCTGACCTTCAAGTCCACCTTGTTCACTGACTGCTTTCTGTACTTCTCCTAGATTGTCTTCTTTAGGAATTTGTTCAATATTTTCTCGTTTGCTAGATGACATTGAGCTCGTATAAAGATACACAACATACCTTTTTATTGTTACTAATTGAACTGTTTGGCTTTTTTTCAGAGGAAGACCATGCTAGTGCATATGGATTGCAACTCCTCCCCGCACCACATACTTTTCTATGCCATTGAGAGACATCTACGGGGCATGCAGGTAGACATGAACCCTCGGCTATGCATGAATCCCAATTTCAATAAGTATCTTCCAATAAGACGCGAAACTAAATAGATAGATCACTTCAAGTGAAGTGAAAGGCCATTAACTTTATCCTCTGGAATACTTTTATCATTGGCAATTCTCATAATCGCTCTAAGGATTGAGATCCCTTGATTACATGCTGTGTACACTTACCATAGATTGGGCTACAGAATAAATAAAACGATAAATCAAAATAAATCAGATGAGCGTTAATAATAACAAATGCCCAAAATGTTCTTCAGATATGATAAAGCATCCATCGCTTCTCTCAATGCCCCTAAGCTCAATACCAAAGACCATTTCGGTCAACGATAGCACGAAGAAAGAAATACAGATAGAAGATCAGGATGCAAAGTTCATATTCGAGTTCAATTCTTGCAAGAAGTGCGGTTATTGCGAGTTCTTTTTACAATAGTAGTGCGGATCGGTGCCTGAGTGGATGTACTTATATTGCTCATATTGTTACAAAAGTATGTCTCTTCAAATGTTGACCTACCGAAACCATTATCAAAGTTATTGTCTAGTAATATATCGACGACCGCGATGACTAATTCGGAAAACTCTAAAGAAATATCTGATAGTGATATTGGCGCGGTTAGACACAAGCCAAAATATGACGCAGGTGCTTTAAATCGCGCAGTACAGAGGGCTGTTAAGGATGAGAATTTTCTGAATAGCTCTATAAAGTTACTCGAGGGCTTGAAATTTCCAGCCTTTAAGTACAATATTGTAGACTATGCTACGAAAGCCACGAAGGACTCTGACGTGTTATCGTTATTTGAAAGCTTAGACGGATACATAGAGTTCAAAGATCTACATCATGTGCAACAAGCTCTAGAAGTGAATGATCCGGAGAAGAAAGCGGAGAATCAAATAACAGACGAGTCCGTGAATACCTAGCATCTTTTCAATCAATCTTGCGTCAATAACAATGTCGCCGTATA
>WNFY01006863.1_pt1 | contig 13534 bp, 12 predicted proteins | sample 5400091 | NCBI WGS metagenome assembly WNFY01 (sample SAMN13153364, study PRJNA577476) | soil metagenome | isolation source: 60 cm soil or saprolite under grassland replicate 1 | place: USA:California | collected 2016-06-15 | reverse complement strand
CCGCGATTCGAAACCGTGCTCGAGGAGTTTACCAACCTGAAACGGATGCAGATCAGCACCCCTGTAATCGGCTCGCTCAGCCCCGCTCCAGTCGAGGAAGCATAGCCACGCGAGGTGGGTTAAGACAGATGGGACACATTCATCGGGTCGTCGCCATTGATGGTCCGGCCGCGTCGGGGAAGAGCAGTGTTGCGCGGGAGCTTGCCCGACGGCTTGGGTTTGCCTATGTCAATTCTGGCGCGATCTATCGAGCCATCACCTGGGATGCTCTGCAGAAAGGAATCGATGGCAGAGACACTGAGCGCATCGCACAAACCGCCGAAGCCGCGCGGATCAGTTGCCGCCTCCAAAATAACGAGTCGCACATCGTGATCGATGATGTCGATCCATCGGAGCATTTGCGTGACGATCGCGTGAACAAAAATGTTTCCCGTGTCAGCAGCATCCCACGCGTCCGCAAAATTGTCGTGCAAAACATGCGTCAGTACGCGCGGTATAATGATTTGGTTGTCGAAGGACGCGACATCGGCTCGGTCGTTTTTCCGAAGACTCCCTATAAGTTTTACGTCGATGCTTCGCCCGAGGTGCGGCTGCGCCGGCGCGCCGCAGAGGGGCAGCGCGACGAAATTATCATGCGCGACCGCGCTGATTCATCGCGGCCGATCTCACCGCTGATCGTCGCGAAGGATGCTCAGATCATCGACACTTCGCATCTTACGATTGAAGGAGTGGTCAACGAGATCATTGCGCGGCTAAGGCAAATTGGTCTGTCGATTTAGCAAAATCGTTCCCGCTTCAATGAACATTTATTACTGGCTCGGGTACCAGCTTTCTCGCCTGGTTTCCGGGTTGCTTTTTCGTTTTCGAGTAGTTCACCGAGAGCGCATGATTCAAAGCGGCCCGGTGATTCTGGCGATGAACCACCAGAGTTATCTCGATCCACCGCTCGCCGGAATCACATGCGATCGGGCAATTTATTTTCTGGCGCGCAAAACGCTGCTGGACGTGCCATTGCTAGGCTGGCTGTTGCCAAAATTGAACGTGATCCCGGTTAATCAGGAGGGAGTTGACCGCAGTGCGCTCAAGGCCGTAATCAGCATCCTAAAATCAGGAAACGCTGCGCTGGTTTTTCCAGAAGGTTCGCGAACACTCGACGGTAATCTGCAGCCCGCCGAGCCAGGATTAGGTCTCGTGATTGCGAAAACGCTCGCTCCGGTGATGCCGATGCGAATCTTTGGCGCGCACGAAGCTTTGCCGCCGGGCGGTGGGTTGCGTCTCAGGCCGATCACAATCGTGATTGGGAAGCCGATTCTTTTTTCGCCGGCCGACGTGGAGCTGCGAGGGAAGGACACCTACGGAGGACTGAGTCAGCGCATCATGGACGCGATCGCGGCATTAGAGTTCGAGTGAGTTGTTTGCGCGCGTAAGATCGATCCGCTTTCGCGCCCGGAGGGCCGCCGGTTTATTGAACTGGCTGGATCGCCCAGCCCCTTCGACTCGCGTGATTGTTCCTACATGATGGATCTGGCTTGAAGTAGCTGCCTACCAGAGGCAGGTTTGGCGACACCGATATTTCCAACGTGAATCCGACTCATCCGGCTAGCGACAAACCGGGTCAGCTACGAGTTTCCAAGGCCGCCGTGGTCTTACTGCTGATCATCCTCTCGTCCATGGCGCTGCTGGCTGTTTATGCCAACGTTCAACGCTGGCGTCGCAACCAGGTCGAGACCGTTATCGTGAAACCCACGAATCCGCCGTCGACGCCAGCGCATTGAGCGACTTGATCCGATAGTCATCTGTCGGGTTACACAAGAACTAGTAGGAATCGACAGATGATTTTGCATACTGCGCCGCCAGTTCCCGAACGTATTCGAGTGTATCGATGGAATCGGCATTTTTATCGCGCCGAATGGCTTTAATTCTTGGGAAACGCAGCGCGAATCCACTCGCGTGGCGCGTGCTACGCTGGATCGAATTAAATGCGACCTCGAGCACGACATCCGGTTTCACTTCCCGGTATTGGCCATGAACAGCGGTAGTATTTTGTTTGAAGTGCTCGGTTAATTCCGCGATTTCCGCGTCAGTCAATCCGCTGTAGGCTTTGCCGATGGGCAAAAGTTCGCCGGTGGCCTCGTCGCGCACCGCGAATGTGTAATCGCTCAAGACACGATTGCGTTTGCCGTGGCCGAGCTCTGCCCCCACAACCACCACATCCAGCGTGGCCAACTCTTTCTTTAACTTGAACCAAACCATCCCGCGACTTCCAGGCAAATAAAAGCTCTCCGGGTCTTTGACCATGGTCCCTTCATTCAAACGGCGACGCGCGTGCCGGAAGATTCGTTCGATCTCCCCGGCAGAACGTGCCGGAAAAACTTCCGAGATCTGAAATTGTGCCGGTACTTTTAAATCGCGCAGTAGTTCGCGCCGTTCGCGCAATTGCGTTTTCAACAGCGATCGGCCGTTCAACCAAAGCAGATCGAATGCGACGAAGACAACTGGCACTTCCGCAGTTGACGTGGGGAACAGATCTGGACCGTCGGTTTTGCGACCGAGCCGCTTTTGCAAATCGAAAAACGTCAACCTGCGCCCGTCCTCAAAGGCGATGATTTCGCCGTCGAGGATAAGATCGACATCGAAGCCACGTGCTCGCTCGGACAGTTCGGGAAATTGATCAGTGATTCGTTTGAGGTCTCGCGAGAAAATTTCCACGCGTCTCGCGTCGCGATGAAGTTGCCCGCGAATACCGTCAAACTTGTCTTCTGCATAAACGAGTGGAGATTTTTGGTCGGCAAATCGTTCCCAGATCGCTTCGGCGGTCGGCTCGGCCCTGGCCAGCATGCACTTGATCGGGCGAAAGATCGACAATTCCGCGCGATGCAATTCTTTTCGAAGACCGAGAACGGCCGCCGCCCCGATATCGCCCAGGAGCATGTTGGCTTGCTTCACCTGATCCAGCGGCGCCTCGAACGCGCGAGCAACTGCTTCTTCTACCAATCCTTCTCGCAAACCGATGCGCAGATCTCCGCTGAGAATTTTTACCAAATACTGACCCTCCAGCGCGGAAAGCTTGGCCAGTTGCGATTGTAACAGGTCGGTTTTGGCAACTGGGCCCCGGGCTTTCTGCAGCGCCTCAAAGAAATCGCGCGACTGGCAAAGCGTGAATGGCTTGGGCTGGGTTCGTCCATCGAGCGCTTCAAATGCCGTTTTTCCGGCGTCTCCGTGGCTATGAGCAATGCGGCGAAATTCTGCCTCATTCAGCTTCGCTGCGGCCAAGATTGCGCGGTAGATAATGGAGCCGCCCACCTGCAAGGTGCGGAGATAGCTCTGTGGGAAAGCTCTTCCAGTGAAGTAAGTCGCCGCTAGCGAGAGCCGCTTATGATCAAGTGTCCGCAGATAATCTGAAAGTAGACTGATCTTCTCCAGCTTTGCCGCAGTGGCTGCGATTTTCTCTCCTACTCTCGCGAATGCCCAAAATTCGGATTCGAAAGGAACAAACGCCCCGTTCTGCGTCTGCGGAAGCGCGGTCGCCGCGAGCTTTCCGAGCTGCGGAGAGTTTAGCTGCAAATCCATCTGGTTTTCCACATTTAGCGCCCACGCTTCGAGGCCTCGCTCGCGTAAGTCGCGGGCAAATTCGGCAGCGAATCCGTGGAGAGTAAGGACGCGTTTGGGTTGAACCAGATCGACATAGCGGACTAAGTCGTTGTAGTCAGCGTGATCGGACAGAGGAAATGCGGCATCGACCCGGTAACGATATATTGCATTTGGTTCGACTGCCCAGCCACTGAGCATCGCGACGCGTTTGCGCGGAATTTTTTCCAGCAAGCGCGACCCATTTGTGCTTGGCGGGCAGATGAGAACTTTGCCGGTGACATCGTTCGGTTTGTAGCGCACATATTTGCAAAATGATTGGCCGAACTGCTCGTAAACACGCGTCATCTGATAGACCGAGCCGTGCAGCATGGGCGTGAGGCCCGCTCCTTCGAGCGAGCACAAGATCTCTTGCGCCTTGCCCAGCGAGTAGCCGAGCAGCACCGGCACCTGGCCGTTTTCAATTGTTTCGCGGCAGAACGCGACGATTTGATCGATGACCTGTTCCGTTGGCGGAAAGCGATAGCGTGGGAGGCCAAAGGTCGTTTCCATAATGAGCGTATCGGCCTGGCGCCATTCCGCCGGCTCGGCGGATTTGCCCCGACGCAGTTTGAAATCGCCGGTGTAAAGCAGCGTTTCACCATCGGCGAAAAGGAACATTTGTGACGAACCAAAAATGTGACCGGCCGACAGCAGCATAATATCGAGGCCGCGCACGGTCCGGCGTTCACGAAACGGGAGGAGATGCTCTGTTCGTATCGCGGGAAGCCGCTTTCGCATCAACGCAGCAGTTGGCTCGGAAACGATAATCTCCGCATGCGGCGCAATGTGATCGCTATGCGCGTGCGAGACGAAGGCGAGCCGTTTTGAATCCCACGGGTCGAGCCAAAAATCCTGCTCCGGCAGATAAACGCCCCTCTGATAACGAACATCAATCACTCAGAAAATGTAGTCGGGAAACCTGGGAAGCGAAACAGCCGGACTTAAGGCGTCCGTATGCCCCATATTGACATCTCGCAAATCAACCGGTTTCATTATTGGAATGAGGTTTATTTCCGCAGCGCTTGGTTTACTCATTGCTGCGAACGCTTTATTCGGGGCGACGAACGAACCTAGGGTTCTCGAAAAGGTCACGCCGCTTCCCGTGGCGTTGAGCAAAGATTTTGAGTTTCGAAAGACGAAGCTGTTCTTTCTGAGCGAAAAGGCTCCGAAACCCGGTGAACACGCGCAACAGAGTGCCAGCAAACTTTCACCCGGGGCGCTTTCAAGCGCAGCGCCCACGCAGAAAACGGCGACACTAGCGGATGCGCAAATCGTGTTTGAGCGGCAATATCGACTTTTCGGTGCGGTGACAGGCCTCGACCAACGTCAACGCTGCGGCGATTACTTCGATTTCTTCTGGCGCGCCAAACGTCCCGCCGATGTGACGGTTCGCTTGGAATATCGTCAGGAGAAATTGCACGACTTCGTTCAAGCGCAGGAGATTTCGTATCGGAATATGCGCGGCACTCACAAGACAGAATTCAAAGTGATTGGCGACGATTACTTCGATGACGGGCGAGTGATCGCTTGGCGCTGTTTATTAATCGAAAATAGCAGGATCGTAGCGGAAAATCGCTCCTACATGTGGAAGTAAGAGGCTAGCGCCCGCAGGTTTGACAGTTTGTGGCCGGGTCTGGTATCTTTTATGGCGAACGTGGAGTCATCGATTCAAGTAGGGATAAGCGGTCCCACCGTGTGGGTAAGAGTAGAGGGGAAAGGTAGTTTCCTAAACAGCGGTAATTTGAAAGAGTTCGCTCGCCGGATGTTGGATCGCGGTTATCGAGAGTTTGTTGTTGATCTGGCGCATTGCGCGATGATGGATTCGACCTTCATGGGAACGATGGCCAGCGTGGCGCTGCGTCTGAAGGAGCTGGGCCAGGGCCATTTGCATGTCGTTCGTTGTGGCAATCGGAGCCGGGAACTTCTCTCCGGGCTCGGGCTCGACCATATCTTCGATATTCGCGCCAATGGCGCGACCGCGCCCGAATGTGAAACGCTGGAACGCGGGGAGACTTCGCGAGAGGAGAGAAAACGCGAGCAAGCCGGCACGATGCTCGAAGCGCACGAAGCCCTCTGTGAAGCGTCACCGGAAAATCTATTTCGCTTTAAGGACGTTCTCGAGTACCTGAAAGAAGACCTTCATCACGAGACGACTTCGAAGTAAGCTGGCCCTGCATCATGTGGCCAACCCTTCTCTTGGGACTGCTTGCTACGTCTGTGGCTGGGTGGATTTTCACCGCCTGGTTCCAAGCGCGAAAGATTCGGAAGCTCGAGCGCTCACATGAGGAAATTCAGGTCGAGGAAACTCTCGTATTCGATTTCTTGCACGGGCTGGGGGAGGCCTTTAGGGAAAGCATTCGGCCCAGTGAACTACACCGCCTTATTGTCGAGGGGGCGACACGCATTCTGGATGCGCATGGCGGCGCGCTTTACGTGACGGATTGGGCGGGCGCAAGACTTACTCCAGCTTTTATCTCCAAAGGCTGCCCTCCCCTCGTGGAGGTGCCACCGCAGATCCTACAACAAGCGGCCATTACGCCCATCACGCTCGAGAGCTTTCTTCGGTCGCACACCGTTGCTCCGGGCGAAGGTATGCTTGGTCGCATCTGGGAGAGGGGACAGCCGGTTTGCTTCAATGACCTTTCCCAAGCGCCGGAGTTAGCGAAATTGCGCGGCAGCGCGTTTGGCGCGGAATCGGTCATGGCCGCGGCTCTCCGCTATGGGCAGCAAGACCTAGGTGTTCTTGCTGTCGCCAACGGTCCCAACGGCGCGCCGTTTTCGCAGGGCGATTTTGTTGTTTTTAAATCAATCGCCGAGCAGTCTGCGTTCGCCCTCTACAATGCCATCATCTACTCGATGGCGAATGAAAAGAAGCGGCTGGATCACGATCTTGAGATCGCGCGCGATATTCAGCGTATTTTGCTTCCCGCCGAAGCGCCGGCAATTAACGGGTTTCAAATCAGCGGTATCAATGTCCCAGCTGGCCAAGTGAGCGGCGATTATTTCGATTACATCCGGGTCGATGACGAACGGCTCGGCGTGGCGATCGCAGACGTATCGGGGAAAGGCGTCCCCGCATCCCTGATCATGGCGATTTGCCGTAGCGTGTTGCGGACTGAAGCGGCGCGCAATCCCTCTCCGGCCGATGTCTTGCGAAAGGTGAACCGGCAACTTTATCCCGACATCAAGGAGGACATGTTTATCAGCATGGCTTACCTCATTCTGGACCACGAGCACAGCGGCGTCACTCTTGCCCGTGCCGGCCACGATGCGCCCTTGCTTTACAAACGCCAGGCGCAAACTGTTACACCGGTCAAGTCGCCGGGAATGGTAGTTGGAATTGACAGCGGAAACGTGTTCGATAGACTGACGAGCGATTTTGCCCTCCCCTTGGAGCGCGACGACTGCCTCGTCCTCTATACCGATGGCGTCACGGAAGCGCTCAATGGCGAAGGCGAAGAATTTGGCGTCGACCGCATGGCTCAATCGGTGCGCGCCAGTGCGACTGGCGGAGCGCCGGCGATTGTAAAAAGAGTCATCGAGGACGTGCGCAACTTTGCCGGTTCGCATCCGCAAAATGACGACATCACTCTGATTGCCATCCGTAAGACATGAAAAAGATTTCTGGTAGCGCGCAAAACAAAGAGACGGAACGGCCGGCTTCGGAAAAATCGACAGCTGGACTCGGGGCCGCTGTGCCTCGGGCGGAAGCTGACGAGCCAGAAGATCCAATGGCCGGCTTGCAGGCCGATCTCGACCGGTTTCGCGATCTCGCGCTGCGCAGTCAGGCCGATTTCGAGAATTACAAAAAGCGTGCCGCGCGCGAAAAGGAAGAAGCGGTCAAATACGCGAACAGCGCGTTGCTTGAGCGACTGGTGACAATTATCGACAATTTTGAGCTCGGTCTCGAAGCGGCCAAGGGCGAAGGCGACCAGTCGCCGATTTATTCCGGAATGACGCTCGTCCTGAAACAACTTAACGATTTACTGAGCGAAAACGGCTTGCAGCCGATCGAAGCGGAAGGAAAAAAATTTGATCCGAACTTGCACGAAGCGATTGCACACGAACCGAGCGAGTTCCCAGAGGAAACAGTCATCCGCCAGACCCGGCGTGGTTATCGCTTCAAAGATCGCTTGCTGCGGCCAGCGCGCGTAATCGTTTCCAGCGGACCAGGAAAATAACGGAGGCTTCTTGCCTCTCAGTCTCATCAGTCCCATAAATCACATACGCATATAGCCACATGGCTACTACGAAGAAACGCGATTACTACGAAGTGCTGGGTATCGGGCGCAATGCCTCCGACGAGGAAGTCAAGCGCGCTTACCGCAAGCTCGCCGTGAAGTTTCATCCTGATAAAAATCCTGACGACCCGCATGCCGAAGAAAAATTCAAAGAACTCGGCGAGGCCTACGATGTTCTGATGGATCCCGAGAAGCGCGCCGCCTACGATCGCTTCGGTCACGCTGCGTTTGCGCCGGGTGGCATAGGTTTCGGCGGTGGCTTTCATGATCCGTTCGATATTTTCCGTGAAGTTTTCGGCGGCGGATTTGGCGGCGGAATCTTCGAGACGTTTTTCGGCGGCGCCGGGACGCGCACAGAGGATCGACATCGAGGCTCCGATTTGCGTTACGATATGGAGATCACGCTCGAGGAAGCGGCTTTCGGCGTTCAAAAGGAGATTGAGATCGAAAAGCTCGGCATCTGCGATAAGTGCGACGGAACGGGCGCAGAACCGGGCTCGCGCGCTGTCACCTGTCCCACCTGCCGCGGCCGCGGTCAGGTGATCAGTTCGCGAGGGTTCTTTCAGGTTTCGCAGACCTGTCCGCGCTGTCGCGGTGCCGGCGAAATCATCGAGAAACCGTGCCCACAATGTCGCGGAGAAGGGCGCGTCGAAAAACGGAGCTGTGTGACGTTGAAAATCCCAGCTGGGATCCGGGAAGGCTCGCGGTTGCGCTCATCAAGCAATGGCGAGGCGGGTATCCGCGGCGGCCCGCCTGGCGATCTTTACGTCGTCATTCACATTAAGGAGCACAAAGTCTTTCAGCGCGATGGAGACAGTCTTTATTGCGAGGTGCCGATTCCGTTTTCGGTGGCAGCGTTGGGAGGCGAAGTGGACATACCGACTTTGGAAGGCAAAGCGCATTTGAAAGTGCCAGCCGGCACGCAAAGTGGGCAAATGTTCAAACTGCGCGGAAAGGGAATTTCAAATATCGATGGACGCAGCCGCGGCGATTTGCTTGCCCGCCTGATTGTTGAGGTGCCATCGCGCCTGAATGCCGAACAGCGTCGCAAGCTGGAAGAATTCGCCGCGCTCTGCGGCGACGATAACACGCCGTTGCGGAAAAGTTTCTTCGAGCGCGCGAAAGAATTTTTTAAGTGAACGAGTTCGAATGTTAGAGTTGAGCGGTTTGGTGCGGCTTTTCTGAACCTCGACGTGTCATTCTTGTTTTGATGTCCGCTTTCACGTTAGATCAGTCTGTAAGCGCGGATCAGATTAAGAAGTTATTGCGTGCTATGCCTTTTGTGCCGTTTAAAGTTCACGTCGCAGCCGAGCAAAAGGCATACGAAATTCCACACCCGGATTTTGCCATGTTAACACACGGTGGGGCGCGTGTTAGTCGTCGCTCTGGAACATGCTGAAGCTGTTCATCTCATCAGTGTGCCATTGATTACACGAATCGAAGCTAGTGCCGCGCCTGCTTAGACAACAGGGTTCAGGTTTTTCGGAGCCCAGGTTTCAGCATTCAGATGGCGCGTTCGTTGGCTGTTTTTGGGTGAAACCTGGATTCTGCCGCTAGGTCAACGATGTCGGATGATCCCATCAAACTAATCGAGTGTCCGCGCGACGCCTGGCAGGGCCTGAAGAAACAAATCCCGACGGAGCTGAAGGCACGCTATCTGCGCGCGTTGATCGCCGCGGGATTCAAGCACATCGATGCTGTCAGCTTTGTCTCTCCAAACGCCGTGCCGCAAATGGCCGACAGCGAGCACGTGCTGCAACAAATCGATCGGCCGTCCGATGTCGAAATCATTGGGATCGTGGTGAACGAGAAGGGCGCAGAGCGCGCCGTTGTAACCCGAGCCGTTACCACACTCGGTTATCCCTATTCCATCTCGGCGACGTTTCTGCATAAAAACCAGAACCAATCGCCGGAAGAAGCCCGCAGGATTTTGCAATCGATTAAAAGAAAAGCCGACAATTCGGGACTCGACGTGGTCGTTTACATTTCGATGGCATTCGGAAACCCGTATGGCGATCCGTGGGATGAGATCAAGGTCCGCGAGGCTGTCCAAGTAATAGTCGACCTTGGGATCCCATCCATCTCGCTCGCAGACACTGTTGGTGTGGCGGCGCCCGATCTGATCGCCCGCGTGGTGCAATCGGTGATAGACGAATACAGTGACGACGACATGCCGCCGTTTCGATTCGGCCGTGGGCGGCCTCGGCGGGTGTCCATTCGCCCAGGACGCGCTCGTTGGGAACATTCCAACCGAGAGCGTGATCGAGGCGCTGCGACAGCGCGGCGTCGAGCCGCCAATAGGTAAATCGCTAGCCGGGGTCCTCATGTTAAACTCGGACATCGCCTCGAATTACGAATAAGGAATTCGCATTGCTTCTTCCCTCGATCACTGAGTCCTATAAGCACCTCTGCTGATGCACCGATTTTACGTTGCTCCTGAGCAGTGGAATCCCGATGCGCCCACGTTGGCGGGAGCAGAAGCGCATCACGCGCGCGACGTCCTGCGCATGAATCGCGGCGAGAAACTCGTTCTTTTCAACGGACGCGGACGGGAGATGACGGCAGAGGTTGTCGATCTCAACGGCGACGAGATTCGATTACGAAAATTGCACGAGGCAGACACTCCACCGCTCCGCTGCCAAATCGTTCTTGGGCAAGCGATTCCAAAAGGGAAAAACATGGAGTTGATAGTCCAGAAGGCGGTGGAAATTGGCGCTGCCGAGATTGCGCCCATCATCTCCGATCGCACCATCGTTCAGGTCGATTCGGAAACTGTGGCACAAAAACAGACCAAATGGCAGCAGATCGCCATCGAGGCAGCCAAGCAATGCGGACAAAACTGGCTGCCGCGCGTGCATGTGCCGGAAGGGGATTTAACGCCTGCGGAACTCGCGCTCGCTCGCCGTCACGGGTGCCAGCCCATCACGCTTGGTCCGATTATCCTGCGAGTGGAAACTGCCGCCATTTATTGTCTGAGTGTCCTCTCCTATGAATTGCTGACGTAGCCGTTCTGCTCTGAGAAACGCAACCCTGGTGATGGCAGCAGATCTGCCCCTCGCCGCCCAGATGGCGCTGGCTACAAGATCTATTCAGCGATTGCTGCCTCGACGCCAGACTCCGCGGGAAGAGTCCGAGCGGGGGCAGTCCCGTCAGGTGGCGCAGGCTCGATCGAAACGATTGTAAATTGAGCGACGCCGTGCTCCGTATTGAGAGAAATCGTTTCGCCAACGCTATGCCCGAGCAGCGCCTGACCGATGGCAGTTTGATACGAGATGATGTGTTGCTCAGGATCGCCGTCCCAGGCGCCGAGAATGGTGTAGCTTTCTTCGTTGTTCGTCTCCACATTGCGCAGCCTAATGATTGTGCCGATCGAGACGCGCGATATATCGACATTTTTAAACGACGTTCCCCGCGCGTTGTGCAGCATCTGTTCTAGGTCCGCTTTCCGGCGCATCAGCACGCTTTGCATTTGCTTGGCCGCTTTAAATTCAAAATTCTCGCTCAGGTCGCCATACGATCTTGCGAGAGCGATCTCCTTGCTGTTCTCCGGAATCTTTACCTTCACGAGCTCTTCGTATTCAGCTTTGCGTTTTTCGAGGCTGCTCCATGAAACGATCAACGGAGCTGCCTTTTCCTCTGGTTGCGCTCGGGTGATCATGGTTTCCAGTTCCGGATGAATTCTAATGATACGTGCCAGCAGCGAGCGTTTTGTTAGCTCGTCAAACAGCGGGCTGAGTTGCAGACGCCGCACGGCGTCGCGAGCGATCCCAATGTCGGTGTTCGCAAGCATTTGGCCCAGCAATTGTCGATCTTCGACAAATGCGTGGTGCAACTTGCTAGCGCGGCCAGGAGCGCCGTGTTGTTCGCGTTCCAGCGCCGCGAGAATCGCGCCGAGCAATTCCGGCGTGATCAACTCGCTCCAGCCTTCCCGTTCGGTGCACAGCCACGCCAGCATTTCACTGGTGGCGGAGTGCTCGCGAATACTGTGTTCGAGCACCAAGCGAAGTTCGCCCTGCTGTCCCGTCTCGCCCAAGATGCGCGCTATTTGCGCCACCATGCGGCCGTGACTTCCTTGCAGCAATTGCAAGGCGCGCTCCGTCCAGCGCTGACCGAGCGCGGACGGCAGCGCCTGCAAAACTTTTTTTTCTTTTGCCGCTGTTAATTTCGGCAAGATCGACAGTAAACGCTTCTCTTCGTCGTTAATTAGTTTCGAAACTGTCAGGCCGATGTGCGTTGTATGCAGTTGCGGGACGCGCTCGAGCAGATCGTCGCGCGCAATGATCAGCTCGAAAGCGAGCTGCGGATGCATCTTCTGGTTTCGCGCGGCCATGTTCTCGATGGTGGCGATGATCGGCTGCAGTTGTTTTTCTGGTTCTTTGAATTGCTGGTGGAATTTTATGATCTGCTCGGTTGCGATGATTTGTTCTTTTGGCTGGCGCGCTTTGTGAAAGGCCGCGATCAACTCGTCGGCGTGAGATATACCTTCGGCGCGCATTTGAATTGGTTCCGTCTTTTTCGCAGGAACAGAAAAAGCGCCGCTCGCTTTGAGTAATTTCTTTGTGGACTCCCACCAGCGTTTCCATTCCGCTCCGGTAAAAACATCGCCGATCAACCACTCACCGATCTGGGCGGCGGTCGCCTGGTCGCCAAGGCTCTCAATGATGCTTCGCACGACGGCCACCGGGTCCTCCGCGGCAAGCTTCTTGATCGATGGCAAATCGCTCGCCTTGCGCGCGAGAAAATGTTCGGAGCCGAGCGGCGTAAGATTTTCCGCGGCATACTGGACCTGCATCGGATGAGATTTCTTACCGGTAAAATCGATCACGATCTGATTAAGGAGCAGGTTCCATTCGGCCACGCGCCCGAACCCCCAACTCCTGTGCAAACAAAACGTGCCAGGCTTCAGCTTCTCCAGCTGCTCGGCGGCTTTAGAAGTGAGCTTTCCGGATTCGACAAGCTTTTGCAGTTCGGTGTCCATTTTACGCGACGGATGCGTCGCAGGTCACCTATAGGTCGTCTGTGCAACTCGCGCAATTTCCATTGCCGTCCAGCATGCGAAATGAAATTCTACGCGCTGTGCCGACGACGAGTATCTGGTTTTGGCTCGCGTTCAATGCGGGCGTTTTCGTCGCGCTGACGATCGATCTCGCCCAATTCAAGCACCGCGGACGCGAACTGAGCATGCGCGCGGCGACCCAACGCACTGCCATCTGGATCGTGCTCTCGCTCCTTTTCAATTTGCTAGTGTGGAAACTGCGCGGGCCGGACAAAGCCCTCGAATTTCTCACCGGCTACGTGATCGAATACTCGTTGAGCGTCGATAACATCTTCGTTTTCGTGCTCATCTTCGCTTATTTCAAGGTGCCGCCGAAGGCGCAACACCGTGCCCTAGTGTGGGGAATCGTGGGGGCCCTTGTCATGCGCGGCATCATGATCTTGCTCGGCGTGACTTTGGTGTCGCGGTTTCATTTCATTCTTTACATCTTTGGAATCTTCCTAGTGGTGACCGCCATTCGAATGCTTTTTGGAAGGGCCGGCGAACCAGATTTCGGGAAGAGCCTGGTGATGCGTTTTTGCAGGAATTGGATTCCCATCACCTCGGAATTTTACGGCGAAGATTTCAGAGCGCGCGTGAATAACCGCTGGATGCTCACACCACTCGG
>WNFY01005224.1_pt1 | contig 13535 bp, 9 predicted proteins | sample 5400091 | NCBI WGS metagenome assembly WNFY01 (sample SAMN13153364, study PRJNA577476) | soil metagenome | isolation source: 60 cm soil or saprolite under grassland replicate 1 | place: USA:California | collected 2016-06-15 | reverse complement strand
GTCGTCGTGTACGGAGCCTCCGGCTACACCGGTCGGCTCGTGTGCGAATACCTGCGCGAATTCACCGTCCCGTTCATCGCCGCCGGCCGCGACAAGGCGCGCCTTCAGGAGGCGCTCGACTTGATTCCGGGAATCAACACCGTCGACCACGACGTCGTCGAGGTCGACCACGAGATTGGCCCGCTTAGCGACCTCTTCGCCCGGGCTAAAGTCGTGTGTAACACGGTTGGGCCGTTCGCCAGGCACGGCCGTCAGGTTGTTGAGGCGTGCATCCGCGCCGGGTCTCATTACGTGGACACGACCGGCGAGCAAGACTGGCTGATCGAATGCGACGAGACCTATGGCGCGGAGATGGCCGCGAAGGGCCTCCTGCTCTCACCTGGAACCGCGCAGATGTACACCACGGGCGAGATCGCGGCTAACCTCTGCCTTGAAACACCGGGCCTTGATACGCTCGACATTCTTGTGTTCTGGAAGGGCGCGCCGACCATCGCGTCGACACTGACGATCATCGTCAATGCGGTCATGTCGAAGGCGTATTACCTCGAGCAGAACGAGTACGTCGAGTGGCCCAACGATGGCGGCCCGTACGACGTCACGGTCCCCGGCCAGCACCAGACCGCGCTCGCCCTACCGTGGGGTGGCACCTCTCACCCGGTCTGGTTCAAGCACGACCCGCGCGTGGCCAACGTCAAGGCGCTAGGTGGCTTGTTCGACCGCCAACTTATGCAGGGTGTGCCGCTGATCGTGCGGTCCGCATTGGAGCGGGTCCAGGGCCTACCCGAGGACGAGAAGTACACAGCACTGTCCGCGATAGCCTCCAGCGTGCAGAACCAAATGCCGCCGCGGGAGAACCCGCGGATCAACATCTCCTTGGATTCGGTCCATGCCTCGGGACCCCTCGGCCGGGTGCACTGCGTGATCCACGGCAACTGCAACTACAAGCAAACCGCGCTACTTCACGCGTTCGCCGCGTACTCGCTGCTCCAGCAACCGCCCAGGCGCCCTGGCTTCGCCTCTGCTTGCCAGGCCTTCGGACACCGCGAATTGTTTGGCGTGCTGCGGAGCTTCGGTCTCGTTATGGAGCCGATTCTCACCGTGCACAGGTGACGGACCGCGGTCCAGTGCCGCCTGGGACGACACCTGTCCAGGGATAGCAACCAACACGGAGGACAACGCATGCGTCTGATCGACTACCTCGACAAAGGTGCTTCGCTCGGCACTGAATCACCATGCCTGACGATGGCGGGCCGCACACTCAACTACCGAGATGTACAAGAAGTCTCGTGGCGGGTCGCCCGGGCGTTGCACCGATCGGGCGTGCGGCCGGGCGAGAAGGTGGCCATCCTGTCAGCGAACGACCCGATCGCGTTTGCCTGCGTCTTCGGCATCTCTGGGGCGGGTGCGGTGTGGTGCCCAATCAACCCGCGCAATGAGGCGGCCGAGAATCGCGAGCTACTCGACCTCATGGACTGCACGTGTCTCATTTTCCAGAAGGCCTTCGCGCCGCTGGTCGAGCAAATCCGCTACAACCTGCACAAGCTCACAACGCTGATTTGCCTGGACGCCTACGTCCCGTTTGCCGTGCCGTTCGACCAATGGCTGGACGAGGTGAGCGCCGAACCGTGGCAGGCCGATCCGGCCGACGACGTCGTCATGATTGCGGGCACCGGCGGGACGACGGGCAAGCCCAAGGGGGTAATGCTGACCGGCCGGAACATCGAAACGATGTCGGCGCTCACCTTGATGAGCTACCCGTTCGAGGGACGGTACGGGGCTGCCCCCATGTCGACGATCCGCCTTGAGGAGGCGATCGGCAGGATCGGTCCGGTGCTTGGTCAGTTGTTTGGCCAGACCGAGGCGCCGATGATGATCTCGACTATGGCGCCGCAGCAGCACGTGCACGCGGACGGCTCGCTCGCTCTCGAGCGGTTCTCGTCGGCTGGTCGTCCAACACCACTTGTCACCGTCGCGATCATGGATAGCGACGGAAACCTGCTACCGACAGGCGAACGTGGCGAGATCGTGGTTCGCGGTTCCCTCGTAATGGCGGGCTACTATAAGAACCCGTCAGCAACCGAGGAAGCCGGCCTGTTCGGTTGGCATCATACTGGCGATATCGGCTACCTGGACGCCGACAACTACCTCTTTATCGTCGACCGCGCGAAGGACATGATCATCACGGGCGGCTTCAACGTCTACTCTGCTGAGGTTGAGCAGGCGTTGATGGAGCACCCCGCGGTCCAGGACTGCGCCGTCGTTGGACTGCCTGATGACATGTGGGGTGAGCGCGTGACCGCGGTGGTGCAGCTCCGCCCAGGCTACAACGTGACTGAGGACGAAGTGCGAACGTTCGTCAAAGCGCGCATCGGCAGCGTAAAAACCCCCAAGCAGGTTGATGTGTGGCCGGACCTACCGAGGTCCAAGGTCGGCAAGGTGCTCAAGAGCGAGGTGAAAGTCCAGTTGCTCAATCGATCCCCACAGGAGGATCAGTAATCGGGATGCCAGGCATCGTCGGCCTGGACAGAAGTAGACCCACTGGCAAACGTCTCAGACCCGAAAGGAGACACTATCCTTTCTCAGTTGACAACTCCCGACAATTTGTCGAGAGTTGAGTGGTAGGTTTCTGTCTGAGCACAATTGTACCTTAATCCATATCGGACGTCGCCGCAACTTGTTGTTTGGCATTATCCACACTTACATTCTCACTCATTATTTCTCGTGAATTGGCTTTCTGTTTCCCACGCAGCATCGATGCTAAAGCGGCCACCAGGCACATCGCAGCAGAAAGGTAGAAAACATTATGTAGACCAACCGAAAACGGTGGCGAGATGAGATTTGGAAAGAAGCTATGGCCGAGTAGCGTGGCCCGTCTGGCAGCAGTTATGGCTTGTAACACGTTTGCAGGCACCAGCGTCGCCATCGGATTGTAACCCAGGAAAGCTGCGAAGAGCGCCGATGTCGGAGGGAGATGCGCAATCCTGGCAGCAACTACTGCCGGTAAACCGGACTTTGTGAGACCAGTAGAGAGCGTTGTACCCAGAGTAGCTGCCAGACCCGCCGTAATAAGACTGAAAAAGATGCCAATGCTCACGAGTGAACCGGAGTTTTGGAACGTCGCGCGCATACCAGACGCCACTCCACGCTGTTCGGCAGGCACACTCCCCATGATTGAGGAGGTGTTTGGTGAGGAGAACATTCCTTGTCCAATACCCAACATAAAGAGTATCGGCCAGAACCACATATAGTCAAAGTTTAGCGGTATTACCGTCAGCAAGAAAAAGCCCAAAGCTTGTATGAGCATACCACAGGTCGAGAAAAGGCGAGCACCGTATCGATCCGAGAGCCAGCCGCTCAAAGGACCCATCAACAAGAAGCCAACCATTAGTGGTATCATATAAATACCGGCCCACAACGGTGCCACATCGTAGTTGTATCCGTGAAGGGGCAACCAGATACCTTGCAGCCAGATGACGAGCATAAACTGTAAACCACCACGCGCAATACTGGCCAGAAAACTGCTGATATTCCCGGCGGCGAACATGCGAATCTTAAAGAGTTGCAGTTGAAACATGGGGTCTTGGACGTGTAGCTCAATCCAGATGAATGCTGCCAGCAGCATAAAACCGCCACAGAGCGCTCCAATCACCAGAGGATTACCCCAACCTGTCGGCGAACTGCCGTATGGCTCGATACCATAGGTAATGCCAAACAACAGAATAGTCAAGCCAGCAACAAACGTGAGATTGCCAGCCCAGTCGATCTTTTGATGTTCACGAATCGTTGCGACTTCACGTAGCATCATGTAAGCCCAGATCGTTCCTACAATCCCAACAGGTACGCTTACCAGAAAGACCAGCCTCCAATCGAAATAGGAGAGGATACCTCCCATGATTAGTCCGATGACGGAGCCAACGATTGCGGCGATCTGGTTAATGCCCAGCGCGAGACCGCGCTGATGGGCCGGGAAGGCATCGGTGATAATTGCTGCGCTATTCGCAAAGAGAAACGCCGCGCCAACGCCTTGAACAAAACGGAAGAGAATAAGTTCTAACGCCCCAACATTCCCTGTACCAGGTGTCAGCCAGAGTAAAATGCTTCCGACGGCGAATATTGCGAAACCTATATTATAGAATCGGACTCGCCCGTACATATCGGAAATACGCCCGAATGTCACTAATAGCGTTGCCGTCACCATCATATACCCTAGCAGAATCCAGAGAAAATAGTTCGTTTCCCCAGGCGCAAGCGGATTAATATGGATTCCTTTGAAGATAGCTGGCAGAGAGATCAAGACAATGCTTGCATCGATACTCGCCATCAATACCCCCAGAGTCGTGTTGGAGAGCACAACCCACTTATAATGCGGACCTACGGGTCTATTCCTCCGTGAGACACGTTGTACTGCCTGTCCCCCTACTTTGTGTGTCGCGGTTTTCATGCTCTATCCCTCCCTAAAAAAATTGTATTCTAGAATTGTATTCTAGTCAAGAGTGTGTTACACTGAAGAGCAAGCACAAAAAATACATCTTTAGCCCTTTGAGCGTGATGGAAACAAATCGTGAGCAAAAGGAGCGAGCGTATGGTGGTTGGCGCTTCAGGTCAGAATACAACAACAGAATCACGACGAAAAGCGATTCTGCAAGCTGCGCTCAAGTCCTTCTCCACAAAAGGTTTCACAGAGACCACTATGGAGGATATCAGGCGGCTTTCTGGAGCCAGCACTGGCAGCATCTATCATCACTTCGAAAACAAAGAAATGCTTGCCCAGGCTCTCTACTTAGAAGGGCGTAGTGATTTGAACGCCGCGCTGTTAGCTTCCATCATTGACAGGCAGCCACGCGAAGGAATCAAAGCCCTGGTGTATGCGTATATAGATTGGTTTGAGCAGCATCCAGATCTAGGGCAATACATCATGCAAGCCGACAGTACGGAATATCTCGGCTCCTACGTGAAAGTGTTCCGTCAAAAAATACTGTTAGCCTTTCCCAATGAAAACTTAACTCAACAGTTCTTTGACTGGCTTGTCCCTTATATAGAAGATGGTACCATTGCACGCTTTCCGCGAAACCTCTACGTCCCTCTCGCCATCGGGCCAAGTCGAGAATACGTGCGCCGCTGGTTGAGGACGCGACTAACCGAGGAGATCCTGGAGGCGCGAGAGTACCTTGCCGAATCAGCATGGAAAGTACTCTCTCCACTGCCATAATATAAATGACCCCTGCAAAGCATCATCTCTTCGTTGTAACCTTTGTCATCTGGTAAACTACCCCACTTTTGAGGAGTACTGAAATCGTAAGCTATACTATTCCAGAGAAAGACCAGAATATAGCAATTCTCATTGACATATGACAGGAGCTTTTCTCATAAGTATGAACATCGTATGAACAAAACCAATACACAGGAGGTCAGAGATGACAGACAGACAGCTAACACTGGAAGATGTCGCACGTTATCCACGCCCCGGTATGAATGCACCTAACCACATAGAGTTTACCCCTGACAGCCAGAAAGTCGCCTACCTCCTTGGCACGTCTGGCTCGCTGATCCAGGAACTTTGGACCTATGATGTGGACAGTGGGGAACGACGGCAATTGACGGAAATGGCAAGTCACGCTGTGAGTCTTACCGATCAGTTCTCCATTGACGAGGAATTGCGACGCGAGCGCAGTCGGCAACGTGGATTGGGCATCACAGGCTACCAATTCGTCCAGGCAACAGAGGGTGGTCCACTGATCCTGCTAGTCCCCTTTGATAGGCGGCTCTTTCTTGCTCGCGGTTCTGAAAGCCTGACCCCATTGTTGGGTAGTGAGGGGGCAATCGACCCACAGCTCAGTCCGGACGGGTCACACGTGGCTTTCGTGCACTCGGGTGAGATCCACGTTCTCACTACCGGTGGGGCAGGGCAGCCGCGAGCACTGACCAGCGGTGCGGTGGATGGCGTGACCAACGGCCTGGCGGAATATATTGCCCAGGAGGAGATGGATCGCCATGAAGGCTTTTGGTGGAGTCCCGATGGCAAGCGACTGGCGTTTGTGCGCGCCGACAGCCGCCATATCCCAAAGTACCCTATCGTGCACCAGGGGACTGAGCAAGTTGCCATAGAGGAGCATCGCTACCCCTTCGCAGGCGCGCGGAATGCCACAGTGCAGTTAGGCATCGTTGCGGTAGACGGGAACCAGGAGGAAGTGACCTGGATGGACCTGGGCATGGATGATGATATCTACCTGGCGCGCGTAGCCTGGCGACCCGATGGCGTGCTGACTGCGTTGATTCAGTCTCGCGATCAGTGCGCGCAGAGGCTCGTGGCCTTCAATCCCCTGAGTGGCGAGACAAGCATCCTGATCGAGGAGCAGGGCCATCCCTGGCTCAATCTCCACGATGACCTGCGCTTCCTCCGCTCAGGCGAGTTCCTCTGGTCGAGCGAGAGGTCCGGCTTTCGCCATCTTTCTCTCCATGATCGCGACGGACATGAGATACGTGCGCTGACCCAGGGGCCGTGGATGGTGACCGGCCAGGTGACAGTAGAAGAGGATCAGCGCATCGTCTATTTTCAGGGTACCTGCGATAGCCCACTGGAGCGGCATCTATATGCTGTCTCGCTCGATGGTGGACCTCTTAGGCGCGTGACGCAGGAATCTGGCTGGCATGACGTAGTAATATCGCCAGATGGGCACACTTTCGTCGATATCTGGCAAAGCCCGCAGCAACCACCACGCTTGACGCTGCGTAGCCTGGCAGATGGAGAGATGCGGCGTCTACTTTTCGAGAGCGAGGGGATCACTCCCGACTCGCTCGGACTCTGCATGCCGGAGATCACGAGCTTCCACACGACCGACGGCGTGTTGCTCTATGCGGCGATATTTGCCTCGGAGCAGACGCGCTCCGAGGGCCAACTCCGGCCGCTAGTGGTGTCCGTCTATGGTGGTCCAGGTGTGCAGACCGTTACCAGCGCCTGGTCCCTCACTGTTGACCTACGAGCGCAGTATCTGGCTCAGCAGGGCTACGTGGTGCTGAACGTCGACAACAGGGGCAGTGCCAATCGCGGCCTGGCCTTCGAGGCTGCGATTGCGCGTGCAATGGGACATATCGAGATCAACGATCAACTGGACGGAGTGCGCTTCCTGGCCAGCCGTCCCTACGTTGATAGCACGCGAGTAGGCATCTATGGTTGGAGTTACGGCGGTTATATGACCTGCAGGGCGCTCATGCAGGCACCGGATGTATTCAAAGTGGGCATTTCTGGTGCTCCTGTCACCTTCTGGGAGGGCTATGATACCCACTATACCGAACGCTATATGGGATTGCCATCTACCAACGAGGCTGGCTACCGGGCCAGTTCGGTGCTGACCTACGTCGAGCAACTGGCTGGCAAGTTGATGCTGGTGCAAGGTCTGGTTGACGAAAACGTGCATGCCCGCCATATCATGCGGCTGATCGAAGCCCTGACCACTGCTGCGCGGGACTACGAGCTGGTGTTGTTCCCAGAAGCACGACACATGCCACGCAATACAGCGCATCTTGAGTATTTGGAGCGTCAACTGGTGGAGTTCCTGAACCGCCACCTGGAGAAAGCCTGACCGGAGATGGGTAATCTTCTCACTACCATCTCATTTCATCTGTTTGTTTTTTGTCCGAACACGCTCATACAGCTCTTCCATCACACTGATGAACGACACATCCTTGTGCCAGAATGGAGGATAATCCCCCTGCTTCTTAATCAGCAGCGCCGGTACTCCTGGTTGTGATGCGTTGGCCAGCTGAGATGGCAATCTCTTCGCGCCTGTCCAAAACTCTTTGTGACTGGCAACTACTGTTACCGGTTCTCTAAGCGGGGGAGTATAGTAGGACTCAACCGGTTCGACTAGTGGCTCTTCGTCTGATTCAAGCGCAGACGCTAAGATTTTCCCCAGTGGCGAACGGATAAGTTCGATATGAAGATCGTCTCTAGACAATCCCCGCAATTCAAACATCAGGAAAGGATCGTTATCAAGGGCAGATGCCAGGAGATAATAAACACCGGCAATGTGCTTACATGGATTGGCCCAATCCGGGCATGAACACGAGGTCACAAAATCGCGCTCGCTGTGCGGCAGTAGATGCAAACCCAACCCGGAGAAAGCATCCTCAATCGTATCAGGCATCTCATTCATCAGCAGTTTCGTGATCAAGTCCGCGCGTGATGCAATCTGGCGGATAACCTTCGTCCAATCAGCGGCTGTGATGGCTTTGATGGTAATGGAGGTCTTGTAGATAGGTTCCTTGTAAACACCAAAATACGGGTTGATCGAACCACGAACTTTGGCTGTGACCGTACCCTTGCTCAATGTATATTCAATGATCCGCCCCCCACTGGCATAGGACCGCCCGCGCCCAAGCCGTGCCTGATCGGTAAACTCTTCCAGGGCCTCGATAAACCGCTGGCCCCACCATGTGCGACTAAACTGTGCCATCGTTCTTACTCCATGACCGCGCTGCGACGCAGAGCAATCAGTTCTTTGAAAGTATCGTTGTCAAGCTCCGTAAGCCAGGACTCATCGCTCCCTACAACCAGTGAGGAGAGCCGTTTTTTGTCTTCGATCATCGCATCAATGCGTTCTTCCATCGTGCCCATAGCCAAAAACTTGTGTACGAAGACGTTTTTGCGCTGCCCGATACGAAAGGCACGATCGGTGGCCTGATCTTCAACCGCTGGGTTCCACCAGCGATCGAAGTGGAAGACGTGGTTCGCTTTTGTTAGATTCAGGCCCACGCCGCCTGCCCGCAGCGAGAGAATAAACAGTGACGGTTCGGTTTCAGGATCTTGAAACTCGGCAATCATTCGCTCACGCCGTGTCACGCTCGTCCCACCATGCAGATAGTACGTATTGTAATGTTTGGTTTGCTCAAGATATCTCTCAAGCGCGCTGCCAATCTCCGTGAACTGCGTAAAGATGAGCGCGCTCTCGCCGCTATCAATCACCTCTTCGATCATCTCCCCAAGCCGCTCCAGTTTGTGAGAGCGTTCGCTTGTAAAAGCGCTGCTATCCTGCAAGAATTGCATAGGATGGTTACAGATTTGCTTGAGCTTCAGGATCGTCGATAAGATCAAGCCCTTGCGCTGGATACCCTCGGCCTCATTCAGTTGTTCTTCAACATCTTTGACGACAGCCTCGTAGAGGGAAGCTTGTTCAGGTGTGAGTGTGCAATACATCTTCTGTTCGATCTTATCCGGAAGATCGTCAATAATGCGTTTATCGGTCTTGACACGCCTCAAGATAAAAGGCTCTACAAGCTTCTTTAATGTTGTCGACCTTCCCAAATCATTGCTCTTATAAATGGGCGTCTCAAATTCCTTACGGAACTGTGCCTCCTTGCCAAGGTAACCTGGATTGAGGAAGTTGAAGATTGACCACAGATCTCGTAAGCGATTCTCTACAGGTGTGCCAGTCAAAGCAACGCGATGTGGAGCCACAAGCTTCAGAATCGCGCGTGTCTGAGCAGCATGCGGGTTCTTGATGTTCTGAGCCTCGTCAACCACCACGCGATGCCAATTCAGACCTTGTAAAAGCTTTTCATCCAGGCGCGCCAATGCAAATGAGGTCAGGACGACATCATATGTCTGACAAACATCCACAAATTCCTGCTTGTCTTTCAGCCGCGTACTTCCTTGATGCACCAGCGTGTGAAGTTCGGGCGCGAACCGCTCAATCTCTTTACGCCAGTTGCCAAGCACGGAAGTCGGCGCAATAATAAGAGATGGTCCCACTTTATCTAGCTCCTCGCGCTCTTTGAGCAGGCAAGCAATGACCTCCAGAGTTTTACCCAGGCCCATGTCGTCAGCAAGACATGGGTTCAAACCAAGGTTTTCAAGGTACTGTAGCCATGCAACACCTCGCTTCTGATAGTCTCGCAAAGTTCCTTGCAAAGCTTCTGGATCCTTAATAGGTGCGAATGCATTTTTGTCATGCAGCCTTGATAGCATGTCGCGCAGACTCTGATCATGGTCCCATTCCAGGTCATCCTCGGCCTCGCTGCCAATCTTCAACATATCCAGGAGCGTGATCTCCGACTTTTCATCCTGGTGTGTCTGCCAGAACTGGAGGAGTTGCTGCATTTTATCGCGATCCAGTTCCATCCATTGCCCTCGGAATTGGACCAGTGGTGTTTTAGCATTGACGAGTTGTTGCCATTCTTCTTCCGAAATTACCTGCCCACCAACAGACAACTGGTACTCATACGAGATGATTGTATTGAGGCTGAGGTGGCCTTGACTAAGCGTGGTTGCCCCTTTGGGTGAACGCACAGACGTTTTGAGGCGGACTTTCGTGCGGCGGCGTCCATCAGGTGTCCACCATGCAGGAACAATTACCGCGTAGCCCGCATCACCAAGTACCCATGCGCTCTCCTTCAAGAACGCGAACGCCTCGTCCATTGTTAGGATGCACCCGGTCGGGTGGTCTGTGGCCATTCCATTCCAGATTGTAGGATAGATCCGCGCGGCATAACCCAGTGCCAGCAAAAGATTTTTCTCGAAGTCCTTTCCGAAAGGTCGGGCCGCCTCGGCCCGGTCCCGTGGATGAAGACTCCAATACTCACCCAGACTCAACTTGAGCGAAGGATCGTGCCTGGCTGCGACAAGGAAGTGTAGTTGCCAATTGTCGATATCGCTGGGGGAAGCTTCCTCCAATCGGAAACAGAGGGTGAAACCAGACTCGGTGTGAGCTTTGGTGAGGTTCGTACGCCACGTTAACCAATGCTTGTAATCCTCAAGTTTGTTTTCAATAGAGGATTGCAACAGAACCGGTCGATATGGATAGACACACCTGTACAGAAGTGTGTCTGCGATCTGCTGGTCAAATTTCCCGGTAAATGGTGTCCCAGTTACAATGTCATGCAAGAGGGATTCCGAGAAGTGACGTAACAAGGATTCTTTGTCAAACAACCCCCTGCCATCATCGGGACTATTCAACCCTGCGGTACACGCCCCTGGCATGGCAGCTACATAGCGTTGGATATTCTTTTCATAGGTATCGGACAACAATTCCCACGACGGGTGAATCTCGAAACTGGGGATTTGCTTCGCTTTTTTGCCCTTGGTTGGTGTAGATGAGGTCGCCTGGTACTTCAGTGCCGGGATATACTGATCTTTGGCGATAATACCTTTTATCGCCTGAGAATACTGGTGCCAGAATAAGATATCTGCTCCCAGTTGGAAATCTTCAGCCGCATTGAGAGCGATAAAATGGATATCGTTCAGCGCTGAGATGACGTCTGCAACCCGGTAGCAATTGACCTGCCAGGGCGCCAGGTCAAATTCTATAGGTTCTTCTTCATCCATATAGCGCAGCAATTCAAAGGAGGGAGAAGGCTTACCAGCTACTGTTGGGAGTAGAAAGTATTTAGTGCAAAGAGTGCGTGACAACGCACCAGACAAAGGCTCTTGCAGGCCTAGTTTCTCCATCAGAAACGTAACTAAAGCCGTTTGCGCAAGATGTCTGGGGTGAATGTTGTTGAGATTGTTACGCGACCTGCCCCCTATTCCATCCGTCTCTACCCATAGGTAGAAAGCCCCTCCCTGGATGAATTCGTTGGTGTCCTCTGGAATCCACGTTCCATGGATAATATGCATAGGTTACTCCTGTGGTGAGCGCTGATTTGATGAATGTATACCCCCTGTGGAATATCATCAGGAGTGGATCAGCCCCTCACCCAGAGTAATTTCTGGCGAGAACCACCTCACATGCCTCCTGCACTTTGCTCACCATAATATCATTATGATATTTCCTCTTGCATCATATCATATCGACCGTAATCGTGTCGAGCATTTTCACAATAGACCGAAATATTCTTTTTCAGGAATATGCCTTGACAAGTATATTCCTTTTCAGGTATACTAGAACCATGAAAACACTATGGGCTTCACTGATGGAGCCAAACCGCTTACACATCGTCGAACTCTTGCGCGATGGCCCTCTGACAGTAGGAGAAATCGCCGAGCGGCTAGGATTAAAGCAGCCGCAGGTGTCGAAGCACCTCAAGGTTCTGAGCGAGACTGCCATTGTGGAGGTACAGCCTCAGGCTAACAGGAGAATTTATAAGCTGAGGAGTGAGCCATTCCAGGAGTTGGAGTCCTGGCTACATTCTTTTCGTCGGCTTTGGGAAGAACGCTTCGATCGTCTGGATGACTACCTACTGCAAATGCAGGCAACCGAGCAACAAACCAGCAACCGAATTGAGGACAACCATGTTTGATTACCAATCTCTGAGCCTTCATATTGGGGAACAGGAATTCGTCGTGGAACGGCAATTCAACGCACCCCGCACGCTGATGTTTCAGGTTTTCACCCAGCCGGAGCATCTCAAGCGCTGGTGGGCGCCACAGCCGTACACCATTCCCGTCTGTGCTATCGACTTGCGGCCTGGTGGCATCTGGCATTACTGCTTGCGTTCGCCCGAGGGTAAAGATCAGTGGGCGCGCAGCGTGTACCGCGAGATCGTACCGCCGGAGAAGCTGGTCTATACCTCGACCTTTGCCGATGAGCATGCCAACCCCATCGAAGGTATGCCCGAGCACCTGACCACGGTGATCTTTACGGAAGAGGCTGGTAAAACGAGAGTGACGGCTCGTGTCCAGTTCACCAGTGCAGCGGCACTTTCAGTCGCTGTTGATCTGGGTATCCTGCAAGGGATGAGCATGACCTGGGATTATCTTGTCGAATATGTGCAAAAGTTGCATGTAACATAAAGAAGAAGATCATGTCCACAGTCATCGGCTTGGAAGTCGCGATTCTGACGAAAAAGGACGATGGACCATAGAACTTTGGAGGAAAATATGACACCAACGGACATGCAGGGAAAAATCTGCCTCGTGACAGGCAGTACCTCAGGACTGGGCAAAGCGACGGCTTTCGCGTTGGCACTACAGCACGCGACCGTCATTCTAGGGTGCCGGGACAAGCAGCGTGGGGAAGCGGTCCTGGCCGAAATCAAGGCAGGAAGCAGGGCTTCCAGCGTTGACCTGCTGCTGCTAGATCTCTCGGTGCAACACTCGGTTCGCACCGCCGTGACCGAGTTTGAGAACAGGTATGACCACCTCGATGTCCTGATCAACAATGCTGCTGTCTTCAAGCGACATCGCACGCTCACCGCAGATGGCTATGAAACTATGTTTGCCACCAACCATCTCGGGCCGTTTTTACTCACTAACCTTCTGCTGGAGCGTTTGAAGGCCAGTCCTGCGGCGCGCGTTCTCACCATCACCGCACCCTCCACCACGAGAATCGCGTTCGAGGACCTGCAAGCCGAGCACAAGTTCCGTGCCTTACACGCCTTCGGAGCCTCCAAGGCTGCCAACCTGCTCTTCACCTATGACCTCGCCCACCGACTCGCAAGCACCAGCATTACCGTCAATGCCTTGGAGTGAACCCAAGTGACCAGACCGCCCATCAAGTCAAAAACATGGTATACTGGGAAATGAGTATGCCGAAGGAGAAAACTGATGAGCGGAAGAGTTCATAGCAGAGAATTGAAGATGACAATTGTCCGACAATTAG
>WNFY01008027.1_pt1 | contig 13537 bp, 9 predicted proteins | sample 5400091 | NCBI WGS metagenome assembly WNFY01 (sample SAMN13153364, study PRJNA577476) | soil metagenome | isolation source: 60 cm soil or saprolite under grassland replicate 1 | place: USA:California | collected 2016-06-15 | reverse complement strand
GTGCCTCTGGCAGGTCAGGCTGTAATTGCAGCGCCTGCTCGGCGAGAGCGCGGGCTTTTTGGCGCCGTTCCCGAGTGGGCTCGTAGATGTGAAAGATCCAACTTTCCAACTGCGAGTAGCGCGCAAGAGCGAGCGCAAATTTCGGGTCGAGCTCGACGGCGCGCGCATAAAGCTGCTCGCTTTGTTTGAGTTTTCCGAAGTCCTCAACGGCGCACTGCAGATCATGTGCCTGGACAAAGGCGAGATAGGCCTCGCCATTCTCCGTAGGTTTGCGTTCCATGAGCGCTTTTTCCGTGTCGGACAGTTTCGCCTGGAGCGCGTTTGCGATTTCATGCGCGAGATCGCTTTGGATAGCAAAAACATCGGTCAGATCGCGGTCGTAATCGTTCGCCCAAATGTGCTGGTCGCTGTTTGCGTCGATCAATTGCACGTTGATCCGCACCTTGTTTCCTGACCGGCGAACGCTGCCTTCGAGAACAGTCGACACGCCGAGCGCTTTGCCGATATCACGAATGTTCGGCGCCTTTCCCCGAAACTGCATCACGGACGTTCGCGAAATCACTTTGAGGTCGCCGATTTTCGACAAGTTCGTAAGGATGTCGTCCTGGATACCATCGGCGAAATACGCGTTTTCTTTTTCGTCGCTCAGATTTTCAAACGGTAACACCGCGATCGACTTGTCGATCTTGCGCGCGGAAGAAATACGGGGGAGGAGAAAAAATCCGGCAATCGCGGAGACGATTACCCCGGTTGCGGCAAGCATAATTATGTTGCGACGGCGGTTTGTTCTAGGCACAGCCACGTTGGGTGTGGCTCGGATGCCTTGGGGTGTGACATCGAAGGCCCACGCCAGAATGAGCGCGATTGGGAACCCGACCAGTAACAGCACAATCACCAGACGCAGCGCCCAGTTTGGCAATTCCCATGCCGGAAACGCGGCCGAGGCCAGTTGAATGATGCCGCCGGCAGCGATGATGTAGGCGGCCGCCACGCGATAGACCTTGCGCCGTTTCACTTCCTCGAAGAAGCCGCTCATAACAAGAGATTTGGATTGACCGGCATTAGTAGTTCAACGGCGACAATATAGACACGAAAATGAACGGCGGCGTTCACTTTACGCAGTTGATCGTTCGCTTTGCGAATTCTTCTCGCGCGATTCGCCCCCGGCTGGCCGTAATCGACCGTGAAAAGGGAAGCCGACGCTAAATTTTCGCACCGCGGTTGTCGATCAACGCTTGAAAACGCGGATCGTTTCGCAACGGGTCCCACATAGGGTCCAATTTCAACATCGGTACTGTGATTCCATTTGGGGTCTCGAGTGAACGATCCAGTAGTCGCAAGGCCTGATCTTTTTCGCCAACCCAAGCGTAGATTTGGGCGAGCGAAGCAGTGAGGTGCGGGCCGTCCAAGGCATCCTCCGATTCTGGCGTTAGCTCGACGGCGCGTCTGCCCTCAGCAAGGGCTTCTTGTTTGCGGTCCAAGCCCGTCAGAATGAAACCAAGTTGTATATGTCGAGCAGCATCACTGGGGCTTTCGCGCAGGGATTGCTCCGCGAACGGGCGTGCTCGCTCGAATGCGGCTTGTGCCTTCGCCTTGTTACCCTGAAACAAGTAAAGCATACCTTCAAGAGCAGCTTTCGACACCGGTGCAGTGCTATCATGAAAGACCTCCTGCGGCAATTCGTTTAGAACCGCGAGAGCCTCCGGAAATTTTCGTTGCAGCATCAAAAGCCACACCCGAACAGACGTAACCTGACCGTCTGGATCGACGCCTAGCGGCACTTGCGCCAACTGTTTCTCGATCTCGGCAAAATCGCCTTTTAGCTCTACCGCAAGTTTGCCCTTCCCTGCAAGCGCGCCAAGCGAGTTTGGCGCGGCTTCGATTGCACGATCGTAAAGTTTGTCCGCCTTTTCGAAATTTTTGTTGGCGCGATAATTATCGGCGAGATTTACAAGAAGGAATGCATCCTTCGGACTGAGCGCCGTCGCCTTTTCGAAATTGGCGGTCGATTCAGCCCATTTGCCCTGGCGCCGCTCGATCGAGCCAACCGCCATGTAACATTCCGCCGAGTTTGGCAAACTTCGTTTCGCAATCGCAAATTCGTTCAGTGCCGCCTGATATTTGCGTTCGCAATAGTAATGGTAGAAACCCATGGCAAGGTGCGCTTCCGGCAAGTTCGGCTGTAAACGAATCGCCTCCTCTGCTGCGGCACGCGCTTTTTCCTTCCGCGCAGGAGTTGGGTCGAAGTCGTGATACATCCAATCTTCGACAAACGCCAGTTCGGCAAACGCTCCTGCAAAGTCGGGATCAAGTCTCGTTGCCTGCTCAAAAAGCTGCTCGGCCTTTTCGATGTCGGCGCGAAATTTGTCTGGACGCGTGCACAAATCGTGAGCTTGGAGAAACGCGAGGTAAGCTTCGCTGTTTTCCGTAGGTTTGCGCTCGATCTGCGCCTTTTCCGTGGGTGATAGTTTCGCTTGCAATTCGCGTGCGATCTTTTGCGCTAGATCGGTTTGGATGGCGAAAACATCGGTTAAGTCACGATCGTAATCTTCGGCCCATATATGCTCGTCATTCGAGGCATCGATCAGCTGCACGTTCACGCGCACGCGATTGCCAACGCGGCGAACGCTTCCTTCCAAGATCGTAGAGACGCCCAGCGCCTTTCCGATTTCACGAACGTTGGATCCTTTCCCTCGGTAAGGCATTACCGAGGTGCGCGAAATCACTTTCAGGTCACCGATCTTGGACAGATTCGTGAGCACGTCGTCCTGAATGCCGTCCGCAAAGTAGGCATTCTCTTTTTCGTCGCTTCGATTTTCAAATGGCAACACCGCAATCGACTTATCGATCTTGTGCGCAGAAACGCGCGGCAGCAGAAAGAACCCCACGGCAGCAGAAATGATCACCCCAGTCGCGACAAGCATGATCATGTTACGACGGCGGTGTGTTCTTGGCACAGCCACGCTGGGGGTCGCTCGAATGCCCTCCGGCGTGACATCAAAAGCCCATGCGAGAATGAGCGCGATTGGGAACCCGATGAGTAACAGGACGATCACCAGCCGCAGCGCCCAGTTTGGCAATTCCCAGGCTGGGAACGAGGCCGAGGCCAGCTGAATCGCACCTCCGGCAGCAATGATGTAGGCTGCCGCCACGCGGTAGACCTTGCGCCGCTTCACTTCATCGAAGAAGCCGGTCATGGCTACAAATTTGGGTTACTCCGGAACTATAGCTCCGCTCCGACAATATTGACAGGCGAATGATCTCTGGCGTTCACTTTACGCCGGTCGCGAAGACCGTTTGAAAATGCGGGCTTTGCTTTTCCCGCGACACGACACTTACTTCGATTTGTCGAAAGCCGCTTTTCTCAAGGAATTGGTGCAACTGCACTTCGCTAAACCCGAGCCAGTGATCTGCATAAAGTTCGCGGGCGCGTTCGAACCGGTGGCTCAAAAGATCGAGAATCACTAACCGGCCACCGCGCTTCAAAATCCGGTGGACCGCCGCGATAGCTCGCTGCGGATGAATGGCGTGATGCAACGCCTGGCTTAGGATCGCAAGATCTACACTGTTTTTCGTAATCGGCGGATCTTCAATGTCGCCCAGCCGGTATTCGAGGTTCTTGAAGCCGTGCTTTTTTGCGAGCTGCGATCCGAACTCGACCATCTTTGGCGAATTATCGATGGCGATGACTTTGCGCGCGTTTTTCGCCAGCAACTGCGAAAGTGTCCCTTCGCCGGCCCCAAGGTCGGCAACTGTCAATGGCGGCAGCAAGGTGATGAGCGTGTGTGCCAGCGCTTTCCATGACCGGCCAGGCACATAACTTCGGCCAAACTTGCCGGCGAGCTCGTCGAAGTATTTCCGGGCTTTATCCTGACGTTTGTGCAGTACGAGCTTGAGGCTCGTGCGATCGCGCGACGCTTCCGGCAGCTCGCGCGCGAAGGCGCGGGTTAACTCCGCGACGCGCGCCCGGTGTGAATCCTGTCCATGGTGGTTCGCGCCGTAGTAAACATTTTTCCCGACCCGCCGATCTTCCACGACGCCCGCCCGTTTCAATTGAGCGAGATGACTGGAGATGCGCGATTGGCCCATGCCCAGAATTTCCTGCAGCTCAGCCACCGAAAGCTCTTCCTGCTCGAGAAGAAGGAGCAGACGCAAACGGGTCGGGTCTGCCAGCAATCGGAGCAAATTAATGGTTGACGCCATTCTGTTAGCCAACGATATATCGACGTATCATGATCGGTCAATATGTCGCTGGACGACGTTGCATTGTTGAAATGCTACATCGTTACAACGGTTGACCAATGAAATCGCACAGCTGATCTGCTTTAACCTTGTAACCCTTTCAACGAATCACCTTTTTATTATGTCGCGTCGTTACATTTTTTCCTCTGAATCGGTCACCGAAGGGCATCCCGACAAAGTTTGCGATACAATCAGCGATTACATTCTCGATGCCTGTCTCGAGCAGGATCCGCTGAGCCGCGTCGCTTGCGAGACCCTGGCGAAAGGCAACCTGGTTGTGCTCGCGGGCGAGATCACAAGCAACGCCAAACTCGATTTTGAAGAGCGGGTCCGTGACGCTATCCGGAGCATCGGCTATGTGAACGGCGATTGCGTTTTTCACGCCGACACCTGTCGTGTGATTTGGGAGATGAGCGAGCAATCGCGCGACATCAAGCAGGGTGTCGATGACGCGGCGGCCGAAGGCAAAGGCACGGCCGAGCAAGGGGCCGGCGATCAGGGCCTGATGTTCGGGTTTGCGTGCAATGAAACGCCGGAGCTGATGCCGGCTCCCATTTCATTCGCGCACAAACTCGGACGCGAGCTGACGCGCTTGCGCAAATCGGGCGAAATTCCATGGCTACGTCCCGATGCCAAGACGCAGGTCTCGATTGAATACGATGGCTATAAGCCACTCCGCGCCACCACTGTCGTTGTTTCTTCGCAGCACGCGGCCGATGTGAAACAAAAGGAAGTCCGCGAAACCTTGATCGAACTGCTGATCAAAAAAGTGATGCCGCCCGAATGGATCGACGAGAAAACAACCTATCTGATTAATCCCACTGGCCGGTTCGTGATTGGCGGTCCGGAAGGCGACGCAGGCATCACCGGCCGCAAGATCATCTGCGATACCTATGGCGGAATGGGCAGGCACGGCGGTGGTGCGTTTTCGGGAAAGGATCCGAGCAAAGTCGATCGCAGCGCAGCTTACATGGGGCGCTGGATTGCCAAGAATGTTGTCGCATCCGGACTGGCGGAGCGGTGCGAAGTCCAGTTCGCTTACGCGATTGGACATCCCGAGCCCGTGAGCGTCAGCGTTGATACCTTTTGCACCGGCAAACTGGACGAGGAGAAATTGGAGCGGGCGATCTGGGAAGTTTTCAATTTCAAGCCCGCCGAGATCATCAAGCAGCTCAATCTGCTGCGGCCGATTTATCGCAACACAACCAACTACGGCCACTTCGGCCGCGTCGATGATCTGGACGCGCTCACTTGGGAACGTACCGATAAAGCGGAAGCGCTAAAGAAAGTGGCCTCTTCGTTTTAAGGGAAGAATCGTCCCAAACCGAAACGCGCCTGCCGCAGAGAACTTAAAGCTTAACACTTAAAACCTAAAACTATGTCCACAAGAGCACCAGTACGAACCGAAACAAAACAAGATCACAAAATCCGCGACATCAGTCTGGCGGATTGGGGCCGCAAAGAAATTTCCATCGCAGAAAAGGAAATGCCGGGCCTCATCGCCATTCGCGAAAAGTACGCGGAGAGCAAACCGCTCGCTGGAGTTCGCATCACCGGTTCTCTGCACATGACGATTCAGACTGCCGTGCTGATCCAGACACTTGTCGATCTTGGCGCGAGCGTGCGTTGGGCCAGCTGCAACATTTTTTCGACGCAAGATCACGCAGCCGCGGCGGTCGCCAAGTCAGGCGTCTCCGTTTTCGCGTGGAAGGGCGAAAGTCTTGAGGATTATTGGTGGTGCACTTACCAGGCGATCTCGCATCCGAACGGCAAAGGTCCACAGCTTGTAGTCGATGATGGTGGCGACGCCACGTTGCTTATCCACAAAGGTAACGAGCTCGAAGAAGGCAGTGATTGGGCCAAGAGTAAATCGACGAACAAAGAAGAACAGGTTATCAAAGATTTATTGCTCGAAATCCAGCGTGAGAACCCGTACCGCTGGCACGAGGTCGTGAAAGAGTGGCGCGGCGTTTCCGAGGAGACGACTACCGGCGTGCATCGTCTTTATAAGATGCATCAGGAGAATCGGCTGCTTGTTCCCGCCATCAACGTCAACGATTCCGTCACGAAGTCGAAGTTCGACAATCTCTACGGCTGCCGTCATTCGCTGGTCGATGGCTTGAACCGCGCTCTCGACGTCATGATCGGCGGCAAAGTCGCGGTCGTGTGCGGTTACGGCGACGTCGGCAAAGGCTGTGCGCAATCACTGCGCGGCCAAGGCGCGCGCGTCGTCATTACCGAAATCGATCCCATCAATGCTTTGCAGGCTGCGATGGAAGGCTACGAAGTCACTACGATCGAAGACACGCTCGGCCGGGGCGACATTTACATCGCCGCCACCGGTAATCTCGACATCATTACGCTTGAGCACATGCAGCGAATGAAAGATCAAGCCATCGTCGCGAACATCGGCCACTTCGACAACGAGATTCAGGTCGATGCGCTGAACGCCGCGCCTGGCGTCAAGCGCACGAACATCAAGCCCCAGGTGGACAAATATACCTTCCCGGAGGGACACGAAATTTTCCTGCTGGCTGAGGGCCGGCTCGTGAATCTCGGTTGCGCGACGGGCCATCCGAGCTTCGTCATGTCGAACTCGTTTTCCAACCAAGTGCTTGCCCAGCTCGATCTCTGGAAGAATCGGGACAGTTACAAAGTCGGCGTTTACGTCTTGTCAAAGAAACTCGACGAAGAGGTCGCACGCCTTCATTTGGAAAAAATTGGCGTCAAACTCACGAAGCTGACGAAGGAACAAGCCGACTACCTCGGCGTCCCAATCGACGGACCGTTTAAGTCAGAACATTATCGCTATTAGTCGGTAGACCGAGACCCCGTCGCCTGCCGCCGTGGCGGGAGCCGAGGAAATCATTCACAGCTCCGCGTATTCGGCTTCGCTCAAAACAACTTCTGTTTGGCGTGCGAGAGTTCTAGCCGGGGTCGGTGACCCCGGCTGATCTTGGCCGAGAATGCGTCAGCGCCTCCGGGATCACCGATCCCGGCTACAAGAGGACGACAACGTCGTCCCCTGCAGAACATCTAGCGGCGCCGCACTTGCAGCGGCGTGATGCAAAAGAGCGGCATGAGCGCGTAAAGCACGAACGCAATGTGGACGTTAAGGAAAGTTTCGCGGCGACGCCGAGCAAATAGGAAATCACGCCAACAAAAGATTTTCGCGTCAGAATCAGCAATTTCGAAAAGCTTCGCCAACGATGGTCAGAATGAATGAGGCTGCGCCGGCCAAATTAGCATGGAGCAGTGGACTGGTCGATCCACCTTTCCAGCATCTAAGGTCCGGGAGCTAGCATCGCGATTCTTCGCGCCAGATAGGCCGAGAAATAGCCAGCGTAACGCTTTTGCAGTTCCGGGCGTTGCCAATCTTTGCCAGTAAGTCTGCCCCGGCAGTTCGGGGCGCCGCATTTGCATTCGACCGAGTAATCGTCGTCGTCGGTCATCACCCAATCGTGGGTCAGCTCTTCGCCAGCGGTAATATCACGCATCGCCACGAAGGTGATCTCGCCGCTAATCCCGAGGTTCGGATGGCAGGAATGATTCGTATACAACATCGACAATTCGCGTTCATCGTCAGTCACCGGCGCAATGAACAAATCGTCGTCGATCTGAATTTCCACCGGGCCAAGCCGCGGAGTGATTTCGCGACGCAACGTTTCGCGATCGACAATGTGTCCGCCTTTCACCGCGACGATCTCGCCTTTGGCAATGTCGGCCCTGGCAAATAATCCGCGCCCATGGATCTTGCTCTGGCGCACTTCCGTTTTCGGCGAGCGATAAGAAAGCGGTGTCATCATAATTGCGGCCGACACGGCCGCCTCTACAGTTGTCGATCTAATGAAAAACCGCCAGGCCGCGATCATTTTCATTCTCGTCACCGTGACGCTCGATGTTCTTGCGATGGGTTTGATCATTCCGGTTTTGCCGAAACTCATTCTCGATTTTCTCGGTGGCAAAATGACAGATGCGGCCAATTGGAACGGTTGGTTCGCCCTCGTGTTTGCGTTGATGCAATTTGTCTGTTCGCCGTTGCTCGGGGTCTTGTCGGACCGCTTCGGCCGGCGCCCAGTCATCTTATTGTCGAACCTCGGACTCGGACTCGATTATGTCGTGATGGCGCTCGCGCCAACCATAGGGTGGCTCTTTCTTGGCCGAATCATTTCCGGAATCACGACTTCAAGCATCCCGACCGCGATGGCGTACATCGCTGATGTTACGCCGAAAGAGAAACGCGCGAGCGCTTTCGGAATGATCGGCATGGCGTTTGGCGTTGGGTTTGCTTTCGGTCCGGCGATTGGTGGTCTGCTTGGCAGTGTAACTCCTCGTCTGGCATTCTGGGTGTCCGCCGGATTGAGTCTAACGAACTGGCTTTATGGTTACTTGTTCGTCCCCGAATCGCTTCCAACCGAGCGCCGCAAAAATTTTTCGTTAAGCCGGGCCAATCCCGTGGGTTCCCTCGTTCTGCTGCGCTCGCACCCTGAGCTGTGGCGACTCGCGGTTATTCAATTTCTCGCTTACACCGCGCACAACGTTTTTAGCGTTTGGGTGCTCTACGCCATTTATCGCTACGCCTGGGGCGAACGAACCACCGGTTTTTCGCTCATGGTTGTTGGCATCTGCACGGGCTGAACTGCAGGGCGCCCTGCAAAGCATGCGCTCGATCACATTCATCATTGGTCCCTGGTTGTTTCTGCGCGTATTCAGCTGGTTTATAGATCCGAAATACGCCCTGCATCTGCCGGGCGCGCCTTATTATCTGGCGGCGTCGTTGCTCTTTGCTGCCATGTTGATGTCAACGCGGATCAAACAAGATGCGCCAGCCGCGCCAAGATCGACATCTATTCCTCCCCCTCGGGATGTCGTGCCACCAGAAAGCATTCCTTCCGGGCCGATCGCGCCCATCATGAATCAAGAAGAAAACATTTGAGCGTTCGCAACATGTGGACGATTGACTGCGAAAGCTTTCGCGAGTTGAATCGAGCATGACAGCGCGGGTGCAACGGAATTTTGGACGATCCGCAACCGTTGCGATTGCCATTTGTTCGTGGCTGGCAATTTCCAATCATTGTGCGTTTAGCGCGGTCGCGGCTCCCATCGGCGAAACGCAAAGCGCGTGTCCTTTTCATTCCAAACCAGCGAAACAGAAAAAGCATTCGGCTGGAGTGCAATGCTGCAAGACTTTGCGCGCGGTTTTTCCGACGGTGGCAAAAAGCTGGACACGAAATGATACTGATTTTTCCGATGCCGATCTTTACTTCAAAGAATTTGCGCTCATCGCTTATTCCCGTAGTGAGCCGACGCCATTGTTTCTCGATACGGGACCGCCCGGCGCGCGCACATTCGCTGAATTGATTTTACAGCGGAGCCTTTTCGCTCACGCTCCCCCACATCTCGCCTAACCAACGCGGTCCGTCATCGCGGATTAGCAGTTGTCCGTTCGTTGCGTCGCGAATTCATCGCGACGTACGCATTCTTTTTTCAACGTCAACCAATTTCAAAATGAGAAACGAAATTTTAATATTGTCGATCGTCGCGACGATCTGTGCCGCGAGCGCAGTCTTCGCGCAGACGATCCAATCGTCGAGCGTTTCGGTGTCGCCGACTTCGTCCCGGGCGCAAAAATACACCTGCCCGATGCATCCCGAAGTTGTAACGGATTATCCAGGCAAATGCCCGAAGTGTGGGATGACGCTTGTACCCTTAAAACCAAAAAGCAAACCTTCAACGTCCAATGAAGCGGACATGCATCATCACGATCACGACATGATGAACCATGAAGCGCATGGGGCTGCCGCATCACACGGCATGGAGCACCAGGACATGCACATGTCGATGCAATCGTCGGTGAACATTGCCGATCCGATGAGCCGCGAAAGCTCCGGGACAGCGTGGGTCCCAGATTCCATGCCGATGTATGGCAAAATGTTCATGTTCGGTAACGACATGCTGATGTTGCATGGCGCGATTTTCCCGCGCTATACGAATGTGAGCACGCGGCGCGGCGACGACCGGATCGATGCGCCCAACTGGATCATGGGAATGTATTCGCATCCGCTCGGCGATAGCGCGCAGCTCGGCGCGCGGTTAATGATGAGTTTCGATCCGCTCACCGAAGGCGGCCGTGGCTATCCGCTCCTGTTTCAGAGCGGAGAATCGTGGCACGACCAACCGCTGCACGACCGGCAACATCCGCACGATTTGTTCGACGAATTGTCGATCAGTTATTCGCAGAAGTTCGTTTCCGATCTAAGCGCATATTTGTATTTTGGTTATCCTGGCGAACCGGCGCTCGGGCCGCCCACATTCATGCACCGGCTTTCGGCAATGGATGATCCGGACGCGCCGCTCGGTCATCACTGGCAGGACTCAACGCACGTCACGTTCGGCGTCGCCACGGCCGGTCTGCAATGGCGCAGCGTGAAAGTCGAGGGCAGCATTTTCACCGGCCGCGAGCCGGATGAAAATCGTTATGATTTCGATCGGCCCCGATTCGATTCATTTAGCGGCCGCATTTCATGGAATCCGACACAAAACCTGGCGCTGCAATTTTCGCACGGTTACATCAAGAGTCCGGAAGCGCTCGAACCTGATCTCAAACGGCACCGCACAACAGCATCCCTCATTTATAACCTCCCGCTTGGAAAGGATAGCAACTGGTCGAACAGTTTTGTCTGGGGCCAAAACCACGACACTGGTGAAGGAAAAACGCAATCCTTCCTGATCGAGTCAAATTACCAGCGCGGACGCGATACTGTTTACGCGCGCTGGGAACGCGTGGAAAAATCCGGACACGAACTGGTTCTCGATGCTGCGGACGAATCACGCATTTTCCCGGTGAGCGGTTACACCATCGGTTACGTCCGCGATTTGTCGCATGGCGACGGCATCGATATCGGACTCGGCACCCAATTTACCATCAACGATCGACCGGACAGCCTCGACCGTTATTACGGCGAAAATCTGGGTTATGCGTTTGAGTTTTTTTTGCGCATCCGCCCCTCGCAACATGTCGACCTTGCCATGCAACATGCTGATCGGATGAAATGAACACGGTAGAATCTTGCGGGCCAGCTCGTGCTCAACCGCCGCTCGGAAAATTCTTGATCATGCGCACAACGGGCAAGGTCAAGCCGTTCGCGAGCGGAACTTCGTATCGTTCGGTTGGAACCTAATTGAACGCAGCATAAAACGCTTTGCCCGGCAACGTGGCGGCGAGCTCAATTGAATGAAAGCCCGCGGCACGAATCGCGTTCTCGCTCGCTTCGAGAATCGCGCTTCCGATTCCGCGCCGCGCCCATTCCGGGTGAACGAAGAATGCGCGGATGCGCGCAGAGTCGCATGCGGGGTTCAACTCCGCATCATCGCGGTTTGTTTGATGATCGCTTCCGAAGAGCGTTTTGCGCTTACTCCAGCCGCCGCAAGCAATGATTGCGCATTTGTGTTCGACGACGAAGTAGGTGTTGTCGCGAATTAATTGTTGATCCACGCCAAAAACCGAGCCAAGCGCGGCGTCCATTTGGGCGTCGGAATAATAATCCGATTGCAATCCCCGAACGGAAAGCGGAATCAACTTTTCAATCGCCGCAACATCGTCGCTTCGCGCAACACGCAATGACCAGGTCGATGTAATCCGTTTCACGAAGCAGAAAAATTCCTAGGTCCAGCTGATTAAAAGCATTTCGGTGATCGTTGCCTTGTCATCGTGGATGACCATGTGAATCTTATCCTTCCGCATGCCCCGATTGCATCGACAAAATTATTACGACATCGAGCGCATCATTGAGTTCGATTTCGTGCGCGCGACGGAAGCGGCGGCACTCAATTCACTGCGCTGGCTCGGGCGAGGCGACAAGGAAGCAGCCGACGCGGCCGCGTGCGACGCAATGCGCGGCATGTTCGATCTAATGAACATCTGCGGCGAGGTGGTGATCGGTGAAGGGATAAAGGACGAGGCGCCGGGTATCTTCAAAGGCGAACAACTTGGCACCTGGATTCCAGGTTCGCCGCCGTTCGATATCGCGATCGATCCGATCGACGGCACCACTAACATCTCCAAGGGCGCGCCGAACTCGATCAGTTGCATCGCGGCGGCGAGTCCCGAGGAGAGGGTGAAAGTGGCCCTGCGCGATGTGCCTTCGTTTTACATGATGAAGCTGTCGTATGGCCCGCGCGTGATTCAATACACGCAAAAACGCGGCGATGCGCTGCAGCTCGAGGCGCCCATCGCCGAGACACTCGCTATCGTGGCTCGCGCGTTGGAGAAACGAGTGCAGGACGTGACCGTGATGATGCTGGATCGGCCGCGGCATAAGGAGATTGTCGAAGAAATTCGCGCTGCGGGCGCGTCGCTGCGCATGATCGGCGATGGCGACATAGCCGCGGCAATGGCGCCGTCGTTACCGGAAAGCAATGTCGATCTATACATGGGTATCGGCGGTTCGCCGGAAGCAGTGCTGGCGGCGGCGGGAATCAAATGTCTCGGGGGCGAGATGCAATGCAAAATGTGGCCGCGCGATGAAAAGGAACGGAAGAAACTCATCGATGATGGCCACAAAAAAAGGCAAAAACATTATTTTTTGCGCGACCGGAATCAGCGACAGTGCGCTTCTGCGCGGCGTCAAAGGACAAGGGACAAAGGCCACGACGCATTCCATTTTAATGCGCGCGAAAAGCAAGACCGTGCGCTTCATCCGCGCGACTCACGATTTGCAGACAAAGACGATCCGGCTCCGCTCGGACCAGCGCGAACACGCAATTTAACTGTAGCGGCGCTCTATGAGTGTCGCACTTTTGCAGCAAGATTTGAGTGACGGGCACGGACCCGCTGCTACAGGAGCACAATCTCTCTGCTCGACAGCGCGCGTTTCATCTGTTCAAATGAGGAAAACCCGCCGCCTATGAGACAAATACCGAAAACTGAATTGTCGCCGGACAACGGCTGTATCATCGATATGAAATGGAAACTCGGGGCACTGAGCTATCACGCTTCCGCAGCTGGGAAAGAGCAGGCGCCGCTGGTCACCGAAGTTATTCGCCTGCCGGAATTGGTGCTTTATGATCACCCTGGTTTCAAGGGCGCCTTTGCGCGCACAAACTTAAGTTTTCACTTCATCGGCGACTATTGGAACGACCGAATAAGCTGTCTTATCGTGGTCGGCGGGGTTTGGCGCTTTTATCGCGACGACTATTACAAAGGGCCGTACTGGGATCTTGGCCCCGGCTATTACGAAAGCTTTTTTGCCGAGAAAGGCCCGGACGATGTCGTCAGTTCCTTCCAGTGCATCGC
>WNFY01014599.1_pt1 | contig 13538 bp, 14 predicted proteins | sample 5400091 | NCBI WGS metagenome assembly WNFY01 (sample SAMN13153364, study PRJNA577476) | soil metagenome | isolation source: 60 cm soil or saprolite under grassland replicate 1 | place: USA:California | collected 2016-06-15 | reverse complement strand
TTGAGATGTATAATGTAGTTTAATATCATAGTCTTGAGTTGGCCCGCAGGGTTATTCAATTGGATTAATTGATCTGGATTGGCGTTATGGAATTTGCAGAATAATGAGAGATGAATAGTGTAAGCGTACAATGTACTTTTTGATTTGATGCTCTCGAGCCATAATGTACAAGCGTCGTATTCTCTGAACTGCAGAAGTGCCGACATATGGATAATACTTAAGAATAGGCTATTAATAAGGATACTAAACGGTATAGTTATTAGACGATAACAAGGACATCAATGATATGGTTTGCTTATGTCTTGAAACCCAAGATATTACAGTTAAGGTAGTTGATGAAGGAAGGGAAGGATTACGGTCAATAAAAGAGAATCATTTCGACGTAGTATTATTAGATCTTGCAATGCCAGAATTCAGTGGATTTGACATTTTCAAGGCATTAAAAGATGAAGATCTGCTAAAGTCTAAGAATATTGTAATATTCACTGCGTCCTCTGTTACTGATAACGAGGTGCAGGAGATGTTGTTAACTGGAGCAAAAGCAGTACTCAAAAAGCCTATCTCGATAGACGATTTGATAGAAACAGTAGAAAGATTCAGACAGGATGGAAATCAGTAGAGGTACAACAAAAATAGGGCCTAGTACCATATATGCAATTTCCCTCGGACGATTCTTCAAATAATTATACAAGGAGAACTGAAGTGCTGCAAGGTACTCAAAATGTGAGAGGTACAGAATTACAATTTTTCTCTAAAGCGCAGACGAAAGTTGATACTTATATGAATTATACTCGACCGCCATTGGCCATATTCCTAAAAATTAAAAATGGATTTATTTAGTCAAGACAGGATAAGCAATCTTTTACATAAAGACGGATCGGTAAGCTATTACAGAAACGTATTGACACATAGTGAAGCAAACCGCTACTTTGATTTGTTATTACAAAACGTTGTATGGGAAAACGATGAAGTCGTCATTTTTGGTAAGCATATCATTGCAAAGAGAAAAGTTGCGTGGTATGGTGATTCTGACTATGGGTACACTTATTCAAATACAACAAAGCAAGCATTAGCATGGACCAAAGAACTTTCGGACCTTAAACAAATAGTAGAAGAACTTACAAAAACAAGATTCAATTCCTGTTTGCTGAACTTATATCACAATGGAAACGAAGGTATTGCATGGCATAGTGATGATGAAAAATCATTAGGAAAGAATAGTACCATTGCTTCATTGAGTTTTGGGGCAGAACGAAAATTTTCATTTAAACATAAACAAACTAAACAAACGATTTCACTTGTACTTGAACATGGTAGTTTGCTCATAATGAAAGATGCTACACAAACGAATTGGCTGCATAGCTTACCCAAGTCTAAAAAAATAACCCGACCGAGAATAAACTTAACTTTTCGAACGATAGCGTGCTAAGAACCTATCTAAAAATTATCCTCCTATAGTGACATTTGACAACCTAATGGTATCGAGTGCATGATATTGATCTTGGAGGCGACTCATGCCAAATCCCGGGCATCAACATACTAGTAGAGCCGCGGATACTTGGCTATGGTCTAGATGGATGGAAGTAAAGTATCATCTACTGTTGGCACTTTGGCATGCATGATATGGAAAGGAACGCCATATTATGCACATATAGATTATAATGACAAAAGAGATCCGGCGGATGATCTTCCAGATGAGGATGTTACTGCAATAGATGAAATACCCGTATATTCTATTAATAAGCCAAAGGCAGAATCTCTTGTTGTTTTAAAAATACTAGACTATTACTACACTACACATTTGGATAGCCCAGTCTTTTATGCATCAACTTCTGACACATATAACTAGGACTTTTTAATACAGGCCTTAATGAAATACATGTGCCGCAAAAAAAATTAAGGATGAATTGATCAGAATTCTACTTTACTACGACTGAACCACGCATCCACGGATGTACCTCGCAAAAGTAATTGTATGTACCTGCCTTCAGAAATGTAACAGTAAATGTAGTTGACGATCCTGGTAGGAACTGTTGTCCTTTCGGAATTAACCAGCCAGAATTAACATATTTTTCGCTACCAATCATACTGTAGTTTGCATTTGGTGGTGGGAAGTGTTTCACATTACCTTGCGAATCAATTACAGTTGGAATATAAGACCTTGCATTCAATGTTATTACAACATTACCCGGACCTGGTGCTTTAAGTGGCTCATTGTTTGAACTAGGAGGGATTGATGAAAATTGAGTAGAGCTTGGAACAGCAAAAGGTGAAACAATATCTGTTGTAGTTTTGTTATCTAATACAAACGTAACGGTATGTGGTTCTCCTACTACTGATGGATTATCCCATGTTACGCTTTGGCCTGCGTTAACTCGAACTTGCTGTGGTGCAAATGCAGTTAAAGGAGAAGTGTTGTTTCCTCCCCCAGCATGTACCACAACTTTTGGACCTTCTATAGCATTTACTACATTAACGTACGACATTGGTGTTGCTACCACTGTAAGGGTTGCTACTACAATTAGAGTAACAATAACTAATGCGTTCTTTTGATTCATTTATGGATCAGCATATACCTAACAATAAATAAGTTACGGTCTTGCGATACGCTTACCTCCATTTAATGGCGGTAAGGCATAATGCATTTGTTCGAGAGATAATTAATGGTGGCTCTACTTCAGTTTCGAGTGAGTGGCTGCTTTAATTTGGAGCGAAAATAATTGGGAGTGGTGACTGTCCCACACTTCTACGTTATTTTTCTTCAAAAAGTTGTTCCCCATGATGTAACTGATTGGCTATCTGATAAGTTCTACCCTGAGAACGCATTGTAGGCGAATGAGCAGCTAAATATCTAGACGCGGCCAGCAAAATATTTACACGTGCAGTGTTATTGGCATCATTATTATCGTCATCCAGAAGAGAATATTGCCTGTAAGCCCCTTCAATCATCTGAATAGAATGAAAGTTGCGGTCTTCTCGCAGCAAAAGCTTTCCAAGCATAGACGTAAGCTGATCTAATCTTCCACCGCCATAAAGATAATCTGCTACCATCTGTCCTGTCTCGTTTACTCTCTGTTGCTTGTCTAATAGTTCTGTTAACTCTCTTAGTATGCTATCTCGATCAATAGCTTTATCATTTATCGATTCCTTAGGTATTGTCGCCGGAGGTATGTTGAGAAAGCGATTAAGATATATCCTCATTGCAGCATCGAACACTCCCCTCAATAGCTCTCTTGTTGGTATTCGTCTTAAGGCTTGATGTACTGCATTTGAGAATGTAAATGTGTGTAATGCGGCGTCCCAATCACTAAATTCATTGCGTGTATGGAATTGTACTATTCGTAAAGCTGAAGCATAACATACGATACTTGCCAATTCCTCTTCAGTAGTACCTTGTCTTAATGCGTCTAATAATGCATTAACGATTGATTGTGGATTATCGCCTAATAACACTGCTACTAATGCATCCCTATCTCGACTATTAGTGTTCCATGTTTGTTTCGGTTTCTTATCTTTGTGAATATTGCTATCTTGAGCCTGATTCTTCCATCCTATCAGCAGTGGCATAACCAGGTACAAGACTAGTTAATACAGATTCTATCAATGCCTTATTGTTTTCCCATCCAAGCTCATCAAGGGCCTCTAATACTTTATTAGTAAAATCAAGAGTATGCCCAACATCGAGGAAGCGATGGTCTGTGGCGGCTGCAAAAAACATATCTGCCAACTCTTGGTCATTAGCACCAACTCTTACAGCGGTAGCAATACATCTCTCTGCAGCTTGAGCATCACGAGATTCAATAAACTGCCTAAACCAGCGCTTAAGCGCGGCTAAGTCAGGCCAGGGTTTTGGGAGGGGTGAAACATCAAACCTTGGTGGCATATCAACACAGTCTTGTGCAACAGCACAAAGACCATGATAAAGCGCAAGTGGTCTATCGTCGCCGTCAATATAGGGCATGATGTTAATCATACAAGTAAGTACCGTTAATCCTTGTCCCCATCCAGATTGTTTGTAATGGGTACCAAAATCAAGACCCATACGGAATGCCTTTGCTATGCCAGAGTCATTGTTGTCATTTGCAGTTTGATTTTCTTCGAATAATGCAATAACTGCTTTGGCAATAATTAATTGGATATTTTGTTTAAGTCCGTTTTGTAACAGCATTTCATTATAAGAGTTGACACCTCTAGAAGAGATAGAGGAAACATCCACCCAAACTTCATTTTCATTTCTAATCTCTACAGGAAAGGAGCGTACATCACCAGCCCACTGGTCAAATGTTCCTCCACTTTTAAGATCAAAGCGAGCGTGATGCCAATGACAGGTAAGGATACTGTCTTTAACAGTGCCCTGGCTTAGAGGAAAACCCATGTGAGGACATCTATTATCTACTGCATAAACTTTGGAATTATGATAGAAAAGAGCAACGGTATGCTTTTGGATTTGTATAGATAAGCATTCACCAGAAGCTTCTCGTATATTAGATAATTTCGCAGCAAATACATAATGGTTGCCGTGATCTTTTGAGATAGTAGCCATAAGCATTAATCACTATAATAGATAATGTAATACAAGCATAAAGCGTTTTGTTGTTTTGTTCGCCATGTTACCTTTGAATGATATTCCAGCTGCGATGCTGTGTTTGGTATTCGTTGCTAAGGAAAGAAAAAGAATGCTACAGCGAGATTAAATCATGCCACTCATAAGTTTCTGTTATACGAGGTGTGTAGGATAAATACGACTTGCAAATTGGCTAAGGCTTGCGCTCAAGTCCAGTTCCCAATTTATAATTAGGTTGTTAGTTTTCAAAGGTATGGATCACAAAATAGTAAATCCCATTGTTTGGGAATGAAAGCCCATACTTCTTAAAGAACAGTGAAAGCAAACACGAAGTTCATTGAAACTGGCGAACGGAAAGTTGCCCATCGTTCTCTCGGTAAAGGTTCACCTATTATTATGGTCAAACGCCCACATCTTATAGTAAAGTAATATTTTGTTACGCTATTAGTAAAGACCAGGAATCGACTATTAAAATTAAGGATTAAGAATATACAAATGATTTATTCCAAGAATTTAAAGTTATTCCAAAACCTAAAAGAAACAGTTTGACACAAGTATCAAATATGACGATTAAAATCTTAGGTGTTGGCAGTAGTATGCGTGAAGGTTCCTTTGGTACTAGAACATTAAAAACGGTACTCGATGCTGCAGGGAAGCATGAAGCCAAAACACGTTTACTTGACCTGCGCAATATAAGAATGCCGATGTTTAATCCAGATATATCAAATGAGTATGATGAACAGATGAAAAAAGTGATAGAAAATGTCAGTTGGGCAGATGCCTTTGTGCTTGCATCGCCAGACTATCACGGTTCTATGTCAGGGGCTATGAAGAATTTCTTGGATTTCTATTGGGAAGAATTTGCTGGCAAAACTTTCGGATATATTTGCAGTTCCCATGAAAAGGGTCTGACGGTGATGGATCAGATGCGTACAGCTGTACGTCAATGCTATGGATGGAGTCTCCCTTATGGTGTTTCCATAAACGGAGAGCAGGACTTTGATGAAAAGGGAGAAATAGTCGATAGTCTGTTAGTTAAACGTCTAAAAATCCTTGCCCGCGATTTAGTTGTCTATGGAAAACTAATCAGAGAACAATTTCTCCGAGACATAACAAGTAATATTTCTGACACCTTTGCTGCACGTTACAGACTATAAATTTTATTTGGTCAGTTGTGTTACAAAACGTGTCCTGCAATTTTTCAACCAGCAATTTTCCCAACTCTAATTCTTTACTATCAAGGTTGGCTCGCTTTCTTATAGCAGCATTAAAGGCTTCTGGTATGGTACCTTTCTATTGAGATTAAGGCTGATTCTGCCCATTTTCTGACGTCCGTAGCCTGGACGCCAGCATGTCATGGAACTTGACGGCAGAGCAAATCCTTAGCAATTGAGCCTGAGCAGGCTATAGTAGATTATAGAAGCGGCAGGGTGGGCAAGATCAACCACTAAATCCAACAAGATTAAACCATTTTCTGTCTCGCTCAAAAGTAAATATCTGCTTACTAAATATGGTAGTTCATACCGACTAAGTTAGGAACTACTACTGCACTTAAATAATTGGCTTACCTAATGCACATTATATGCAAGTGGGAATTGATAGCTTTGCTGCGGCACTCGATGACGCCAGCCTCTCAGTCAGCCCGTCAGAGCGTTTGCGAAGATTGGTCGAACAAATTGAATACGCCGATAAAATTGGGTTGGACGTGTTTGGAATTGGTGAACATCACCGTAGGGAATTCCTTGATTCGGCTCCAGCTGTCATACTAGCTGCGGCCGACTCGCTTTTTGCCGAAAAGCTCGATCTGCTGCTGAAGATTCGTGACAATGAGCACGTCCATTGGTCTGGCGAATATCGGCCTACCCTGAATGGACAGGGAGTCTACCCTAGGCCCTTGCAGGAGCCTTTGCCAATATGGATAGGCGTTGGTGGCACTCCAGAATCATTCGTCCGTGCAGGAGCGCTTGGACTCCCCTTGATGGTCGCAATCATAGGCGGCGAAACGCGCAGCTTCCGGCCACTCATCGATCTCTACAGGGAGGCTGGGAGGCGAGCCGGCTATTTACCACAACAATTGAAAGTAGGGGTACATTCGCTGGGCTATGTCGCAGAGAGCACCCAAGAGGCAGTCGATGACTTCTTTCCAGGATATGCACATGCCATGACTAAGGTTGGAAAGGAGCGCGGATGGCCTAAGATGACGCGTGCGAGTTTTGACGCCCAGCGAGGTCCGCAAGGTGCATTGCTAGTCGGCGATCCGGATGAGGTAGTCGAGAAGATCATTAGGCACAGCCAAGCGCTCGGCGGCATCTCCCGGATCACTTTTATGATGAACCCCGCCTCAATACCTCACGCAAAGCTCATGCGGGCCACAGAGTTAATAGGTACGCGTGTCGCGCCTGCCCTTCGCGAAGAACTGGGTGGGAAGGATGGTTGAGATATCGGACTCGAATTTGTTGTTGTTGTCGACTGACGGCTCTGTCGACTTGACTGATGCTAACATTCCTTTCACAAATAGGTGGCATCCACCAATATAACAGCACCTTTTTTTGTCTGGTGAAAATTAGGGTGAAAAGCAATCGCTGTTGATTTCGGTTGCTGGCTTGCAAGAAAGTGTTGGATTAGGGAGGTATACTCAATACAACTCTTCGATGGCCAAACTGTCTGGCTTATCAAAATAGATCAAAGTATTTCCTGTAATCACTAGCATATCGGATACCCCCAAACTTGATTTCCGAAGATATGCCTTCATCGGTTTCTTCCTGAAAGAATACACTCCAATTGTTGTTTACACATCCGAGCTTTAAGGCAGAACTTGGAAATTTCAGACCAGACAGACATCTGGTATCGATTGCCAGCTGCCAGAAATTTCTACCACTCGTAAATAGTTAAATTGCCTCTTATTCGTTGATGTTGGTGAATTGGTTCTTCCCTTAAGCGCAGTATAGGGCGCATGTAGATAAGTTATCTGTTAGAATAGGTCTAGACCCAAAGTTTGGTCTATGCCAAATGCTTAGACTGGTACCTGATTTTGTATGATCGTACTCAACTGCAAATTTAGTGGCATTTATCGTTGCAAATATCGTTTATGGACAATAAAAGCATCTGCCAACGAGTTTGATGTTGCATTGTCTAAAAACGATAACAGAATGAGATAGAAACCGCTAATCTTATCAATCCGAAAACAGTAGCAAAGATACGAGCTCTCATGTTCCTCCCCTAAAACCCACAAGTACAATATCTAGGTGGCATAGACCTCGAATCTATGTTACAATAGTTTTAGATCAAATCATAAAACCTAAAAGAAAGATACCGTCATAAATTGTAGTGGCAATGTCAAGGTGTCATATTTGTGGCAAGGCTGGGCCATACACAGAAATGATAGACTATACTGTGTATTCTGTACATCCTAAATGTGAACATAAATTGTTATGTATATCACATAAGGTAAAAGAATTTCAAAACTGTTCCATATGCAAAAGGAGCGATGCGCTATCTAAGCTGGAACTAAGAACCCACTTAATTAATAGTCATACCAAAGAAGCATTAGCGGATTTGTTAGTTGATAACGGACAGTAATTGCACAAGTACGGATATTCCAGATCCATGTAGAATGGAAATATAATTTAGTCAGAAAGTCAATATAATAACTTTTTTCTGGCAAGAAACCGATATTGCTGTAGTGAGTTTAAGGCATAGTGAATTCGGCGATATTTTTGCTGCGCGTGTATATGGAAATAATTTACAAAGTGATAATCGAGAAAATTATGAATTTGCTTCAGCATACAAAGATGTAGGGTTAGAATTAGAGAAAAAAGAGAAAGACACTAAAATGGATTCAAAAGCGCCTAATTACTACTCCCAATTATAGAGAAGCTAGAAAAATGGATTATAATAAAAAGATCGAAGATAGGCACGATGTAACGGGTCACTATAGTTAGTTCGTAAAGATAACAATGAGGATGAAAGACGATAATGCTTAAATCTGGCCGATTATATTTCTGATAATCGTATAGTATGTATCACCAAGGCAACGACAATCGGTACGAAGAGTACATAGCGGAGCATATCAAGAAGGGAACAACTACTTGTGCTTTAACTTGTAAAGATGGAGTCGTTCTAGCTGCTGACACAAGGGCAAGTGCTGGCTTCTTTATTGCAGATAGACATGTTATGAAAATTCAAAAGGTTGATAGACATATTGGTCTGACTATGGCAGGCGGAGTGGCAGATGCCCAAAATCTTGTTGATATCATGCGTTATAATGCGAACATATACCGCCTTACAAGTAAAGATCCTATACCAATCAAGTCTGCTGCTAGATTGTGCTCCAATGTATTATTCAATCAGCGATACTTTCCCTTCTTCGTCCAGATTATCCTTGCCGGAGTCGATAAGACGAAGGAGGAAGGACAAATATACAATATTGATCTCTTTGGTTCAATGACTAGTGAGAAGTTCATATCCACAGGTAGTGGTTCACCGGTGGCATATGGTTACCTTGAAACTGCATTCAAAGAGAATCTAACTGTAAATGATGCTTACAAAATAGCAATACAAGCAATTGCAGCGGCCATTAGAAGAAATGCAGGTACTGGTGATGGCATCAATGTAGTCATTATAGATAAAGATGGCTATCGTGAGCTGTCGAAGGAAATGAAAAAGGCTGTAAGTGTAGCTTACTAGGGAAGCTTCTTTACTAAATATAGCAGAGCAGCCTCATCATCCTGAGATCCTAAATAATATCAGTTTTTCTTTACAAACTACTCAGTTGACGTAACTGATCGTCTTATGATGCAATTGTGACTCGACTCACTTAAAATGAGATAGTAAGTCAAAAATATGCCATGTGTTCATATCCTATATCTATATCCGTTTTTAGTTGTAAACTCCGAATAGTTTACTAAGTTCGTTTAGTCAATAGGCTTATGTATTCGTAAGCACCGATCGTGTTATCAAATGCATAATGAAGTTGCTGGAATTGTTTTCTAAAGTCAGCAACATCTTTTGCAACTATGCGGGGATCCTGCTTATCAACGACCACTCGTTTTATGAAACCAGCAACTTCCTTCATCTCGCTTTCTTTCATTCCTAGCCTAGTTGTTTCAGGGACACCAATTCTCACTCCACTTGGGTGCATATAGTGTCTACCAGCCTTAATGTCTCCAGGTAATAATTGTCTGTTCAAAATAATATTGGCCTTTTCTAGATCCTTTTCAATTGTACCGCCATCACCAAACTTGGAAACATCCACTGCAATCTGATGCGATGCGGTATAACCTTTTTTTTCGCCTAAGACACCAAATCCAAATCCAACTAGCCCTTCTGCAAGGGCCCGAGCATTTTTGATTACTTGTTTTGCATAATCTTTTCCAAACTGTAATGATTCCGCTAATGCGATAGCCTTACCCGCAACATGATGTAGATGATGGGAACTTGTATTACCGGGAAAAACTGCTTTCTTAATTGTTTCTGCGTGTTTTTCTAACGATACGATGATTCCGCCCTGCGGCCCCCAAAGGGTTTTATGTGAACTCATAGTCATAGAATCTGCGCCCTCTTTCAGCGGGTCTTGAAATTCGCCCCCAGCAATTAGGCCAGCGACATGCGCCCCATCATAATTTATATATATACCACGGTCATGCATAAAATCCGCTAATTCTTTTACTGGATGAGGAAAAAGAAAGAGACTACCTCCAAACATTCCAAGCTTTGGCGATTTACCATCACGTGCCATTTCTTGGACCTTCTTTTTCGTCTCATCAACATCTATTGTCATTTCTTCCTTCGAAAATGGATAATATTCTATATTTAAGCCGTGAACAAGACCTGCAGTGCCAAAATTCTCCTTTTTCCCGTGCGAAATATGTCCTCCATTTGGAATAGAAGCCGCTATCATATAGTCTCCTGGCTGTGAAAATGCAGCATAAATAGCAAGATTTGCTACTACACCTGATGTCGCTCTACAATCAGCAAACTCTGATCTGAAAACCTTCTTTGCAAGCTCGTTGCAGATTAACTCCACCTGATCGATATATACACAACCAGCGTAAACCCTCTCGCCGGGCCATCCTTCCGCATATCTATTACCAAAGTCTGACATCAGTGCTTCTCTTACCGCTGCGCTTGGAATGTTTTCGCTTGCGATAAGTGGGATTGATTCACTAAACCAGTGATGGTGTTCTTTCATCAGTCTTAATCTTATCTCATCTCATCTCATCTCATCTCATCTCATCTCATCTCATCTCATCTCATCTCATCTCATCTCATCTCATCTCATCTCATCTCAAAATAATGTGTTGTGCACATTTCTTCCCACATCACTAGAATAGTGATATTAGAGACTATAATCAAATAAGTGGTAGCAATGCCAATTCTCGGCAATATGCTGTCATTACGAGATAGTACCTATAGACCGACATTATTCTCCATCCTTTGATGATTTACGCCTTGTCTGCTCTTTTATCCATAGTTCTATAGCTTCTTGTAACGCGATACTGATATTTCCTTTCCTGAAGCCTTTAGTATTAGCCACTGTCCTTCTAAATCGTTCTTCGATGTCATCTTCTACGACTATATTCATTTTACCCACCTTCTCTATAAGGAGATACCACTATACAAACATATAGAGTGGCCATAACCTGCTACTTGCTGCCTGCGACAAAGTTTTCTTGGAAGTATTTTTTAAGCCTATTTGCATCAATATCACTTATCAATATATCATCATGGAACACATCCTTTTTCCCTTTGAGCATATTACCCTTGTCTGCTAGTATCTTCAACGCAGAAGGAGTATCTTTTGACTCTGAATGAACTAATTCCATTTTTAATGCTGGGCCTTTAGAGAATGTACCCTGTTCTCCCTCACCACGGATAATAAACTCGTTATCCTTATCCTTACGCGGTCTGTCAAATTGCATCGAGTATCTGTTAATCCTGTCTTCTATTGTTACTTTTAATTTGTGTTCTTTGTTGTCTTTCTCTATCTTGAAAGTATATTTCTGAAGGCCCTCTACCTCAATGACATTTCCAATAGGGTTTCTATTATCTTCCTCTTCATGTAGGTGTGAATCCTCTTTAGCAGCCCAGAGCATTCCTTCATTTGCTACTGTTATTCTAAATCTACCATTATCTCCGCTAACTTTCAGATGAGAATCAATATTTCTTTGGAGTTCTGCTGTTGTCATTGCCATAGAAGGACCTTTGTACCATTCGTTTTTACTCTCCTTGGAATCTAATAAGCCGCTATATCCGACAAGATAGCACTCCTTTGCATTCCATCTCCTTACAAGTTCGTATGCATCAATTACAGAGATCATCCCTGATTCGGGATGTGGATTGTAAGTCTGTGTGCCTAAGACCAAAAGATCCGGGTTCCACAACAAATTCTCGTCTGCTTTAGGTAAGGAGAGGAAGTCCCAACCCATTATGATCTTTTTGTCTTGATATTTGACAACATAAATTACAGAGCTTGGAGTGGAATTATCACTGTGATTTGCAACTATCGGTGTTACTGTAAATGGACCGGTTGTAAAGGGCTTATTTGGTTCTATGATGTTAAAGGCTGATCGTCTTTCTGCCAGCTGAGGAAATTTGCTCATAATTTGATCACAACACTCTTTGGTGCAATATACACTGAACTTATCAGATCCGTCCACAACCTTATTGAAAAGATTAGGAAGGTCCTTTATCTGATCATCATGAGAATCTGTAATCAGAACAGCATTTGGAATATCAGATATTATTATTTTCGATTGCGCAGACGTTAGATCAATTCCACTTTTTTCTAAGCTTCCAACAACACCTTCACCCACATCAACTAGAAGATGAAAATTTGCATTCGCACTGCTGCTATCAGCAGCAGAAGGAGAGGTGCTGAATACAGAACAAGAAGTATTTGCGATTATTCGCTTTCGTTTTATTTCTGCAGCTCTTTCAGATTTTTGTTCGTCAAATATCGTGGAAATATTCGGTAGTGTCCCATTAATTCTTACCAGCAACTGGGTAGTCTTTTCTGGGGCAGTAAGTGTTCTTTGCATGTTCTTATATACACATATCGATATAAATAGATATCGATTTATCAATTTATATACATTTCAACAAAAATACAAATATGTATAATAAACAAGATAAAATAAGACAAATTCAGATATATATGTTATAGTTTTGAATTCAAAGCAAGAAACTGCTAATGAAAATATACAAATAAGTGTAAATTGGTGAAAATTTTATGAAAACACACAGAGCCAATGTCGGCTCTTGCCATGACCAATATTTCAAAGTATATGAAAACGAAGAGAAAATAAGAAAGTTACCCAGTGCTGTTCAGCATTATTGCTTTTGCAAACGTATCACCGTTGTCATTACTGGCTCTGAATACTGGCATCAGAGTACCTGTCTTGTTTGTCCACCATGTAACGTAGATATTGCTTCCAGACGCAGCTATTTGGGTATCTTGGTCTACCACATGTCCTTTGTTTGGAGCACTTAACATTATGTTCTTTGCAAAGGTTTTCCCTCCGTCAGTGCTCTTTGCAAAGAATACGTTCCAGTGTCCTGTGTCATTGTTAGGCCACGCCATATACACATTGCTTCCTGACGCAGCTATGGGGACAAACGCTCTAATTTGGGTTGCTGTTGTTGCTCTGGGAGATTTGGGTTGTGCTGCTGCTGGCTGTATTGGATTTGCATAAATGACAACAGTAGCAACTAATAGCACCACTATCGCAAACATACCCATGTTTTTCTTGATTAACATAATGCTGTTATAAGGCGGCGTCTATTTAAGAAATCTCATTCACGTCACTTGACAGAACCCTTTCTTCATTTATTCAAACTCTATGGTGTAATCTGCTAGCTAGTTTTTCATTTCAGATTTGGCTAAATGACAACTTAGAAACAAGTTCGGCGAAAAGACTGTTTTTAATTTCGTCAACTTCAAATAATAATAGTGGTAGGAAAAGAAGTGAGAGAG
>WNFY01008377.1_pt1 | contig 13547 bp, 14 predicted proteins | sample 5400091 | NCBI WGS metagenome assembly WNFY01 (sample SAMN13153364, study PRJNA577476) | soil metagenome | isolation source: 60 cm soil or saprolite under grassland replicate 1 | place: USA:California | collected 2016-06-15 | reverse complement strand
ACTGTCATCGATGAAAATTCTTGCTTCGGCGAGCTTCGAGGCCGCAGCCGTAAGGCTTGGGAAATCGCGCTCGGCTAGAAATCCATCGCGTACTTTTTGCAGATTGACGCGCGCGCGGGAACAAAGCAGCCGCTGTACAAGTTGTTGGCTGCTCATCTCCAGACTGAACACGCCTACCGGAAGTTTTTCCTGGACGGCAACGTGCTCCGCAATGTTCATGACGAGCGCGGTTTTTCCCATGCTCGGGCGCGCGGCGATGACGATCATTTCCGCGCCATGCATTCCGCTCGTCATACGGTCAAATTCAACAAACCCGGTTGAGATTCCGGTAATTCCGCCTTTCCGCTCGTAAAGCTTCTCAATTGACTCGATCGCTTCCATCACCTGATCTTTCATGGTGAGCATCTGGCCTTTGAAGCGATCTTCACCAACGGCGAAGATTCTCTGTTCTACTTCATCGAGAAGATTGTTCACCTCGTCTTGTTCCTCGTAGGCGCGCCGAACGCTCTCGGTGGCGGCGACGATGATCTCGCGGAGAATGTATTTGTCGCGAACGATTTCGAGGTAATACTGAACGTTCGCGGCCGTCGGCACGAACGTGAACAGACTCGTGACGAACGCAGCGCCACCGACACTCTCAAGTAGGTTCCGGTCACGCAGCACTTGTGTGAACGTGATCAAGTCAATCGCCTGCCCCGCATTCCAAAGCTCCACCAGCACGGTGTAAATGGTTTGGTGCGCCGGGACATAAAAATAATCTTCATTAACTTTCTCGACGCACTCCGCGATGGTTTCGCGCGGCGAAATAAGCATCGAGCCTAGTACGCCTTGCTCCGCTTCGACGCTGTGCGGCGGCGTGCGGTGAATATCCTGCGCAGAACCTGTTGGCGAATTGGGGAAAACTCTTCCGCCGTTTTGAGCCGCCAAACCTCGGCCAGCGCCGTTACCCGCTGTCTTACGAGGTTTCTCAGGCTGAGAGCCTTGAGAACTCGGCATTTATTTGGTTTCTTTTCGTCTCCGGAAAAATGGTCGATGCTTTTTCTCAGGCTCCTCGGCCGTAGCGCTAGCAGCTTCTGCCTTTGGCGCTTCCGCTGATTTTACCTGAAAAACAAATTGCGCCGTCACGTCATGGTGCAACTTGATCGCGATCTCATGCTCCCCCGTATCTTTGATCGGACGCTGCAGAAGAATCTTATGCCGGTCAATCTCTACGCCGACCTCATTCTTGAGACGATGCACGATGTCCTGCGCTGTGATCGAGCCAAATGCTTTGCCGGTCTCACCGGTTTCCAGCGTAAAGATAATTCGCGCTTTGCCGATACGACGGGCCAATTCTTCCGCCTCGTTCAGTTCGCGCGCCTCACGTTCGGCGCGCTTCGCCTTGAGAGCATCGAGTTGTCGCAAGCTCGCCGGCGTTACTTCATGTGCTTTGCCGCGAGGCAATAGATAATTACGTGCATAACCGCGGCGCACTTTGACCAAGTCGGCTTCAGCCCCCAAGCCGGGCACGTTTTCGGTTAAGATGATTTCAGTGGAAGGCATTTCGTTATGATTATCTGAGAGAAATCTTTGTGTGATCGGAGCGCAAGGGAAGCGAGTATAGAAGCCGCGCGAGCGCTGTCAACTCGCGAAAGCTTTTGAGGTCAATATCCAGAGAAAATAAATTGTGCGTTATGTTACGCGACGCGATTTTTGGTGTACCAATCCGATCGTGTAAGTGGCAGATCGCTCGCACCGGATCGATCCAATTTTGCGAGGAGCGTTTGGTAAACAGCCATTTGACCACAGCGAAATCCGTGTGCCGACCCTGCAATGTAAAGACGCCACACGCGGTAGATCGTTTCGTCAACGAAGCGGCGCGCTTCATCGTGGTGCGCTTCCAGTCTGCGGAGCCAATGGCGGAGGGTGAGCACGTAGTGTTCGCGCAGATTTTCCACATCCCGAGTTTCAAAACCTGACGACTCCGCAGCGCGCAGCACGATTGGCAGCGGTGGAATATCACCATCGGGGAAAACGTATTGTTCGATGAATGAGCCATCCCGATTGTTTGGTCGCGCGACGGTACCCTCTCCGATTGCCTGATTAAGAAAAACACCGCCAGGCTTGAGCGCACGATAGACCGCTGCGAAGTAATCTGGCAGCCGCTCGCGTCCCACGTGTTCGGCCATTCCGACGCTCACGATAGCGTCGTACGGATGGCAGCCGTGTGCACCGATCTCGCGATAATCGCGCAGTTCGATCGTTGCATCGTTTGCCAGGCCAGCTTCGGCAATTCGCTCGCGGCCCCAGTCTAGTTGAGGTTCACCCAAGGTGATTCCCTCCGCGCGTACGCCGAAATGTTTCGCCGCGTGAAGGACGAGCGCGCCCCAGCCGCAGCCGATATCGAGCAAGCGTTGACCGGGACGGAGGCGCAATTTGCGGCAGAGATAATCAAGCTTGCGTTCCTGTGCCGCATCGAGGTCATCGTCTGGCGACTGGAAATAAGCGCAGGAATAAACCATGCGCCGATCGAGCCACAGTCGATAAAAATCGTTCGAAACATCGTAATGAAATGTCACCGCGCGCCGATCGCGCTCGACCGAATGTCGTTTGCCGCGGATTCGTGGCAGCAAATGCCTCGTGGCACGTCGCATTGTCGATCCGCCGTCCGGCCAGGGAAGCCCAACCAGCAACCCAGCCACCTTCAACCTTCTTTTCCAATCTCCAACGTGCGCCAGCAAAAAGTCAGCGATCTCAAAAGCAGCCTCGATGCCGCCTTCGATGTCGAAGTCGTTGTCCAGATATGCTTCGGCCAAGCCCACTTCTGTCCCAGGCAAAAACATTCGGCCGAGCGCTTCGGGATGTTTCAACGCGAGCACGGCGGAACGCGGCCACTCGTCGGGCCATGTTGTGCCGTCCCACAGCCGCACGCTAAGCTTTTCAAGCGAACAGCCAGCAAAAATTTCGTTCAGAACACGGCAGGTTCGCTCCTCCACTCTCTGTTGCGAGGAGATCATGGGCATCGCCGTGCCGGAACGCAGCCTTAGATCATGCCGAGCTTCATTCGTCCCGCTTCGCTGATCATGTTTTGATTCCAGGGCGGGTCCCAAACGAGCTGCACATCGGCTTCGTCCACACCGTCGATGGACAAAATCTTGCTCTGCGCGTCATGCGCGATCGCCGGTCCCATCCCGCAACCAGGAGCGGTCAGCGTCATCTTTACTTCGACTTTGGTGCCGCCTTCCGGCTTCCTGATCAAGCGACAATCATAAACGAGGCCAAGATCGACAATATTTACCGGGATCTCGGGGTCGTAGCACTGTCGAAGCTGGTTCCAAATATCTTCTTCTGAAACCTGACCGTTTGTTCTGCTCGCAACCTTTTCAGTTGTCTGCGCCTCCGGTTTTTCCAGCCCCAAGGCATCGAGATCTTTCTCTGCAATACGCGTGAGTCCTTGGTAGGTGGCAATTGTGTAGCTCCCCCCAAGACTCTGGGTAATCACCCCCTGCGTTCCAGCCGGGATCGTCGTTTTCTGCCCGCTCGGAATCTGGATCGCCTCGCAATCGCGACTCAGTGTGAATTCAGTGTTCTCGTACATCGCTTTAGAATTCTGCCACAGATTTACATAGATTAAACACAGGTGAAGTTCGAAGACAAAAATCCCTCGCGGCTTTACCGTGCACCTCGCCCATCCCGCTCCCTCGATTCATCGGGTTGAAAGACAATTTTCACCTTCTTCTCCGATGCAGGATCGCTGCCAAAGCTTTGAAGCAAAGTCGGCGATGTTGGTCTTGGCAACGCTGTTTGTATTTCCTCTCCACTAAGCGCGGAGCGCAACGCGCCTTCGACTAAATGCGCACAATGAATTTTTACCGGCGGGAGCGGTCCGAGCGGCGCGGACAGTTCTTCGCCCGACATTGTAATGGCCTCGGCGGTAGTTTTGCCTTTGAGCAATTCGGTCGCGACACTTGCGACCGCGATTGCCGTTTGACAACCGAACGATTGAAATGTCGCACGATCGATTACTTTGCGGCCATTTTCTTCCTTAAACTTGATCCACACCCGGAGCATGTCGCCGCAATCCGCACTGCCGACAGTGCCGATTGCGTGAGCGTCTTTCATTTCGCCGAGGTTCTGCGGATTCCTGATTGCTTCCTCGATCTTCGATTGCGGGTCCTCTTTCATTTCAAATTGTCATTTCGATGCGACTTCCAAATGGTAGTGCCGTAATTTTGGATCGACATCAACGCTCCAAGCATCAATTCCGCCACGTAGGCTTTTCACGTTTTCAAATCCGTGTCCCTGGAAATAAGCGGCTGCATCCAAACTGCGCGTGCCCTGATGATCGTAAATAACCAAAAGATTTTCGCGCGACCAGTCGCTCAGAAGGTTTTGCAACAATTCCTGCGTGAACAACTGCGCATTGTCGATCTTGACCGCGTCGTATTCCTCTCGCGTGCGAACATCGAGAAGGTAAACCTGCTCGCCGCGGGCGATTCGGTCCGCCAGTTCGCGCGGCTCGATTTGCATCGCGCGCTCCGCCGATTCACTCGCAACGATATATTCGATTACTTCCTCGACATCGAGAAGATCGTTACGCCGGCAAACGCCCGCCAGCGTCTCATCACGATTGAATCCGCAACTGCTACATCCGCCAATGTGATATTTGCGAAACAGCGCTCGCTGTGCGCCGGGAAACTCTTCCAGCAACTTGCGCATTGTAATGCTTGGATCGATTGAGGCCGCCGTGGAATTCATCGAACTTTAAAGGTAAGACAATGCGGGAGAGGTGCAAGGTAGTGGCGACTAACCTCAATCACGCGTTGAGGATTCGCAACGAAAACGGCCTAGTACACGTCGCGCTTGTAGCGCTTCTCGCTCTTTAGCTTTTCGACGTACTCGTTCGCTTGGTCGTTACCTTTGCCGCCTTGCTCTTGCACGATCTTGCGCAGAGCCGCATCAACATCTTTGGCCATGCGGCGCGCGTCTCCGCACACGAAGAAATGCGCCCCTTCCGCATCGAGCCATTTCCAAATCTCGGCTGCGTTTTTCAGCAGGCGATGTTGCACGTAGACTTTCTCCGGTTGATCGCGCGACCAGGCGCAATCGAGCCGTGTGAGAATTCCCTCTTTTTTGAAAGCCTCGAATTCTTCACGGTAGGCAAAATCACATTTCTCATGCTGCGATCCGAAGAAGAGCCAGTTTTTCCCTTTCGCTCCGATGGCCTTTCGTTCCTGCAAATACGCGCGAAACGGTGCGACTCCCGTCCCAGGTCCCACCATGATGATTGGAGTGTCCGGATTTTCAGGCAAATGAAAATGTTTCGCCACACTGGGGAAAACCGGCACGGGCACGTCATTAGCGCGTTCCGCGAGGAAAGACGAGGCTACCCCTTTGCGGATGCGACCATGACTTTCATAGCGGATCACGTCCACGATAAAATGCACTTGATCGGGATACGGCTTCAGGCTCGAGGCGACTGAATAAAGTCGCGGCTGTAATTTCGTGAGCAGCCCAACGAATTCCTCCGGCGCGAAGTGGGCGGACGGATGTTCGACGAGAAAATCGATGAGTTCCATGCCCCAGAGGTAAGTCTCGAGGTCCTGTTTGCGTTCCGGATCAAGAAGGTCGGTTAACAAAGGCGCAGCGCTGGCGCGTTCGGCGATCGCCTTCAAAAACTTGGGCGTCGGCTGCGTGATGCCATAATCTCGCAGCAGCGCTTGACGCAATGTTGTTGTCGGCCCTTTCGGCCGCGGGACTTTTTCATCGCCCGTCGCATGGAGCGCGTGAATGATTTCATCCACCAGGTGCGGATCGTTCATTGCGCAAACCGCCACCGAGTCGCCGACTTCGTAACTTAAACCCCACCCGGTAAGGTCGATTTCAAAATGGCGCGTATCCTTTGCGGACTCCGGGCCGCTTAAGCGGCGATTGACAACGAGCTTAGCTGGAAACGGGTTCGTCCGCGAATAAGGCGGAGCGGCGACGGTGGGTGCAGGCATTAGAGCTTCTGTAGCGGCGGTCTATGGCCGTCGCAATACCAAATCATCCGTCGTTTCCGATCGCGAGCGTTGGGCAAACGCACATGGCGCGCTCTGCGGCGGCCATTTCTTCTCGCGTTTCGGGTTGTTTAGAGAAGTAAACGGCGGTCTCCTCGCTGGTATAGTTCAAAAGGTTCGGCGCTTCCTCGAGACAGAGACGGCACAGCGCGCAGCTCGTATCCACGTACCACACTCCGGGGACGTTCTGCGGTTGTTTACTGAGCTTGTCCGCCATAGCTGCAACGGCTCATAGCGCGCGATTTCCGCCAGAGGAAGCAATGCGGGGTCGGGGCCGGCCTTTGCTGCGGCGGGTTTTCGTCGGCGCTTCCGAAGCCATCGCGAAATCCACCTGCCGTTTGAATGCGTCGACGCGTACGACAAAGACCCGGACCTGATCGCCAACGCTGAATCGCTTTCGAGATCGTCGGCCAATCAGCCGCCGTTGGGCTGCCTCGAATAAATAAAAGTCGTCGGTCAGCGACGAGACATGAACGAGACCGGTGATAAGCACATCCGGCAATTCAACCACGAGGCCATAGTTGCGCACATCAACAATTGCGGCGCGAAAGACCTGAGGACTGCGCTCGTCGATCTGCCGTTGAAAAAACTCGAGCTTCTTCATCCGGACGGACTCAATCTCCGCCTCAGCTGCGACGCGCTCGGTCATTGAAATATGCTCTGAGATCGACGCCATTTGGCTCATGTCGATCCGCGCTCGGTGTTTCTCGTTATGGTCTGCCAAAGCGCGATGCACGACCAGATCGGCATAGCGCCGAATCGGACTCGTGAAATGCAGATAATTGGGTTTGGCCAGCCCGTAATGTCCCAGCGGCTGTGGCGCATAACGGGCGCGCTTCAAACTTTTTAGCAAACCGATTTTCAGGGCTTGCTCCTCTGGTTTTCCGCGAATCGAAACAAGCAGGCGTTGCACCTCGGCGCGATGCGTCAGGTCGCCAACTTTGTAGTTAAAACTGAGCACGAACTCGCGATACTCCGCCAGCTTCGCCGGGTCGGGATTTTCATGGACTCGGTAGATGGTTGGCACGGTGCGTTTTTTTAACTCGCGGGCGACAGCTTCGTTCGCGGCCAGCATATATTCCTCGATCAGTTGGTGCGATTCGTCGTTGTCGATCCGCTCCAAGCGCACTGGTTTGCCGGTTTCATCCAAGCGCAACTTTACTTCCGGAAAATCAAGATCAAGCGAGCCGTGCTCGAAACGCTTCCTCCGCAATAGCGAGGCAAGTTCCCAGGCAACGTGCAGTCGCTCACCCAATGGATCGTGAGACGCGGACTTCAAAATCGCGTAGGCCTGCTTGTAAGTCAGCCGGTGTGCGCTGCGAATCACACTCCGGGTAAAGCGCGCTCTTTTCGCGACTCCGTTTTTGTCGAAATGAATAAACACTGAATGGGTGAGCCGATCGACTCCAGGGTTGAGACTACACACGCCGTTACTTAAACGTTCCGGCAACATCGGGATAACGCGGTCCGGCAGATAGACACTGTTTCCGCGGCGGCGCGCTTCGCGGTCGAGCGCGCTATTGGGCTCTACGTAAGCGGCAACATCGGCAATATGCACGCCGAGACGCCAACCGCCGCTCTCGATCTTTTCGACATCAATCGCGTCATCGAAGTCCCGCGCGTCATCCGGATCAATGGTGACGATAAATTTCTTCCGCAAATCTTCACGCCCGTCGAGTTGTCGCGCGTCGATCTTGTCAGGAATCCGATCCGCTTGATCCAAAACGTTATTCGGAAATTCAGTCGGCAGATGATATTTGCGCACGATCGATAGCATGTCCACGCCCGGAGCTGAAGCGGGTCCAAGCACTTCGACGATCTCGCCTTCCGGATTGACATGGCGCGATTCCCAAGATTCGAGACGAACAACAACCTTGTCGCCCACTATAGCGGCGGTCTGTGACCGCCGATCTTTTGCGGACCCCACATAAACGTCGTGGACAAGTCGGGGATCATCCGGAACAACGTAATAAAAATTCCGTGAGTGCTGCAGCGTGCCGACGATTGTATCGTGCGCGCGCTCCAAAATTCGGATCACGCGTCCCTCGCGTCGTCCTTTGGTGCGTCCGTACGGTTCATCGCGGGCGATGCGCGCCACCACGCGGTCTCCGTGCATGGCTGTTCCGGTATTTTCCGCTGCAATGAAAATGTCTGGCTCGCCCGATTTTTCCGTGGTTAGAAACCCATACCCAGCCTGATGAATTTGGAGCGTGCCGGTGACAAGATCGGCCGCGGTTGGCAGGATGTAGCGGTTCTTGCGGACGCGCGCGATTTCGCCCGAGCGCTCCAGCTCGCGTAGCGCGTGATTTAATCCGATGCGTACACCACTCTTGCGCCCCAGGGCTTTCGCGAGCTCTCTCTTGTCGAGCGGCCGGTAGTCAGGGGAGGCGAGAAGTGCGAGGATTTGTTCTCGAATCTTACGTCCGTTTTGGGTCATACGAGCGAAACGATATCGTCAGGTTGTTAGCGATGTAACGAGATTTCAACCGGAGATCGAACAATGCAAAAAGCGATTATTGCCGGCGCATTTGCGATTGCCGTGGCGACAATCGCTTCGTTTGCCGCGGGAGGAGCTAAGATGAAAATCACAAGTTCTGCTTTTCAAGAAGGTGCAACTATTCCATCAAAATTCACATGCGACAGTGCGGATGCCAGCCCGCCCTTGCAGATTGCGGATATTCCTTCAGAGGCAAAGAGCCTCGCCTTGATTGTCGATGATCCGGATGCGCCGAGCGGATTATTCTGGCTACGGCGGACCGTGTCCGCCCTCTGGAACGCATCGTTATTACTTCAAGATTTTCGCGCTCGACCGCGAGCTGGATTTACCCTTCGGCGCAAAACGGGGCCAGCTGGATGCGGCGATGAAAGGTCACGTCGTAGCGCAAGGTGAATTGATGGGGCGTTATTCGCGGCACAAGTAAAGTCTAGAGGCGCTTGTGCCAAGTCCCTGGTCTTGAAAGTTCCACAACGCTTCGAATAATCGAGCCGTCGTGGTAGTCTCACTCGTGATGCGTGCGAGACAGTGGAAAATCGCCGGCCGCATTGTCGATCTTTCGGGCCACCGGCTGATCATGGGCGTTTTGAACGTCACTCCGGATTCGTTTTCCGATGGCGGCAATTTTTTTTCATTGGAGAAGGCGGTCGAGCATGGCTTGACAATGGCTGCGGAAGGCGCGCAAATTATTGATGTGGGTGGCGAATCGACGCGACCCGGCGCTGAGCCTGTCGTATTGGACGAAGAGATTCACCGCGTAATTCCGGTCATTGAAAGATTACGGGCAAAGATCGACACGTTTATCTCGATTGATACTGCAAAGGCCCAGGTTGCAGGTGCGGCGATGCGCGCAGGCGCCTCCATCGTAAACGACGTCACCGGGGGAAGAGGTGATGGAGAAATGATTCCGATGATTGCCGAAACCAAGGCGGCCTTCATCATCATGCACATGCAAGGAAATCCTCAGACGATGCAGATCGAACCGCGTTATGTCGATGTCGTCTGGGAGGTGGCTGATTTTTTTCGACAACAATATGCGCGCGCCCTAGAGTGCGGCATTGATCCCATGGCGATTGCGTTTGATCCGGGAATTGGTTTCGGGAAAACGCTTGAGCACAATCTCGAGCTGCTCGCGCATCTTGAGCGAGTTCGAGTGCACGATCGCCCGCTCGTCATCGGTGTTTCCCGTAAGTCTTTTCTCTCGAAACTGACCGGCTCATCAAAGAGCGATCGACTCGCGCCAACCGTGGCGTTGACTTCGCTTCTTCGCACGCGCGGCGCAGATGTGTTCCGCGTGCACGACGTAGAGGAGAATGTAAACGCGTTACGAGTAGCGGAGGCAATCCTTCAGAAGACGAAATGATTGAGCAACTTCTCCATCTTTGGCTGAAAGGATGGCGCAGCGCCTTTGAAATCATTTTGCTCAGCGTGGCGATCTACTACGGCTATCTTTATTTTCGCGGGACGCGCGGCGCGAAAGTATTGACCGGGCTGGCGATTGTTTTTTTGACGCTGACGTTGATTTCGCAGTTGCTCAATCTGGTTGTGATTGGCTGGATCGTCCGAAGCTTTTCAGTTTTCCTTGCCGTGGCATTGGTCGTCATTTTTCAGCCGGAGCTGCGCCGTGGCCTGGCCGCGCTTGGTGGACATCCAATTTTCTCTCTAACGAGCGAAAAACGCGAAACCGTCCACGATCTGGCTGAGGCGGTGACACAGCTGGCCAACAAACAGTTCGGTGCGCTCATCGCGATCGAGCGCGACACATCGATTCGCGTTTATGAAGAGACTGGCGTGACGATCGATGGCGATTTTTCTGTCGAACTGATCCTCACGATTTTTCATCCAAAAGCCGCTCTTCACGATGGGGGAGTGATCCTGCGCAATGGACGGATCGCGGCCGCGGCTTGTATTTTCCCTGTTAGTCAGCGCGAAACGCTCGATCGAAGCCTTGGCTTGCGCCATCGCGCCGGCCTTGGGATCACCGAAGAATCCGATGCGGTAGCAATAATCGTTTCGGAGGAGACCGGCAGCATTTCCATTTGTCACCGGCGCCGAATCGAGCGCAATTTTACTCCAGAAACCTTTCGTCAACGCATCGCGGAAATTTTGTTGCACGGCAATTATGAAGAGACTGATCCTGAAAAACTGGCGCGCGAAGTTGATCTCCCTCCTGCTCGCGACAACGCTTTGGTACCTGATTAAAAAGAACGTAGCGACGAGCCCCTCGCCGCCTGAAAGGGGATCCAGTCCGCCCGCGACCGAAAAGCGCTGAGGCGCGGTCTAGCGCAAAAAACGCGACAGATTTTCGTCTTCCCAACGCCGTGCCCGTCGATAGCTCGCAAACTCGCGCTCGCGGCGGTTGAATTCGTCCGTGTGCACGCGGCGGCGACCGCCCCTAACGGTTTCGTCCGGCACCACGGAATGCAGCATTTCGTGATAAAGCACGTACTGAAGAAACCAAAGCGGCACGAATGGTTGATCTAGTGACGGATTGATCCGGATAACACGGTCTTCCTCCTGGATCGTGCCGAAGACGAAATATTCTCTCGGACGATGTCTTCGCCGCCGCCCCCACATCACTTTATAACCACGAAGACGCCCTCGAAAATACCGTTGGTTCAATCGCTCAAAAATCGGGCGCAGATCGAAATACGTCCCTTCGTGCTGCAAATTCAGCTGCCGTTGAATTGGTAGCTTTGGGTGCGCAAGTTTCCGTTTTGTCTTCGTCTTTTTGGCCATCCTCTTAATCCCTTCGAAAACGAACAAGTGGAAATTATTTTAGTGGGCTTTAATCAAGTGACAAGCAAAGCGCTAAAATTTGAAGAGAAAACTCGCAAGTTACTTAATTCAAACAAGTTATGTCGATCATTTTGGCCGTTGAGAAAAGAAAGAATGTAATTCGCACGCCCTCTGGGCCTTAGCCAAAGATCGATGGATTTTTTTGGCCAACACACATGCCCTCGTCTTGACTCCAACTTAGTATGAACGCAGCTTCCGTCCTGCTTTCCATGCGAGCGTCGGAACCTCACCAAGCTAAATCGGCATGACGCCTTTTCTTCGAAAATTGCTCGGCCTCAATTGGCTGCTGGTCGCGAATATGCTTGCCCTCGCGATCTTCGGGGTCGTGGCAATCTACAGCGCGACTTATATGCGCGAAGATTCCGTCGCAGCAGATTTCTGGCGAAAGCAGGCGAACTGGGTAGCGGTGGGCTTTTTCGCATTCATGATCACGAGTCTAATTGACTATCGCTGGGTTCGCTGGGGGGCGTTGCCGATGTATCTGGCCGGCATCTTCTTTCTGATTTTGACGAAGTTTATCGGACAGAGAGTTTACGGCGCGCGCAGCTGGCTGCATTTGGGACCGATTAACTTTCAGCCTGCGCAGCTTGCAGTTGTGGCTGGAATCATGGTATTGGCGTTGTTCTTAACTCAGTTTCGTCAAATGCATCCGATGCTGCGGTTGCTGCTCTGTGGGGCGATCGCCGGGGCGCCTTGTCTCCTGATCTTGATGCAGCCCGATCTGGGCGAAGTCATCATTTGGGTACCGGTCCTGCTGACGCTGTTGTTCGTCGGCGGCCTTCCGCTGCGCTATTTAATCTGCGTCATTCTTATTGGGCTCGCGTTTATCCCGATCGCAATCAACCTCGGATTAAAACCGTACCAGCAACAGCGGATCACGGCCTTTACCCATCCCGATATCGATAAACAAGGAGCATCCTGGGCGATCAATCAATCGCTCATTGCGATCGGGTCAGGCGGCTGGTCGGGGAAAGGCTTCAAGGCCCCAAACACGCAAATTGAGCTTGGCTTTCTGCCTGCGACCGCCGTGCATAACGACTACATTTTCTCCGCGATCGGCGAGCAGTGGGGATTTGTCGGAGGAATGTTTCTCCTTGGCGCGTTTGCTTTCCTCCTGCTGACGTGTCTCTTCGTTGCATTTTTTGCGGCCGATCAATTGGGCCTGCTCCTGGTCGTTGGAGTTACAGCACTCATCTTCACGCACATTTTTCAGAATGTGGGAATGACGATCTCGATGTTACCAATCACTGGCGTACCGTTGCCGTTGATCAGTTATAGCGGCTCGTTCGTACTCATGATCATGTTCGGGCTCGGGATCGTGAACAGCGTTTGGGTTCACCGAAAATTCCCGGCTTAGGATTCCCGCGAATCCGGCCGCAAGTTTACTTTACGCGTCGAGTTGCCTAGAATCGGGGCGCGACGATGGAAACCGATTACAAGGTCAAGCTCGAGGTTTTCGAAGGACCGCTCGATCTCCTGCTTTATCTGATTAAGCAGGACGAGATCGACATCTACGATATTTCGATCGAACGCATCACTCGCCAGTACCTCGAATATCTGCAGGCGTTTAAGGAATTGAATATTGAACTTGCCGGCGAGTTCATCGTTATGGCGGCAAACCTCATTTACCTGAAAAGCCGTAGCCTGCTGCCCGTCGATCAACAACCGCCCGAGGAAGACGCGGAGGAGGATGATCCGCGTTGGGATCTAATTCGACAATTGATCGAATACAAAAAATTCAAGGAAGCGGCGGCAGAGTTGCATCTGCGCGAGCTTGCACAACAACGCATTTTCGCGCGGGAAGGAGGCTCAACTCCAGCTACCGAAGGGCCGCTTCGATTGGGCGAGGTTGGGATCTTCCAGCTGATCAACGCATTTCAAATAGTGATCAAACGAGTCGAAGAGCGACAGGACCTTCAGGAGATTTTCGGCGAACGCTTTTCTGTCTCGGACAAGATCGACAAAATTTTGCAACGGGTCGCGGCCGGTGCTTCAGTTCGCTTTTCAGATTTGTTTGATGCGGTGGTCTCGCGCGTCGAAGTCGTTGTCACTTTTCTCGCGCTTTTGGAATTGATTCGCCTGAGACAAATCCGCGCGATCCAGAAAAGCATCTTTGAAGACATTGAAATCGCGGCGGCTGCAACGTAACGGCGTAAGTCGATGCCGCGCATTCTGATCGCCGGGTGCGGCTACGTCGGGCAAGCGGCCGCGGATCT
>WNFY01004093.1_pt1 | contig 13547 bp, 15 predicted proteins | sample 5400091 | NCBI WGS metagenome assembly WNFY01 (sample SAMN13153364, study PRJNA577476) | soil metagenome | isolation source: 60 cm soil or saprolite under grassland replicate 1 | place: USA:California | collected 2016-06-15 | reverse complement strand
ACGCGGCAAAGAAGTACGTCGTGTCGAGCACCCTGGACCGGGTCGATTGGAACGCGGAGCTCGTGCGCGGGGATCTGGGGAAGGCCGTTCAGCAGCTGAAGCGGGAGTCGGGTAAGGGACTGCTCGTGGGAGGCGTGAAGCTCCCGCTGGCGTTGGCGGAGCTGGGATTGATCGATGAGTACGAGTTCGTGGTGCAGCCCAGGCTGGCGGGCCACGGGCCGACGTTGTTCGCGGGGCTATCGAAGCGTATCGACTTGAAGCTCGTGAGCCGGCTCGAGTTCGGCTCGGGGGCGGTGGCGATGCGGTATGAGCCGAGAAGGTAGCCATCGGGCTTGCTAGCCCGAGTCGCCCGCATCATGGATGCTACCCGAGGCCAGGCCTTCCAACGTGCGATTGAATAAGGATCCATGACGAGCGTACACCGACAATGTTTGTGCAGCAACATCAAAAGACCTAACCAGTCGATGAAGCCAACGGCCCCATTACGAAATAAGTTGACTCATTCACTCCCGCTCATTCGGCCTTCGGCTTGCCCATCTATGTCGCACCGCTTCCCGCGGGCTCCATTCAGTGTATTTGCCACGGCACCCTGGATTTCATCCAGGTGCCCGGCTTCCCTAGTGCGATTGAAACTCGTTCGTTGCCCACACTCACTCGCTCCTACCCTCGTCGCTTTGCCTTCCATGTCGCTGGGCCCGCCGCTCCATTCGCTAGGCTCATGCACTCCCGCCGTAATGTTGTTCAACGCTAGCCGTGGCTTATCTCTTTCTCGTTAGGCCGCTGCCATCGCGCGGCTCCGGTCTTGATTGCTATCAGCGCAAAGAAGAAGATGAGATGCCCATGAAAGCTGCCGTATTGCGCACGCTTGGAAAACCGCCTCGCTTCGAGGAATTCCCTGATCCAAAACCGAGTCAGGGTGAAGTGATCGTCCACGTCAAAGCCGCGTCGCTGAAAAACTTCGACAAGATGATGGCCCGCGGTTCGCACTACGATAGCCATCGTGAACTGCCGGTGGTATGTGGAAGCGATGGAGTCGGCATCCTTGACGATGGGACACGGGTGTTTTGTGGCGGATCTCGGCCGCCCTACGGGATGATGGCCGAGCGCACCGTCGTATCCCGATCCTGGTGTTTGCCAATTCCTGACGGGGTCGATGACGCCACCGCAGCGGCCCTGCCGAACCCCGCCTTATCGGCCTGGCTTTCGCTCGTCTGGCGGGCACAACTCAAGCGGGGCGAGACGGTCTTGATTCTCGGCGGGACGGGAGTGGCGGGCAAACTCGCCATCCAGATAGCCAAGCAGCTTGGCGCCGGACGTGTCGTTGCCGCCGGACGCAACGAGCAAGTATTAAGGACGTTGAACGATCTGGGTGCCGACGCGACCATTCACCTCGACCAATCTGACCAGGAACTTACCAAAGCTTTTATCCACGAAGCCGGCCACAAGCCTTTCGATGTCATCATTGACTATCTATGGGGTCATCCTACTGAAGTGCTGCTTGATGCCTTAATCGGTCATGACGTAAAGGCTGGCGCATCCAGAATCCGCCTCGTTGAGATTGGTGAAATGGCCGGGCCGACCATCGCACTTCCTGCCGCTGCATTACGCAGTTCGGGGCTTGAGCTGTACGGAAGTGGCGGTGGCAGCATTCCGCACTCAGCCATCTTCGACGCCTTCCCGCAGGTCTGGGCGCTGGCCGCCAGTGGCAAACTCAGCGTCGATACCGAGCAAGCTCCGCTCGCCGACGTGGAAACCGCTTGGCAACGGGAAGACTTGCCTGGTCGCAGACTCGTCCTTATCCCGTAAGCAACTGCCAAGCGGGAAAATGTTTTTTACAAAGAATGAGGAATGATTCGGATAGCGGCGACATAGACTCACTCAAGCAAGCGGCCTAACCATGCGCTGCAGTGTTCTGTTTTTAGATGATATAACAATATCGGGCAGTTTTCGTGGGCGGTCTTATTATGGTGCTCTCGAGAACAAGCAGATAGAACAGTTGGCGCAGTGGAAAAAGCGCTACGCTACTCTGGAGCTGCAAGCCAAATGAGGCCTAACCATTCGATGAAGCCAACGGCCCCATTTCGAAATAAGTTCAGAGTGATTGCCACGTCACCCTGCCGTGGCTTATCTCTTTCTCGTTAGGCTACTCCCTATGCACCTTGTCATGTTCGACATCGACGGCACGCTTACCGAGACCATGAAGGTTGACGAGGAGTGCTTCGTTCGCTCATTCAAGGACGTGTTTGGTTTCGCCGACATTGACACCGATTGGTCACATTATCCACGCACGACGGATTCCGGTATCTTTCACGATGTTTTCACGGCACGCATTGGCCGGTCACCGACAGCGCAGGAGGTTTCGCAGTTTCGCCAGCATTTCATCCAATTGCTCACCGCCGCTTCATCACAGTCTCCATTTGCACCGGTTGCAGGAGCTGACAGGTTGTTGTCCGGGCTCGCACAGGGCGGCTCGCATCGGGTGTCGCTTGCTACTGGAGGTTGGCGTGATTCCGCCCGCCTCAAGATGGCCAGCGCCGGGATGTGCTTTGACGACCATCCGGCGGCATCGGCGGATGACGCACTCGACAGGGAATCCATTATGAGGCTTTCCAGGCAGAGAGCCGCCGAACGATATGGCGAGTCATTTGCCTGTACCGTGTATGTTGGTGATGGAGTTTGGGATGCTCGTGCATGTCGCAGTGTTGGCATTCCGTTCATTGGCATTGGCACGGGGAGTCGAGCGACACGATTGTCCGCGGAGGGTGCTGTTTGTGTCTTCCCTGATTTCAGTGATGCGGATATATTTTTGAGGAGTGTGTATGAGATTACCAACGTGGCCTAACCATGCGCTGCAGCGAACCCGGCCATCGCGCTCTGGTTGCAATTCACGCGTCCCGTGGGCCGGGTCGCTGAGCTTGGCTCGTTAGACCGCATCGCGCATGTCCGCGTCACCGCAGGAGATCAGAGACGCAATCGGCGAATTCATCGCGCTGATTGAAGAGGGCGCAATTCCGACGGAAAAACGCAAGCAGCGACTGCGGCGGTCTCTCGATCGCCTTGCGCTGCTTCAGCATGACGTGAGCTACACGTTCGATGACCGCGGCTATCCTGACACGCCGCGAAAAGACTACAACGCCATAAGGCAGCTCGTGTCGGCACGATTCCCAGAGCTCGGCTACTACAACGTGCCGAGTTCCGTCACGCAGCACATTGCTGAATCAGGTGTCGACGTGGGCGACGCAATTGACGACATCGCGGATATCGCCCTCGAACTGTACGAAGTGCTGTGGCGCTTTGATCACACGAGCACGGACGACGCGCTTTGGTATTTCAGCAACAGCTACTCCACGCACTGGGAGGAGCACTTACGCGAGTTGCAGTTGTGTTTGCAGAGAATCACCGCTGGTCATGAAGATGCGGTCTAACCAATCGATGAAGCCAAAGGCCCCATTTCGAAATAAGTTCCAGCGTGTTTGTCACGACACCCTGGATTTCATCCAGGTGCCCGGCTACCCTAGTGCGATTTGCGTCTTCGCGCTTCACACACTCCCGCCGTAATGTTGTCCAACGCTAGTCGTGGCTTATGATGTTTTCTTCCCGCGAAAACACCCTTCGGGCTTCCCGTCCATGTCGCACCGCTTCCCGCGGGCTCCATTCTCTTTCTCGTTAGGCCCCTGCGTAATCAATTTGTGTTGGCGGCAAGCGTAAAATACAGGATGAACCGGAGACAAGCATGCTAAATGTAAAGTTGAACAATGGCGTTGAAATACCGATTCTTGGCTTCGGCGTTTTTCAAATAACTGATTCAAGCGAATGCGAAAGAAGCGTGGGTGACGCTATTCACGCTGGATATAGCCATATTGACACTGCCGCTTCTTACCAGAACGAAGAGGCGGTCGGCAGGGGAATCAAACGAAGCGGCGTTGCAAGAGAAAGCCTGTTTATCACTACAAAGCTTTGGATTCAAAGGAATGGCTATGAAGGCACACTAAAAGCCTTTGAGAACTCTCTGAAGCGATTGCAATTAGACAACATTGATCTCTATCTAATTCATCAACCATTGGGCGACGTGTATGGTGAATGGCGTGCGATGGAAGAATTGTATGAACAAGGCAAAGTCAGGGCTATCGGGGTTTCAAACTTTCATCCTGACCGAATAATGGACTTGATGATTCATAACAAAATAGCGCCTGCGGTAAATCAGATTGAAGTAAACCCTTTCCATCAGCAAATTGATGCACAAAAGTTTTTACAGGAAAACAACGTTCAGGTTGAAGCATGGGCCCCATTTGCGGAGGGAAGAAACAATATTTTTAAAAATGAATTGCTCCTTTCAATCGCTGCAAAATACAAGAAAAGCGTCGCTCAAGTGATTGTCCGCTGGCTTTCACAAAGAGGAATTGTCGTTCTTTCAAAATCAACTCGCAAAGAGAGGATGATGGAGAATATCAGCGTGTTTGATTTTGAATTAAGTGCGGAAGACATGGCGGCCATTACAACGTTGGACACAAAAACGAGTTGTTTCTTCGACCATCGCGACCCTGAAATGGTGAAATGGCTGGGCAACAGGAAACTGGATGTTTAATGAACGTGCGACGTGACAGGCTAACCAGGCGATGCAGCCAACCGCTGGCCGTTGTAGTAAGAAAGTTGAGAGATGATAGTTGAGAGTAAAGCAAATGGCACCTCAGTTTACCCACCGGGGCGGGCCAGCGGTGGCTGAGCTCCTTCTCGTTAGGCCGCTGAGACACTTTCACCGCCAACTCCACCAAAAGCGAAAAATGAATGTCCTGAAGTCACTCGCTCATTCGTCGCATCATTAAACCATCAACCAATACGCAAATAATATATGACCACAGTAACCACACCCTTCTCAGGCGGATGCGCTTGCGGCGCGATTCGCTACGAATCCACGGCAGAACCGGTTATGATGCTTCACTGTCACTGTCGAGATTGCCAGCGATCCAGCGGAGGCCCGTTTTCGTCTTTCGTCATCGTGCCGACGGAAGATTTCAAGCTCTTGCAAGGCTCACTACGCTTTCACGCCTCGCCCAGTCAGATGGGTGGCAAGACCCATCGGGGCTTTTGCCCTGAATGCGGCTCGCCAATTCAGGTCATGACCGACTCGCAGCCTCAGATTGTCGCGATCAGAACTGCGAGCCTGGATGATCCGAGCTGGTTCAATCCGCAAGTAGATGTGTGGACATCAGACGCGCACCCGTGGGACCAAATGAATCCCGCGTTGCCAAAGTTTGAAAAGTATCCTGAATAGGCCTAACCAGGCGATGCAGCCAACCGCTGGCCGGTGTACTGAGAAAGTTCAGGGTTGAGAGATGATAGTTGAGAGTAAAGCAAAGCGCGCCACAGTTTACCCGCCGGGGTGGGCCAGCGGTGACTGATCTTGTTCTCGTTAGGTCGTTATGCGTCACGTGAACCCAATGCTTCTCGCTCTGATCGTCTGCATCGCGGCAGCAGCTTTGGAGGGCGCATTGGCCGGCGGCGGTGTTCGTCGGCGGCTCGCGCAGCTTCGCATGCCGCCATACTCGCCGCCGTTCGCGCTCTGGCTCACCATCGGCGCAGCTTACTACGCGATCTGTGTGATAGTCCTGCGACATCTGCTAGCTAGCGGCTCCTTCAGTCCATCTATCGTTGCCACGCTTACCCTCCTCATTCTGGTCTTGCTCGCGAACGCACTCTGGAGTGTCTTGTTTTTTCGTCGGCGCGATCTTCGTGCGAGCTTTATTGCGTTCATTCCTTATGCAGTCGTCGTCGCCGCGTTGGTCGCACTGCTCGTTCGTACTTACCCCTTCGGGGCCGCATTATTCCTGTGCTACGGTGTCTACTTGGTGTATGCGACGTGGTGGGGGTACCAACTATGGCTACTCAACACCCAAAAAGACCTAACCAATCGATGAGGGCAACTCCGAAAGAATTGACTCATTCGCTCCCGCTCAATTCGACCTTCGGCTTGCCCATCTATGCCACTCGCGTCCCAGCGGCTCCATTCGCGAGCCGGCTGGCCCCATATCGATGCAACTTGACTCATTCACTCCCGTTCTTCCCAGTTCATTGATGCGTTCGCTCCCGCTCACTCACCGCTACCTCGCGGGCTATCCCGTCCATCTCGCAAATTCCCAATCTGCTCGATTCTCGTTAGATCGTGAGTGCGCTGTTCGCAAAACCTGCCATCGGCGAAATGACGGTCGAAAAAAATCGTCTAGTGCGGTCGATGGAGTGCACTTAACATTCCGGACAAATGCAGGATGACGAGAAAACCAAGCCGCGCCTGGAGATCGCGCATGTCTTGTTCATCGATATCGTCGCGTACTCTAAGCTGCTGACCGACGAACAATCAGAAGCGCTTCAGGAGTTGAATCAGATTGTTCGCAATACCGAAGTAGTGCGTGAAGCAGAAGGAGCGGGGCAACTGATCATTTTACCGACCGGCGACGGTATGGCTTTGGCCTTCACTGGCTCAGTGGAGGGACCTGCCGAGTGCGCTTTAGAAGTCAGCCAGGCTCTGCGCGCGCAACCGAGCCTGCCGATAAGGATGGGAATCCACAGCGGCCCGGTCCAGCATGTCAAGGATGCTAACGCGCGCGAAAACATTTCCGGAGTCGGAATCAATATCGCGCGTCGGGTGATGGATTGCGGCGATGCAGGTCACATTCTGGTGAGCAAACGCTTCGCGGATGATCTAGCGCAGCATCGTCGTTGGCAACCTTACCTGCATGGACTAGGCGATGTGGAAGTGAAACACGGAGTTGTTGTTTCGTTGGTCAACCTTTATGCCGAGAGGATTGGCAATCCCGCGCCCCCGGCGTGTGTCGCCGGGGTACGACGCACCAAGCCTCGCGCCACAACGCGCAAAGGATTTTCTCCGGTTGCGCTCGCGATCTTTATCATCACGGCGTTACTCCTCACACTTGCCATTGTGTCAGTGATTTTCGCGCCGGCGATCATGCGCTCGGTTGATAAGAACAGAGCGACGTCAGCACCTCAACCGAGCGCTACGGCGTCCCCGTCGTTTTCCGATGCCATTCAGAACATGGTCAAACAAAGAATCACAGATGAGTTGCGGAAAGACCTTTCCGGGAAGAGTAACTCACCTACACCAAGAGTAACCCCGACCCCGAAGAGTCAGCCGACGCCTCCGCCGCGCCCGTAGTTCGAGCGCTGCATCTGACGAATCGATAAAACTAACGGTCCCTCATCCAAAAACCACGAACCTATTTGCCATGACGCCCTGGATTTGATCCAGGTGCCCGGCTACCCTAGTGCGAATGAAACTCGTTCGTTGCCCACGTTGACTCATGTGCTCCCGCCCATTTCGACCTCTCGGTTTGCCCATCTATGTCACTCGCGTCCCCGCGGCTCCATTCACTCGCTCCTACCTCGTCGTTTTACCTTCTATGCCGCTTGGCCCGCTGCTCCATTCTCTACGCTCACACACTCCCGCGGTAATGTTGTTCAACGCTAGCCGTGGCGTATCTTGTTCTCGTTAGACCACAATCCTCATCTTATGAAAACAAAAACAGCAACAACCCTCTTAGCTAACTTGCTACTCGTTGCCACCGGGCTACCTGTCGCAGCACAGTCACCCGACGATGAATCGCGCATTCGCGAGATCGTCGCAGAGCAAGTTCAGGCGTGGAACGTCGGCGATGCAAAGGCTTTTTCGCTGAGATTCGCCGAAGACGGGAGTTTTACCAACATCCGTGGGACTGTATTTTATGGGCATCGAGCCTTCGAAGATCGGCACGCTGAAATCTTCAAAACGTTCTTCAAGGGCAGCAAGCTTGCCATGTCGGTAAGCAAGATTCGTTTCGTGCGACCTGACGTAGCAATCGTCGATGTCTCTACCGAATTGAGCAACCTTCAAGGCATGCCGCCCGGCGTAAAGGGCACGACCGATGGCAAAATTCGCACCCGGTTACAAGAGGTGTTCGTAAAAAACAAAGGTGAATGCACTCTAGCGTCCTACCACAATGTGGACGTGAAGGAATCGTGACGCCTCAGCCAACAAGTCGCGACCGGGACCCATACGCCGCTCGGCCTAACCAAGCGCTGCAGCCGACCACTCCTTGGCGTCGCGCGTAGATGTCGATCTTGATTACTGCATCCTCAATTGTTGCGCAGCTTTGATTCGCACGCTCCCGATGCTCACCCGTTCGAGCTTCCCGTCCATCTCGCACCGCTTGATTCGGCTTAAGCCCGAAAGCCTCACCCTCTCGGGTCTGCCCATCCATGTCGCTCGCATCCCAGCGGCTCCATTCCCGCGGGCTCGATTCAGAGCGGTGGCTGACCTTCATCTCGTTAGATCGTAATGAGCACGTTATGACCACCGAGCCATGGCTCTTAGTCGCCAGCATCGCCCTAGGCCTTGTTCACCTGATAGCTGCTTCGCACCTGATCAGCTTTCAGTATGGTTACCGGTGGACTGCGAGCAGCCGAGAGGAGGCAGTTCCGCCACTGCGCGGGCTCGCGAACCGGGTGGACCAAGCAACAACGAATTTCTTGGAAACCTTTCCGTTTTTCGCTGCTCTCGTCTTGGTGGCGCATGTCACTCATCATCACGGCTTACTCACTCTCTGGGGTGCACACCTGTATTTCTGGGCACGCTTAGGGTATGTATTGGCTGCGGCGGCCGGTTATGGCCTGCTCCGTTCTGTTCTTTTTTGGAACACAGCGCTTGCGGGTATGGTACTTTTCCTGGTTGCGCTTTCAGCATGAACATCAACGCCTAACCAATCGATGAAGCCAACCGCTGGCCGTTGTAATAAGAAGGTTGAGAGTTGAGCGATGATAGTTGAGAGTAAAGCAAAGCGCGCCTCAGTTTACCCGCCGGGGCGGGTCAGCGGTGGTTCAGCTCCGTCTCGTTAGGCCAAGACCGAGTATCACAATGCGTCAAAATCGCTCAATTCCCAATGCCGTAGTTATTCCTGAACTTGCATATTCTGACGTACCGGCAGCGGCTAAGTGGTTATGCGAAAAGTTCGGGTTTCGAGAAAGACTTCGGATTGCCAATCATCGTATTCAGCTACTGCTCGGAGAAGGGGCGGTTGTAGTTACCGAGCGAGGATCGGCTGTGGCGCAGACTGACAATATTCATTCCGTTTTGGTGCGCGTCGAAAATGTCGATCAGCATTATGCGAAAACTTCGGCAGCCGGAGTTAGAATTATTCGTCTACCCCAGAGCTATCCTTTTGGCGAACGGCAATACACGGCTGAGGATTGTGGCGGTCACATTTGGACGTTTTCTCAAACGATCGATGATATTGATCCCGCAAGTTGGGGTGGTATTCTGTGCACGTAGTACGATTTCGTATTTTGATCTTCGATGACGGAGCGCGTCAGACCTAACCAATCGCTCGAACCAACTCCGAAAGTATTGATTCGTTCGCTTCCCGCTCTCTTACCCCCGCCTCTCGGGTTTGTGATCTATGTCGTGGCGCCCGCTCTCAATCCATTCGCGAGCAGGCCCGCTGGCCGTTGTACTGGGAAAGTTGAGGATTGAGAGATGACAGTTGAGAGTCCAATCAAGCTCGCTCCCGCCAGTGGTGGCTTAGCTCCGTTTCGTTAGGCCGACAGCGGAAATGCGATGAAACGGACATGGACGATCATCGGCGTGAGCGACGTTCCCGGCAGCTTCAAATGGTACCAGTCGCTGTTTGGCCAGCCCAAGACGTCTCCGGGCCATGACGACTTTGGTCAGATCCTGGATACGGATGGAACCGTGTTGCTCTGCCTCCATCAGTGGGGCGTGCACGGGCATCCCTCCTTGATGAGCCCGGAGGAGGCGTCACCTGGCAACGGGCTCCTGTTGTTCTTCCGCGTCGACGATTTCAACATGGCACTAAAGAGAGCCCGCGCGCTCGTTACCCGGCTCGAAGAGGAGCCCCACGTGAACCCGAACACTCAAACAAGGGAGTTCTCACTCCGGGATCCGGAGGGATACTACGTCACGATCAGTGCGCTCTCTGCGCCGCAGCGAAGAGGACCCGGGAAGCGGCGTCCTAACAAGCGCTCGTAGCCTACGAAGGCGCGTCAGGAAGTTACGGAAGCGACCTCCGCGGTTTCGCGACTGAAGCGCTGATCGTTAGGCCAGAGTAAACGGCGCGGTTTCGCCGATAAATAGATTTACAAACCAATCATGAAAGCCAAAGAAGAAAAGCAATTGTAAGTAGGTATGAGCTCACTTTATTTCAGAGTGTCAATAAATGATCAGAATGAATCCTAAGCCGGCTCGAGAAGAATCGGAGCCCAGAGTACCAACGGATCTTGGCAAAGCCCTCGCGGCTACTTCGATGGCCAAGGCTCAGTGGAGGGATCTCACGCCGATCGCGCGCAGGGACTTTGTCAGCTGGATAGACTCAGCCAAACAACCGGAGACGCGTAGACGCCGGATCGAGAGAGCCTGCTCGATGCTTGCGGCCGGAAAGCGACGCCCCTGCTGTTATTCAATAGTGTCATTCGATCTTCACAAGGCCCTGGCGGCTACCCCGATGGCGAAGGCTCAGTGGAGCGATCTCACGCCGACCGAGCGCAGGGACTTTATTAGTTGGATGGACTCAGCCAAACAACCGGAGGCACATAGACGCCGGATCGAGAAAACTTGCGCGATGCTTGCGGCAGGTAAGCGACGCCCCTGATGTTGTTCAACCAATGAATCCCAAGGTTGATGCATATTTAAGAAGAGCCAAAGAGTGGCGGGAAGAAATGGAGAAATTGAGAAGGATCAGTCTTGATTGTGGACTGACCGAAGAATTGAAGTGGGGTAAACCCTGTTACACGTTTCAGAACAGTAACATAGTTATCATACAAGGATTTAAAAAATTCTGTGCGCTTTTGTTTACCAAAGGTGCCTTGTTAAAGGATCCCAATGGTATTCTTAAGAAATTTGGCTGGCAGGCGGCACGCCGGATACCGTTCACCAATGTTCGAGAAATAGTCGAGATGGAACCCGTCTTGAAAGCCTATATCCATGAAGCCACGGAAGCGGAAAAGGCCGGCTTGAAAGTGACTCTGAAAAAGAATCCAGAACCTATTCCTGAAGAATTTCAAAATAAGTTGGATGAAATCCCCGCCTTGAAAACTGCTTTCGAGGCATTAACGCCAGGACGGCAAAGAGGATACATCCTTTATTTTTCTGGAGCCAAACAATCCAAAACTCGCGAGTCTCGGGTTGAAAAATACATGCAGCAAATTCTCAATGGAAAGGGATTGAATGATCAGTGATCCCTTCTTGTAATTGTTCTTTCGGGAATTTGGATGTGGAAAGGCGATGTTATTCGACGGTTTATTTGAAAAAATCGGGCTATCCACGACGCTGCAGTGAACTTCGAAAGTTTTCGGAGTCGCTGAGCTTGGAACGTTAGATGTATGAACTTCGTCTCTCGGCGACGTAGTCGAATAAGCCTGGTAGCGATGATCGTCGGCGGATTGGTAACAGTTGCTCCTGTTTTCGGCCCGCTCGGAAAGACCTTGCATTATTTGAGCGACTTCATCGCTGAGCGGCCACAGTCGATGCGAACGCCGGATATCTCTTTTTTTGCCGAGCTGCTGGCTCTGATAGTTTGTCCTGTCGGACTGATCATCTTTGCCATATCGCTGTTTTTTTTTATTCGAAGTGGCAGGCCACCCGCGCCGCGCGGATGATAACGACGTCCGCATCTAACCATCGATGAACCCAACTCCGAAGCTTTTGATTCGTTCGCTTCCCGCTCTCTTACCCTCGCCCCTCGGGTTTTGTGATCTATGTCGCGGCAGCCGCGCTCGCTCCATTTGCGAGCAGACTGGCCCGTGACCGTACAACTTGACTCATTCACTGTCGCTCAGCAGAAATTTGTGCTGCGTTGCGAACGCGCTACAGCACCCTCGGTAAGCCTAACCAATCGGTAGGAGCAAACCCAGCACTTTGTTGTAAGCTTTCGATTCATGCGCAGATCAATTCTCAAAGTGCTGGGTGGCTCAGCGCCCTCTGGTTGGGTATCTTCCCGCTGTAGAAAACAAGCTGACCAGTGATCGGATGGCTGCTCAAATCACCAGGGAAAATATTGATTCTACTTCCGGTTCAGACCAGGAGGAGGGGCTGATCTGGGGCTATCATTTTGTCCCCAACCAGCCAACGCAGCCAATCACTTCGCACGCGGCGGTTGAGTTTTTGACCGCGCCGGGTGCGGGGCTACCGGGTGAATTCCTCTGGTTGCATTTTTCGCTTTCCCATGCGGCTTCTGAGCCCTGGCTACGGCGGTATGTGACCTTGCCCGATGCCTTTTACGAATCGTTGCATAGGGATGTAGGCTCCACTCGTCTGAAGCAGGACGCAGATTCACTGCTGGCGCACATTCATGACGTGCTCTTTGATTTCACATTTGAGGCCTCGGCGGTTGCGACGACCAGTCTATGCATAACGTCGCGCCTGCTGGTAAGCGCGCACATCCGGCCATTGCGCTCGGTAGACAAACTCCGGGCGGCGGTGCAAGCGGGCCAAGTCTTTCGCTCGCCGATTGAACTTCTGTCGCACTTGTTGCGAGATCAGGCCAGTGTGCTGGTTGACATTGTGCGGAGGTCCACCACGCGAGTGGACCCAATGGAAGACCGGCTGCTCGCTAAGCGCATTTCCGTCAGTCGCAGCGAACTAGGTTCTCTGCGGCGGATGTTGGTTCGACTCCAACGGCTTCTGGCCCCGGAACCGGCTGCATTCTTTCGCCTTCTTGATCGGCCTCCTGATTGGATCACACAAGAACAGCTTCAAAACCTGCAACAAGCCGCAGAGAAGTTCTCGACCGCCATCAGTGACACAGCGGCCTTGGTCGAGCGCGTCAAACAGCTTCAGGAAGAATTGGCCGCCGTTGTCAACGAACAGACTAATCGCACACTGTTTGTGTTAACGTTAGTAACTGTGTTGGCCTTGCCGATCAACATGGTGGCGGGTTTGTTTGGCATGAATGTAGGTGGTATTCCTCTGGCTCAACACCCGTACGGTTTCTTTTTGGTCGTGGCTCCTCTGCTGCTTTTGACAGGGTTTCTCGCGTACTGGGGATTCGCGAGACGTCGTGATTAGAGTTTTGTCGTCAGGTGGCATGAGAGCGTTTCTGGCAATCGTGGCGATGATGTTATTCGCCAATTCCGCCGTCTGTGCGGACGCTGACCGCAAGCGTCCCGATGAGGAGTCCTTGCGTGGCTACATGGCCGGAGATTATGACCTCATTGGCCGCAAGCCTGATTCGACTGCGACTTACAGCGGGCATGTGACAATTCAAGACGTCAACGGCATTCTACAAGTCACACGGACGATAGACGGTAAGACCGACAAATGCGTTGCCCGATTCGATACGGTAGCAGGCAACGATAAGATTCCAGTGCTGCGAATCCATTTTGATTTTGATGGCAAGGAATATGATGCCACCTACCGCTGGCAGTCTGACCCCGACAATTATCCTCGATTTACCGGGTACGTTTATTTCCCGGGCACCAAGTCGCCCGGACTCGAAGCGCTTTTTCCAGTCCACCGATGACCCAATGTTTTCGGATTGGGAGAAGAT
>WNFY01004090.1_pt1 | contig 13548 bp, 9 predicted proteins | sample 5400091 | NCBI WGS metagenome assembly WNFY01 (sample SAMN13153364, study PRJNA577476) | soil metagenome | isolation source: 60 cm soil or saprolite under grassland replicate 1 | place: USA:California | collected 2016-06-15 | reverse complement strand
ATGTTTAATCCGCTGCTTTATAAGAAGCATCCAACTCTTTATAAACAAAAAATCCACAACAGACCTCCTTGGTATTATTATGGTATAATTTTTTTATTCATCATGACATTAATCACTGCGGTTATTCAGAACCCAGTAGTTATGCGGGTTTCTTTATTTGGATGTGCGGCTTTGGTAATATGGTTAACAGGTAAACGATTATCAGGCGCATCGCTTACGTTGAAACACGTACTTGAAATGATCTTTACTTCATTGATCATTCCTTTTTTATCTGTGTTCTGGACATTATATGGTGCTATACGGTATAAAACATTTTTTTTATGATGCAATCAACCCGTTTTAAAATTGCGATATTAAGAGCACTTCAGTTGGGAGATCTTTTATGTGCCATACCAGCCGTCCGTTCTTTAAGGGCTGCATATCCATCAGCAGAAATAACTTTATTGGGTTTACCGTGGGCCGCTTCTTTTGTAAAAAGATTTAATGCATTCTTCGACAGGTTTATTCATTTTCCCGGTTATCCTGGTTTACCTGAGCAACTTTATTCTCCTGAAGCATGGACAAAATTTGTACAAACCATGCAGGAAGAGCAATTTGATCTTGTAATACAAATGCAGGGGAACGGCACAATAGTGAATCCGATGCTGCAAAGTCTTCGATTAAAACAATTGGCCGGTTTTCATTGTGCGGAGTGCCGTGTTGATTCAAATCTTTTTAACGAATATCCTGAGCATGTGCATGAAGCAGAAAGATACCTGATGCTTATGCAGCATCTTGGCATTCCTTCCACAGGTGCTCATCTCGAATTTCCTTTAACAGAAAAAGACGAAGAAGATTTTAAAAAATTATTGTTGCCTCTCTTCTCCAAAACATATATCTGTGTGCATCCTGGTTCAAGAGGAACACAGAGACAATGGCCGCCTGCATATTTTGCAGCGTTGGCAGATTACTGTATAGAACGCGGATTTACAGTTGTGCTTACGGGTACAAATGATGAAATAGATATAACAAAAGAAGTTCAAAAATGCATGAAGCATTCGGCTATAGATCTTACAGGCAAAACGAGTCTTGGTGCTGTTGCGGTTTTAATAAAAAATGCTTTCATGCTTATCTCAAATTGCACCGGTGTTGCTCATATTGCCGCTGCTGTTGAAACACCAAGTGTTGTTGTAAGTTTGGATGGAGAACCAAAGCGATGGACTCCCCCAAATAAAACATTACACCATGTTATTGACTGGACAAAAAATCCACACTTTGAAAAAGTATTTAAGGAACTGGTTAAGATGATTAATAATTACGGCAAGCCGATTGTAAAACCGGATTCCTACAAAGCCAATTATATTTATTCGTAAGATTTTTTTGAGGCAAGCTGAAAATTATTATTAAGCTTTCGTTGTGTCACTCACTTTTGCATTTGTTCTTTATTGAGCAAGCTTCAAGTCCGAAGAGAGAAAAGACGCATAGCTCAAAGCTAATAGCTCATGGCTTTTCTTACCCATTAATAATTTCGCCACCGTTTGGATGCAGCACCTAGCCTGTCATATATGATGCATCATCAGATGCAAGAAAGAGATAGCAGGGAGCAACTTCTGCAGGCTGTCCCGGACGACCCATAGGCGAATCACTTCCAAACTCTGCAACTTGTTCTTTGTTAAATGAAGAAGTAATCAACGGCGTCCATATAGGGCCAGGCGCAACAGCATTTACTCTTATTCCTTTTTTTACCAGGTTGCCCGCAAGGCTTCTTGTAAAAGCGACAATTGCCCCTTTTGTTGCCGCATAATCCATTAAATGAGGACTGCCTCTGTATGCCGTTACCGAAGTTGTATTTACAATCGCAGAACCTTTTTTCATGTGTGATAAAGCATTCTTTGTTATCCAGAACATCGAGAATATATTTGTTTGAAAAGTTTTTAGCATATTCTCTGTTTTTATGTCAGTTAACTCTTTTGCATCATATTGTGTTGCTGCGTTGTTTATCAAAATATCAATTCTGCCATATGCATCAATTACTTTTTGAACAGACTGCTCGCAAAATTTTTCATCAGCAATATCTCCCTGAATCAAGAGACATTTTTTCCCGTACTCTTTTTCTATACATTGTTTTGTTTCTTCAGCATCTTCTGTTTCACTGAGATAAATAATTGCGATATCTGCACCTTCTTTTGCAAACAGCAGGGCCACTCCTTTGCCTATACCACTATCGCCACCGGTAATTAATGCAACACGATCTTTTAATTTATTTGTACTTTCCTGTTCAGATTTTTCAGAAACAGGTTTTTGTTTCATTTCCTCTTCAAACCCCGGCCTTTCCTGTGTTTGAGGAATATTTACTTTTTTATTTTCAGCTTCCATAAATTTTTTGATGATGTTATTTCAATAGACACGAAATATAAAACCTGAGCGTCTTATAACGCAAAGTGGAATCATCTTACATTTTCTCCATGAAAAAGAGCAGGAATTGCAAATGGAAATTTTGGGACTGAATAATCTTATCCAGTCCCAAAATTCAGATTATTGATTTATGCTGACTTATTATACTTCTCCCCTTCTTATAATACCCAGCAAGAGGGAAATTATCGCCAACACAATCAAAATATGAATGAGTCCTGTGGCGCTGTAAACGAATACACCTAATAGCCAGCTTATCAATAATATTACGGCGATTAAATACAATAAACTTCTCATAAAAAAATATTTTATTACTTTAATACCTCAAAAAACCTTGCCACATTTATTTTAAAAAAACAGGATTATAAAAAGTGAGAAGATAATTCTACAGCATTTATATTTACCTTATATTTTGCTTCATTTTTTGTGAGAAGTATATTTGATAAAGAAGAATAATTGTTTTTAATTGCGAATGCTTTAACGCCATTTTTCGCAGCCTGTCCCCCATCGAAACGAAAACAATCCGTGCATAATATCCTGTGAGAAAATATTTATATTATGAATCAATTTACTGAATCTTTTGCAAAGCTTACGGATAGCAGTGACTGGCCACCGCGATGGCATTGTGGTAAATGGTCGGACTTTCATGGCTGGTTATATATTGTAAGTGATCTGTTGATCTGGTCTGCTTACTTTGCTATTCCACTTATAATTTTGAAATATAACGAAGAAAAAAAATGCACACTTCATAAAACTCTATATTTTCTTTGCTTCTTTCATATTGGCATGCGGTGCTACTCATTTTCTTGATGCTGTAATGTTTTGGTTTCCTGTTTACAGAATAAGTGCATTGGTAAGATTAATTACAGGTATAATAAGTGGGTAACCGTTTTCAATCTTATAAAACTATTGCCCGTCGCTTTTACTTTAAGAACTACCAAAGAACTGGAAACAGAAATGGAAATGAGAAAGAAAATAGAAAAGGATTTGCAAATACAAAATGAACGGTATAATGAAGCACAAACTATTGCAAAAATGAGTCACTGGAATTGGGATGTGAAAGCAAATGAAATTGTATGGTCGGATAATTTATTTAAAATATTTGGCTTGCCTGTAACCAAAGGAATTGACTTACGATAAATTTAAAGAAGCTGTTCATCCTGATGACCGCGAATCATTAGACAAAGCAGTGCTAAAAGCAGTAGAGTATAAAGAACCTTATAATCATTATTATCGTATCATAAAACCTGGCGGTGAAATAAGAAGTATTCATACAAAAGGCCAATTAATTACAGATGATAATGGAGAAGTGGCGCATTTGCCTGGTGTGGCTCAGGATATCACAGATCAAAAAGCTTTTGAAGAAGAATTACTGAATAAAACAAAAGAACTGGAGATGTCAAATTTTGAATTGGAGAAATTGGCTTTTGTTGCATCTCATGATCTGCAGGAACCTTTGCGAAAAATAATGACATTTACAAGCCTGCTGCAAAAAGAAATAAAACATGCTCAAACAAGCAAGACCAGTTTATGCATTGAAAAGATAGAAGCATCATGCGAAAGAATGAACACACTTATAAATGATGTATTGGATTATTCATGCTTTGCTTCGAAAAAAACCTAACTGATAAAGTAGATCTTAATAAAGTATTGAAAGAGGTGTTGAATGATCTGGAAGTGCTTATTAAAAATAATAACGCCACTATACAAGCATTACCGCTGCCTGTAATAGAAGCAAATGCAATTCAAATACACCAGCTTTTTCAGAATATAATTACAAATGCTATTAAGTTTCGCAAGAGAAATGTCGCTCCTCAAATAATTATTAGTTCTGAAATTATTGTTGGAGAAAAAAATGAAAAACCTCTTAATATAAATGCCGGTCTTAACCTGCCAATTTTAAATAACTCTACCTTTTGGCAAACCGAAAAATTTTGCAGAATTACTATAAAGGATAACGGGATCGGTTTTGATTAATCATACCTTGAAAAAATATTTGTCATATTTCAGCGATTGCATACTAAAACAGAATATGAAGGAACAGGAATAGGTCTTGCCACCTGTAAAAAAATTGTTGATAAGCATCATGGCATTATTACGGGCAAAAGTAAACCAGGAGAGGGTTTCTGAGTTCATTATCGTTTTGCCGGTTTCCCAAAAGAAATTTACGAAGAATAAAGTTCTAAGTGCTGAGTTTTAAGTTACCAGTTACCAGTCCCCAGTTTGCAGTCTTCCAGCAATCTCAGTTTTCAGTTACCATTTACTGCCAACTGTCTACTGTTGACTGCTTACTGTTTATTGCCTATTGCTTATTGCCTATTGCTTATTGCTAATTGCATTCCACACCCACACACTTTCATTGCTGATCAAAATAAGAAGCTGCCGGAAATAAAATACTAAATGTAGTACCCCCCTTTAATTTAGAATGCACTTCAATATTGCCTTTATGAGATTTTATAATGTTAAGTGTTGATGCAAGACCAAGACCCACGCCATTTCTTTTAGAAGTAAAATATGGCTCGAATAACCTCGATATATTTTCGGGAGCAATGCCACATCCGTTATCAGTAATGTTAACAATGTGGTTCGCATTGCCATGTGAAATTTCAATGGTAAGTTTTCCATCCTCTGCTTCCATCGCTTCAATTGCATTTATCAGCAGATTAAGAAAAGCAATGCTTAGTTTGTTTTCATCTGCGCGAATAAACGCAGGCTTATCATCATACTTTAACTGCAGATTAATATGTTTTAAAATAATCCTGTCGAGCGCCTGTGCAATGGTTTTATCTATGATGGATTGTAATGATTTCTTTTCAAATATTAATTCACCAGGTTTAGAAAAGTCAAGTAATTCTTTTATCAAATCGTTAATCCGGTTACTGTTTTTATAAATAATATGCAGATAAAAAGAGAGGTCTTCACTCACTTCATTTTTAAGCTGCTCTACAGACATGTTTATATTATTCAAAGGATTTCTAACTTCATGTGCCAATGTGCGAACAAGCCTTCCGGCAGCAGCAAGCTTTTCAATTTGCAGATTTGCTTTTTCTGCTTTTTTAAGATTGGTTATATCGTGTACAAATCCCTGGAATTGCAGTTTTCCGTCATCTTCTTTTTCATTGGTAAGAGAAATAATACAATTCCTTATGTCTCTGTCTTTTGTTAATAATTCTATTTCAAGATCATCTTTAATTTCTTCTCCTTTTGCAGCTTTTTTAAAAATGGGAATAATATCTTTATTTGCGAGTAAATCGTATATGCTTATTTGCTTTAACTCATCTTTGGCGTAGCCCAATAGCTTGTTTGTAGCCTCATTCATATCCTGGAATACCAGGTTTTCATCCACAATAAAAACTGCGTCTTTTGAATGTTCAAATATGTTCCGGTATTTGCGCTCATTAGATTTTATTTTCTTAAGAGAGTTAGACCTTTCAAGAGAATAACGAATACATCTTTCCAGTTTATCAACAGACAGTTCTGACTTAATCAAATAATCCGTTGCTCCTGTCTGCATAGCTTCCACATCTATAAGCTTATTGCCCTTGCCTGTTAAAAGAACAATGGGTTCCTCACACTGTAACTTAGACGCTTCTTTCAATAAATCCAAACCGGTTTTTATACCTAACCTGTAGTCAACAAAATAAATATCATAACTCTGCGATTTAATTAAATCAATAGCCTGATTATAATTATAACACCAGTCAATTTTAAAATTGTTATCCTTGATTTGAGATATTAAGTCAGAGCTGATGAAGAAATCATCTTCATCATCATCTACTATCAGCACTTTTATAGTATTATTAGAGAGGTTATTGATCATTTGCAAATGGTTTTCCGGAATATTGAAGGATTGATTTAAAGACATACTTATTGCTTAATCGTTTTAGAGTAATTATAAGTTATCTGTATATTGTTTAAGTTTATTATAAAGGGTTTTTCTGTCAATATTTAAAAGTCTTGCGGCCTCACTCTTATTAAAATTTACTTTAGCCATTGCATCCATAATAATTTTAAACTCCGCATTATAAACAGCTTTCTTGAAGTTGTTTTCTCCCGGTAAAGCGACGGCAGGAACAGGTGACTCTTCTTTTTCTACTGGTACCATAGTTGAAACTTCCTGTAGCTCCGGTTTCATGTTTTCTTCTGCAGAACGATCAAATTGAAGTTTATTAAAATGAGAAATTTCAAAAGGAAGTGAATATACTTCGATATAGTTACTATCAGATAGAAGTGTTGCTCTCTTTACTACATTTTTTAATTCACGCAGGTTCCCATACCAGGGATAAGATTTCAAAGCCTTTTCTGCTTCAGGTGTAAAGCCTTTTACATTTTTACCCAGCTCTTTATTAGTAAGCATCAGAAAATGTTGTGCAAACAAAAGAATATCATCTCTTCTTTCGCGAAGCGGCGGTACTTCTATGCTAAACTCATTAAAGCGGTGAAAGAGATCTTCACGAAAATTACCTTTTTTTTCTGCAGTCCAAAGACCCTCATTGGAAGCAACAATTATTCTTACATCAAGGTCAATATCTTTAGTGCCGCCAACCCTGCGCATTTTTCTTTCCTGCACTACACGCAAAAGAGATATTTGTATATCATAAGATAAATTGGCAACCTCATCAAGAAAGATTGTACCGCCATTAGCTATTTCAAAGCTTCCAATTTTTTGATTCACAGCACCTGTGAAGGAACCCTTTTCATGACCAAATAATTCACTTCCCGCAAGCTCTTTTGATAATGCTCCGCAATCTATAGCAACAAAAGGTTTATCTTTTCTTTTACTGTGGTTATGAATTTCATTGGCTATCACTTCTTTACCCACACCTGTTTCTCCATAGATAATAACACTATAATTTGTGGGAGCTACCAATAATATCTGGTTCAGAATTTTTTTAAATGCGGGACTATCTCCAAAAATATATTGTCCGTGAGTAATGTAGGGTTTTTCTTTAGTGCGGCTTATAATAACATGTGGTTCAGGACTTTCTTCCTTTGCAGTTGCTGGCTGACCGGATGATAAAGCCTCTTTTATTTTTATAAGAATTTCATCAGGGAACAATGGTTTTGTAACATAATCAAATGCACCAATTTTTATTACTTCCACTGCTATTTTTATATCACTGTATCCTGTTATAATAATTATAGGAAGGTCTGGCTGTGTTTTTTTTATTTTCGTCAGCAAAGTTTTTCCATCCATATCTTCCAGTCTGAAATCGGTTAGCACAAGCGATATATTATTTTCTTCAAGCACTTCTAAAGCTCTCTTCCCATTAAAAGATACAATAACTTCAAAACCATGTTTTGATAGAAAACGTTCAAGTAAGGAGCACATGTCTTTATCATCGTCTACTACCAGTATCTTTTGCATTGTAAAGTATTTTTATGGTTAGAAATATTGTTTAATTTTCACGTAACCCAATGCCTCTCACAAGTACTTCATACATTGCAAATTTTGTATCCATAGGGCCTAACCTTGCTATTTCAATCATCAAAAGTGAGGAATATTTTCCACAAACTGAAGTCTTTCTTTGTTAAACCGGACTTCTTTTTTCTACATTTTTATCAATATTTTGAGAACAATTTCTCATCTCTGGACAATTTTCCACAAGCAAACCAAACATGAGCAAATAATTTTACAAAATTTGCAATTTTCCCAATCCCATTGAAAACAAAATCAGTGCCCTTTTTAAAAATTTATTGTCTTCATTTTTAATGTGTCATTTTTGCATCAAATGTGTGAAAAAACTGGCATAAAAATTTTATATAAAATTCAAATTTTTGTTATGACAGATAATACTATAACAACTGATAAATTAATAATAGCTCTTCTTACAGGAGCTGCCCTGGGAGTTGTAATAGGTATGTTATTAGCACCAGAAAAAGGAACTGAACTTCGTAAAAGAATAAGCGACATAGCTGAAAATATTGCAGACAGACTTGCAGATTTTTTTTCAATAGAGGAACAAAATCTTCTTCAGCCTGCTGCGGGAGAATCTTCTGTAACTCCTGATGAGATTCTTGAATAAAAAATTATAAAGGCGATAGAAACTTATTTCTCTTGCTTAATAAAATTACTATTAGTATAAGAGTGCGACGCAACGGGAGTATCATAATCATTCTGCAGGGAGGCACAAAAAATTCCAAAAAAAATTTGAAAAAAAATTAATTATTATAAACCATTTTTTAAAATCTTCATCAATATCTCCTCTTCACGCGTGAGACCAGTTTTATTATCGGGTTCTTCCAGTTTGTTTAATTCTTCCAGATATGTTGCGAGCTTTCTTTCCTGGTATAATTGTAACAATACCGGATGAACATAATATTTTTTACACACTGTCCGCGTATTACCTAATTTTTGACTTACTATATCCAAAGCTGCAACAATATTCTTCTTACACTCGGTTTCAGTGATCGCTTCACCAAGCGACCAGAGAGCTTGTAATGCATGAATGGTGCCGGCCCATGTACGTAAATCTTTGGTGCTAAAATCCATTCCTGTAGCCTCCTTTATATAATTGTTTACCATGCCTGAATCAATAGATTTTCTGTTGCCTTCCACGTCATAATACTGAAACAATTCTTTACCTGGAATATCGCGGCACTCCTTAACTGTTTTCGCTAATTTTTTATTTCGCAAAGTAATATTATGGTTAATGCCTTTTTTACCCTTGAATGAAAAAATAATTTTATCACCGGAAATATTTACATGTTTGTCTTTAAAAGTGGTGAGTCCATAAGAGCCATACATTTTTTCATAATCAGTATTTCCCACGCGTATATAAGTACGTTCCATCAAACTGATTACGGTAGCTAAAACTTTTTGTTGAGTGAGTTCCTTCTGTGCAATATCCTGTTCTAATCTCAAACGCAACTGTGGCAAAACTTTTCCAAATTCATACAGGCGATGAAACTTTGTTTCGTTACGCAATTGTTGCCACAAGGGATGATACAGGTATTGCTTGCGTTGCTTTACATCAAAACCCGTTGCTTGTAAGTGCCCGTTTTCAAGAAGGCATATCCACACGTTTGTCCATGCAGGAGGTATCACCAGCTTTTTTATACGTTCAATATCTTCTTTATTTTTTAAACGCCTATCTTCAAAAAAATAAGCAAAATCATTTCCATTTTTTAAGCGGGTAATCCCGGGCTCAGTATCTCTTACGTAAATCAGGTGAACAACTTCTGCAGCTTTCTCATAATTTTTATCAACTTTTAAAAATTCCTTGTGGGATAATTCTATGTCCACTATTTCAAGCATAATTTTTTTAAAGTGTAATAGAAAAATAATGCCAATAAAATATTTCATTTGACTAACAGAATAGTGAAGAATTTTTTCCACTGGATGCTGTACATGAGCCGGACTGTAGCATTGCTGTGGAACTTTGTTGCTTGTCCGTACCGGCACGGGCGGGCGCTGCACTCTTGTGCTTCATAGCCTTGTTCTCTTCAATTGAAACAATTCTGTTGGCAATTAAAGAACAATAAACCTTTGAACGATATCGTACAGCAAGTGTCCGTTTTCGTACACTTGCTATTTTATTTTTTCGCTAAAATCCTTATCCACAAAGCCCTTCAACATTGGCATAACCGTTGAAACACATCTTGCCCGGAGCTATAATTATGTTTAGTTGAATAAAGTTCAGAATTCCGCCCCGCATGTGCGGGCTGCGCAACGGGACAGCGTTTAAGTGCCGCCCGGCTGAACGCCGTTCGGATAAGAGTGACGGAAGACAAATACGTACTAATTATAAATCAAAATGTATGATCAGAAATTTTTTCAAAATCGCTTTCAGAAACATTACGAGGCATAAAGGTTTTTCATTCATCAATATTGCCGGGCTAACATTAGGACTTACAGCGTGCCTTTTGATTGGACTTTTTGTGTGGGACGAAAATCAATATGATAAATTTCTTCCTGGAGGAGACCGCGTTTATCGCGTTTATATTGAATATACAAATAATGAAGGCACACAAGAGATGGCTGTTGCGCCACCAATGTTTGCAACAACCCTGGACCAAGATTTTCCGGAGGTAGAGAAAACAGCACGCGTGATGATGCAGGCTGAATACAAGAGGCTTTTTGAAGCGGGTAAAAACAAATTATATGAACAAAGTGGTTTTTATGTTGATTCAACTTTTTTCGATGTGTTTCCGCTTGTGTTCAAATATGGTTCCTCAACAAAAGCACTTGATGATCCTGCCTCCATTGTTATCTCAGAGGAAATGGCAGAACGTTTTTTTGGAGATGAAAACCCTGTAGGCAAGCAAATGCTTATTGACAAAACGCCTTTGCAGGTAAAAGGCGTTTTTGAAAAAAATCCGAAGTTTCATTTACAGTTTAATTTTCTTCGTCCGCTTGCTGCAGTACAACTTCCTGCAGAGCGTATGCAAAGCTGGGGCTGGCATCAATTTGTGAATTATGTGAAAGTAAAAAAAGAAACAAATGTTAAGGCACTGGAATTGAAATTCCAAAATGATGTAAAACAAAAATCTAAATCTTCCAACAATGACGCCACTACTTCAGATAAGCCATTCTTTCAGGCCTTAAAAGATATCCATTTATATTCTGCAAACTTCAAGTTTGATTTGGCGCAAAGAGGTAATATTACTTATGTAAATGCACTAAGCATTATTGCTGTTTTTATTTTACTCATTGCCTGCTTCAATTTTGTAAATCTCGCTACTGCCAAATCATTGCAAAGAGCTAAGGAGGTTGGCGTGCGTAAAGCAGTTGGTGCAGACCGCAAGCATTTGATCTTTCAATTTATCGGAGAAACAGTACTGTTTACTTTTATTAGCATTGTAATTTCTGTTATTCTCACTTTTCTGTTTCTTCCATGGCTCAATCATTTTACCAATAAGCATATTTCATTTGCATTATTCGCTGATCCTGTTGTCCTGTTGCTGTTGCTTGCATTAACTCTGTTCGTCGGAATTATTGCAGGATTTTATCCCGCGCTTGTGTTATCTGGTTTTAATCCGGTAAAGGTTTTAAAGGGTAGCGTATCGGGTGATGAACAACCCGGAAAAATTCCATGGTTGCGTCATGGTTTGGTAGTAACACAATTTGCTTTATCTGTTTTACTGATCATTAGTGCACTTGTTGTTTTTAAACAAGTGGATTACCTGCATAATAAAGACCTCGGTTTTAATAAAGAACAAATCATGTTTTTCCCGATGAGAGGTGATAACATGTTTAAGAATGTTGATGCTTTTAAAAATGAATTGTTGCAGTCGCCGGGGGTTTTTTCAGTTTCTATTGGTTATGGTTTTCCGGGAGATGCAGTAGCGGGCGATGAGATCATTGTGCTCCGTAATGGTCAACAGGTAACACAATCTGCTACACAGTTGATGGTAGATTATGATTATATCAAAACACTGGGATTGCGAGTAGTGGCAGGCAGAGATTTTTCTAAAGAGATGAGTACCGATAAAGATCATGCATGGATCATTAACGAAACTGCTGTTAAGCAATTAGGATTTGGCACACCGCAAAAAGCACTTGGACAAAAATTATACTGGCATGTGTGGGGAGCATCAAATCCTGACTCACTTAAAATTGGTCAGGTGATTGGTGTTGTAAAAGATTTTAATTATAAAAGTCTCTACGATAAAGTACAAACAACAGTGCTTCAAATTTTTCCTGATGCTGCATGGAAAGTAGCGGTGAAAATGAAAACTGCCAGCATAGGAAGTGCAATTAATCACGTGAGAAATGCTTGGAACAAATTCACTCCTGAATATCCTATTGAATATAAATTTCTCGATGAAAATTTTGAACAGATGTACCGCGCAGAAGACAAATTAAAATCCCTGCTTTGGATATTTACCTCCATTGCTATTTTTGTTGGATGCCTTGGTTTGTTTGGTCTTGCTGCATACACAGCAGAACGCAGGAGAAAAGAAGTGGGTATAAGAAAAGTGTTGGGTGCAAGCACACAAGGCATGGTAATGCTTTTGTCGAAAGACTTTATTAAACTCGTTGTGATATCGCTGTTGATTGCATCGCCGGTTGCATGGTATTTTATGAATAAGTGGTTGCAGGATTTTGCTTACCGTGTAAATATTAGTTGGTGGGTTTTTGCTATTGCTGCAATTCTCGCATTAAGCATTGCATTTGTTACAGTAGGCTTCCAGGCAATAAAAGCGGCGATTGCAAACCCGGTGAAGAGTTTGAGAACGGAATAAGCAGTTTGCAGTTGTCGGTTTGCAGTGTCTTATTGCCTATTGCTGGTATTGCGTATGCGTATTACTTATTAGCTATTGCCTATTGCTTATTGCCTATTGCTTATTGCTTTACCTGTTTATTCTTTCAGGTTATTTTTTAAAAACAATTCTTCCTTTTATAATTGTCATTTCAATATTGATGTTGCTGTCAAAAATTACAATATCAGCATCTTTACCTGCAACCAGTGAACCCTTCTTATCTGATACATTTAAAATTCGTGCAGGTGTGGCTGTGATCATTTTTACTGCATCTGTTAAAGGAATATCAGCCATAAAAATCATCGTTCGTATCAAACGGTCTGCTGTTGCTACACTACCTGCAAAAGAACTGCGATCAGGAAGTTTGGCTACTCCATCTTCAACAATGACTTTTAATCCATTGTGAAGACTTCCCAAAACACTTTCTTCAACCGATGTCCCCGCAGCACGCATTGCATCTGTGATTAAAGCAGTTCTGTCGGCTCCTTTAATTTTATACACGAGCTTCAGTAAAGGCGGAGGAAGATGAATGCCATCTGCTATAATTTCTACATCCATTTCATCAATGATATATGCACTTTCAATTACTCCTGCGTAGCGGTATGCATTTCTTCTTGTAACTCCCGACATGGCGGAATATAAATGAGTAATCAATGAATAACCATTTTCAAATGCTTCCTGTACCTCTTCATAAATTGCATCGGTATGTGCTACGGCAGCCAATATATTTTTTGATCTCAAATAATGGCCAAATTCAATTGCCCCTTTTAATTCAGGAGCAGCACTCCAACGCTTAACGCATGAATAACGTGACAGTATTTCTTTATACTCATCAGGATTAGGTTCCCTGATGTATCGCGGGTCTTGCGCTCCCCGCTGGTTCATTGCCAAGTAGGGACCTTCCAAATGCATTCCAAGGAACTGTGCACCGTTTATATTTTTTTGATGAGC
>WNFY01005597.1_pt1 | contig 13550 bp, 11 predicted proteins | sample 5400091 | NCBI WGS metagenome assembly WNFY01 (sample SAMN13153364, study PRJNA577476) | soil metagenome | isolation source: 60 cm soil or saprolite under grassland replicate 1 | place: USA:California | collected 2016-06-15 | reverse complement strand
TCGGAAAATGTTCCCAATGCTTTCTCAATCAGAACTTTCTTAATCACAATCACAATGCAGTACCGAACTTTCTCTGTAATTGATCTGACGTAGGCAGAAACGGATTTACAGGTGGGCAGTTGGCACTCGGATTGCGGCTTAGTGACAAAGTTCACGGACATAGTCCGTAAGGAAGACACTGCCGCCCGCGGATGTAGCGTAGGAGTACGCCGAAAGGATTCATTGCCGAACACTTGCGCGAGCACTTGGATTTTCCTAAGCGAGTATTTTTGCTGACTTCAGATTCGTAGGATTCCAATTCCAAAGGGAGAACGAGAATGGCAGAAGGAAAAAAAACGGAGGCTGAAGCCGTTACTCGGAGAAGAGCTAGGCGTAATCGGTGGCGGGACAGAAGGCGAAAGTGGCGCCTACAAACGTGACGAGGAAAAAGGAGGAAGCAACATGAAATGTAGGGAAATCATGACTAAGGATCCAGTGTGCTGTTTGCCCGATGACACGGTGCAGAAAGCCGCACACTTAATGATGACTGAGGACGTTGGTGCGATTCCTGTAATCGGGGACGAAGAGATCAAAACCCTGCTGGGCGTTGTTACCGATCGTGATCTCGCATTAAGGGTTGTGGCTGAAGGACTGGATGTGGGAAGCACGATGGTGAAAGACGTGATGACAACCGGTGCGATCTCGTGCGCCCCGGATGATGAATTGCAAAAAGCCCTGGACTCAATGGAAGAGTATCAGGTGCGGCGTATTCCGGTAGTGGACGAGAACAAACAGGTCATCGGCATCATCGCGCAGGCTGACATCGCGACGCGCCTGGCAGAACCGGAGAAGACTGCTGAGGTCGTCGAAGAGATCTCGAAATCTCATGGGGCAAGTGGGTAACCGCGATAAAACGACCCAGAACGGTGGTTAATCGTCGCGGTGCAAAATAAAAAAGAACCCAACCGCTCTGCCGAAGGTGAAGAAACTGGTTACTTCAGAGCCTTGTGCGGCCGAGGTGTCTTCTATGATCTCGGCATCACTCGTTTACAATGGAGCACGAGTACGCTCGATTGGGGCCGTCATGAAAACCGTTCGAGACATTTTAGAAACCAAAGGTCGCGACGTTTGGTCGATTTCGCCGGAAGTGACTGTATTCGACGCGCTCAAAATGATGGCTGACAAAAATGTTGGCGCGTTGGTAATACTCGACGGAGAAAAAGTTTTCGGCATCCTGTCGGAACGGGACTACGCCAGAAAAGTGATTCTGCATGGCAGATCATCGAAGGAACTTAAAGTAAAAGAAATAATGAGTTCAAAGGTGTACTGGATAACTCCCGAACAAAACATCGAAGACTGCATGACCTTGTTTACAAACAAACGTGTGCGACATCTTCCGGTGTTAGACAAAGGGGAACTGAGGGGCATCATCTCGATCGGGGACGTGGTTAAGACAATTATCGCGGACCAGGAGTCCACGATAAAGCATCTGGAGAATTACATAACGGGAGGTCGGTAACTCCGCTCGGCGTTGGCACTAACGTGATCGCCACATTGCCGGATGAAGACGGATCCGACACCGAGTGCGGACGAATAATTACTCTATGTCAGTAACAGAGTTAAGAAAAAACGGGATGATGGCACACCTGATGGATGCACTCTCAGAGGGGAAAAACATAGGTCATTATGGCCGGCTGGTATTTGTGATGGTGGCACGATACTTTCTGCCGGAAGATCTTTTGCTTAATCAGCTTCAGATGGATCCTGAGATTGATGAAGAGGAAGCGCGTGGTCTGATAGAACAAGTGGCAAGCAAAGGATATAGTCCGCCCAGTCGGGAGAAGGTGCTTGAGTTTCAAAAGCACCAGCAGTTTCCCATCTGTCCGAATCCGGAGGATCCCGATGCGTGCAACGTCTATAAGGATCTGAAATTCCCGCGGGAAGTCTACGAAAGCATTACTGAGTATCATGTAGAAAAAGTTGGCGCTGAGGGCTAAGCTTTGCCGAAACTAATCCGTGTCTTTACTTTCCTGGAACCGCATCCACGACTTCTGCAAGCTGAAAACTAGAGGAAGCACTTCGGTAATCGTTCGATTTCGTAAGGCTGGCTGGTATTGGAAGCGCGGGCACCCGCGCCCGCGCTGCAGCTAATCGCTCAACTTGTTGCTGGGAGGCGCGGGCGCCCCGCCCGCACTGCGACGCATGCGCTCAAGTTTGTTCGAGACTAAAAGGCGGACCCCACCTCAACCCAAAGACGGTAATGCAATTTTCTTTACATTGACAACCATTCGCGCTTCGCGCTCATTGCGGGCGAGGGCGCCCGCGCTCCCAGTGAAATATAGCCCACTGTTTTTGAAGTGGAATCAGTACCAGTACTTCCGAAAGGTTTCTATTGCCAGCCGGCGTTATTAATAGAAGTCCAGCTGAGGATTAAATCAGCCGCCAAGCGGTGGATCGTTAGGACCGGCCGACTGGTCTGCGTTGACATGGATTGTGCCGCCGGTGTTGTCGATGTAAAAGTGGTTCTTGCCGGTGGCCCCGAGTCCTTCGGACTGTTGTGGATCCGCATTCAGAGTGTAGGTCGTTTGTTGCGTTGTCGTCTTGGGCGTTACTTTAAGTGTGTAGATGTAGCCGTCAACCGCTGGTGGATTTCCTGAGAAGCGGGAGTCAAATCCTTCCTTTACCAATTGATCGAAGGTTCCGAAGGTCCGGTTGTGCGCGTTGTAATATTGAATCTCAACCGTGGCGATCGTCTTTAAGGCCTGCAACGCTGCCGCTTCATTACCTGAGCGCACGGCCGCGCGCCAGCCAATGGTGGCGGCGCCAATCAAAATACCGATGATCGCAATCACGATCATCAACTCAATCAGAGTAAATCCGCGTTGGCGGAGTTGGCGTTGACGGTTCTTTCTCATATAGCTCTTCCTTTACTATAAACGACCAGGCTCAAGCGCAGTTCCGAAAGGATTACTCCGTCGCCTCGTAGTGCGCATCTTACTACAGGCAGGATAAGTGCGCCAGACGGCCAATTTGTAGGTGGTGGGTCAGTTTCTATTCTGAATGAATAGGCCAACCTGTTTACGGGGAGCGCGTCTCGCCCGCTAAGCGTGGGCAGCACGCTCGGCTCTTCACTTCTTGTGCCTTGCCAGTCTCATAGAGTTGGCACCCGGCAAACAGGCCCAGGGCGGAGGGAGGCAATCGTGTTGCCGTTAATGTGGGCGAGGGCGCCGCGTTCCCAGTGAAAAGTTGTCCGGCAAACTTTAAAGTGATCCGCTACGCATTTGTAGCACGCCTACTATATTTCGCTTGGGATCTTCGCTGAAATCCAGTCCTGACCCGTGTCTTACATTCGCCGCGACGCCCAGGTTCAATCCAGCATGGCGACCAACCCCGGTAGCATGTAGAATGAACCACCGTACGCGACCAGGGTCGATAACGATGAGACAACTTCGGACAGCCAGTACGCGATCTGAGATGCTTGCCTCTACGGCAGCAGGAAGAATCGAGCTGCTGCAGAGCGCAATCGAACGCGTGATTCGCGGCAAGCCAGAGGCCATTCGGTTGGCGATCGTCACGCTGCTGGCGGGCGGGCATTTGCTGGTCGAAGACGTACCGGGCGTCGGCAAAACCACCCTGGCACATGCGCTGGCACGCGCCCTGGACTGTTCATTTCAGCGCATTCAGTTTACTTCCGATTTATTGCCTTCAGACGTTATCGGAGTCTCGGTTTACAATCAGGACACCTCTAATTTCGATTGGAAGCCAGGTCCGATTTTCGCAAATGTCGTACTGGCGGACGAAATCAACCGCACGACGCCGAAAACACAATCAGCTTTGTTGGAAGCGATGGCTGAACGGCAGGTAACTGTGGAAGGAATTACGCACCCGCTGCCTCAGCCATTCGTTGTGCTCGCAACGCAGAATCCCATCGAGCATCATGGAACCTACCCGCTGCCCGAATCGCAATTGGATCGTTTCATGCTCCGCTTGCGCATCGGGTATCCGGGAGCGGTGGACGAAAAACTGATTTTGCGGGACCGCGAGCATGCTGAGCCGCTCGATCAAATGGAGACAGTGATGAGCGGAGAGGATGTGGTCGAGCTACAGCATGCTGTTTGGGAAGTCTCGGTCGATGATGCTCTTGTCGATTATCTGATGCGGATTGTCACCGCCACGCGTTCGTCGGAAATGCTGGATCTCGGCGTTAGCCCGCGAGGCACGCTGGCGCTCTTTCGCGCGGCGCAAGCAATGGCACTGACTGAGAAACGAAGTTATTGCATTCCCGATGACATCAAACGACTCATCATTCCGGTGTTCGCCCATCGCCTGACGGTCAGCACGCGCTATTCTTCGGCAATGCGTCGCAGCGAAGAGGCTGAGGCAGTCCTTCACGAAATCCTAAAGACCATCAGCGTCCCGCTCTAGAAGAATTGCGGATTGCGAATTTCGGATTGCGGATTGTGAGAAGCAAGTGAGTAAACACATTGATCGGCAAATAATCAATCCGAAATCCGCAGTCCGAAATCCGCAATCCCTTCATCCTTCATCCTTGGTTTCCCGCTGGCGCAACGCAATTCTCGGCACATTGCTGGTGCTTGCCGGTCTCACTACGGCGCTTCTCACTGTGCTTGCTCGGCGATTGGAAGAGCCGGGACTTGCCGGCATCGGCGCTGTTGCCTCGCTCGTTTTCGCCTTGCTGATAACTATTCTGATAGTGCCGCCGCTTACCCGGTCGGCGTTTGCTGAAGTTACGCGGCGTGGTTTACCGATTGGAATAACCACCGGCGGTATCGTCTTTATTGTCATTCTGGTTATTGTCGCTTTCGCGGCCTGGAACACCGGAAACAATCTGCTGTTCATGGTCTTCTCGATCATGGCCTCCACGCTGTTCGTTTCATGGGCATCGGCACGCGCATCTTTGAGTGATCTGACTGTCTCCGCGCGTTTTCCCGATCACATCTTTGCCGGCGAGCCCGCCGAGGTCATAGTGACAGTGCGTAATGCAAAGCGTTGGTTGCCGTCGTTTTCGATTCTGGTCGAGGCGCGCGGACCATCCAACAACCGGAACCGGCCAGGAAGAAGAGCGCGCACGCGTTTTCTGAAGCGAATCCTTGGTTACTTCATTTACATTCCCCATCGTGCCGCGGCCGAACAACGTATTGAGCAAGTGTTTCCGAAACGCGGTCACGTGATGGTTAACGGGTTCGAACTCTCTACGCGTTTTCCGTTTGGTTTCTTTCGTCACCGGCGACGGCTTACCGCCCGCAATGTCGACATCGTGGTCTATCCAAAACCTGACCCTATTGCCGACGAGCTGCATCTGCTGCCTTTGTTCAGTGGGCAGACTGCTTCATTTCGCCGGGGCGCGGGCCACGATTTGCTGATGCTGCGTGATTATCAGCCGCGTGACGAACTGCGCTATATCGATTGGAAAGCTACGGCTCGGGCGCGCCGGCTGACAGTTCGCGAGTTCACCGCCGAGGACGAGCGGCGCATCACGATTATGCTGGACACCCGATTGACCGGAGATATCGACCGAGAAAATTTTCGCATTCGCTTTGAGAGTGGTGTGATTCAAGCGGCATCGCTCGTCAAACATTTCATCGACGAGCGCGCTGAGGTCTGTCTGGTTCTCGGCAACGACCGTGGCCCTTTTGGGATCGGGCATGAACAACTGTACGCGTGCTTGCGACGATTGGCGTTGGTGATGCCTGAAAACAAAGTTAGCGACTATTCCTGGCCGCGTGAGTTTACTGAAAGTGCAGAGCTTCACGGCCATTATGCTGATGGCAACTACTTCCTCGTGTTGACGGCGGCCGCACGCGGATCGATTCCGCCTCAAATTTGGCGGCGTGCCTATGTGATATATTTGTGAGGCTCGCTCAAGTCTTTCTTCGCCAGGCGAATCCACACTGAATGGCCACCATCGCTGGCTTCCCAAATTCTTCCCCGAAGGTCTACTCACGTAAGGCCCTTTCAATAATCACTGTCTGCTTTGTCCTGTCAGGCGCTACCGGGCTGATCTATGAAGTGTTGTGGGCGCGAATGTTGGGCCTCGTATTTGGCGCGACTACGCTGGCCATTAGCGCGGTGTTGTGCGCTTTCATGGGCGGCCTGGCTTTGGGCAGTGCCCTGGCGGGAAGACTGGCGACGAGAATTTCCAGACCGATTCTGGGGTACGGAGCAATCGAAATTCTCGTCGGTTTTTACGCGCTCTGCGTGCCCCCATTGTTTCGCGGAATTGATTGGGCCTACGCAGCGATTTGGCAGCACTGGCATCCGGGTTTTTACGGATTTGCGCTTTCGCGGTTCGTGCTCGCGGCAATGATTCTGACCGTTCCTACCACGTTGATGGGCGCAACTCTGCCGGTTCTGGCAGCCGCCGTGGAGCGATCAAGCGACAAGCGGCGGAACACCATTGCGACACTGTATACTTGTAACCTGGCCGGCGCGATCGTTGGAACGGTTGCTGCGGGCTTTTTGCTTTTGCCATCGCTCGGAGTGCGCATGACGATATGGATCGCGGCGGCGATCAATCTTCTGATTGGTGCGGTTGCGTTGTTCATCGACCCGCGAACTCGAGAGGACCACGAACTAACAGCCACTAGTGAAGAGATAGAGCCAGGGGCTGCGGCGGTTCTGAAAATTGAAGACGTGAAGTTCTGGCTGTTTATTGCTTTTATCTCTGGCTTCGTGACGATCGGCATGCAGCTCGCCTGGTCGCGACTGCTGTCTATGATAGTCGGCTCCAGCACTTACGCATTTAGCATCGTGCTCGCTCTATTTCTTGGCGGTCTTTCACTCGGCGCGTATGCAATTAGTCGTAAGAGAAAGCGAGACGCCACGTCATTGCGCCGTACTGTCCTGATAATCGAGATCCTGATAGCTGCCAGCTTGTTCATGAGCATTGTCGCCACAAATGCGGTCCCAGTGCTGCTGATCCAAGGTGGCTTTCGGCTCAGCATCGATTCGTGGATTGGACTCCTTGCTTTGCAGATCGTGGCAGCGGGAATGCTGGTGCTGCTACCGGCGGTTTTGATGGGTATGGTAATGCCTTCGGTCTTGCTGAAAGCACAAGCATCAAAGAATGGCAGGGAACGTGAGTCACTTTCGCGCGGCTGGCACCCTGCTGTGCGCTTTGTCGGTCAGAGCTACGCTTTGAACACGATTGGTGCTATCGCAGGAGCAGTGGTCACTGCCTTTGTGCTAATTCCGAAAACGGGTTCGCGCTTTACGATTTTCGGCCTTGCTTCGCTCTGCGTGATCGCGGCCGGCATTGCCTACGAACCGCCACACGAAGTATCTGATCGTGCTCTCACTCGCAGTCTGGCAGCGGGCGCCGTCGCGATTCTGATTATCGCGATGTTCGCATCATGGCCGCGGCTTAATCTGGATCGGCTTTCGATTGGCGCCTACGACAGTTTTGCGCGGGTCCTGGCAAAATCGCGCGGCGCCGTAGCGGAAAATCATCAGCAAGATGGACCTGAGGATCATCAGCTTCTAATGTATGACGAGGGGCGAACTGCGACCGTCTCAGTGCGGCGAGATTGGAACATCATGTCAATCGCCATTAACGGCCGCACCAACGCTTCGGACGCTGAGGACATGCCGACCCAGATCATGCTTGGCCAATTAGGCGTTTTGGTAGCGCCCCGCCTGAATAAAGCATTGGTCGTGGGATTCGCAACCGGGGTGACTGTGGGATCGGTTTTGCAATCGCCAATCAATTCGGTGGAATGCGTCGAGATCGAACCGGCCGCGGTCACAGCTTCGCATTACTTCGAACATGTAAACAATCGTCCGCTGATTGATCCGCGTCTGCATTTGATCATCGACGACGCCCGCACTTATCTGCGAGTCAATCCGACAACCTATGATTTGATTGTTAGCGAGCCCAGCCATCCCTGGGTACCCGGTGTTGCCAATTTATTCACCCGCGAATTCTTTTCGCTGGGACGCGAGCGATTAAATGCGGACGGGGTATTTGTGCAGTGGTTGCAAACCTACCAACTTTCCACCGAAAGTCTGCGGTCCATTTTGGCGACTTTTCACGACGTTTTCCCGCGCGTCGCAGTTTTTCGCGTCCAGGGTGCGGCGAAAGGCAAGGATTTGATTTTGATCGGGAGCAATTCGCCCCTTGGGTTCGATCGAATCTCCGAACGTCTGGGTGATGAACGGATTAGCCGGGAAATTGCGCGCGCAGGGATCAAGAACGCAGATGACCTGAGGCGGGACTGGTTCGTATGCGATGAAAGTCAGTTGGGTCGGGCCCTGGCCGGCGCCCTGATTAATTTCGACGACAACATGCTGGTCGAAACCCGTGCGCCCCGAGAAGCATTTCGCGGGACTTTGGATCAAAATGCTGTCTGGATTGAAGGTCTAAAAAAATCAGTCACTCTCAATCGCTAGTCAGTGTCTGGAAGTCTTTTCCGCCCTGGTCCCGTCAGCGTTCCTGACTAAAGGTCTCAATTGCTTGCAGCAACTATTGGCTGACCTTGTGTCCTAAAGTTCGAGCATCCACGATTGCATCTCTACCGGGCATTTCCTGATCTAAAGACTCTTTGCTGCATTGCGACTCCGATACCAAAATGATTTCGGCGCGGGACTGACTGAGGGACCGGTCTTGATAGCCTGGTCAGACTTCAGAATTCACGATCGAGTCGCTCGCGATGGCGGCGCACAAACCAGTCCGCAAGCAGACGAGGATACTCGCGTTGCCATTCTTTCGGAACCAGCGCTTAAAGCAAAATGCCTTCCGGCTTGGCTGCCTTGTGACCTCGATTTATTGTGATCGCTGGCTGCTCCTTGTGCAAAACAAAACTCAGGTAGCGCGAATGTCCGGACTTGAATGTTTCGTAGGACCTGGTACCTTTCACTGCGGCAAATTCTCGAGCCTCGCGTCTTAGAATTTTGGGGCACCTTTGCGCAATGAGTCTCTCTTTGCGGTCATTGTCCAATTCCAGGGCCCTCACCACGTTGAGGGTTATGTCATTCTCTCTCACCAGCCTTAGACCGGAATCTTTAAGTTGTTCACGCAGCAGATTTGTCTTGTCTTGATCTCGATGATCGGAAAACAGGAAGTAGCTATTGGGGCGAAGGACTCGATACACTTCGCCGAGAAATCGCGTCATCGAACCGTAGCAATGCGAGGATTCCAAGTTGATGACGGCATCGACTGAATCGTCGGCGAGCGGAAGGTTCTCGGCATCGCCTTGAGCGAAAGAAAGACCGTCTATGGAATAGTGCTTTCGGCAAAACTCAATCGCTTTTCTGGAAAAGTCGATCCCAACCATCGATCGCGGCTTCAAATAACGAGTGATGTAAGATGCGCCGCCGCCGCGGCCCGATCCCACCTCGACGACGTCTTTTCCGCCCAAGTCAATAGCAGCGACAACATGGTGATACAACTGGATGCAATAACGGTTCACTTGCTCTCTGTCGTTCAGCGTAATTTCATTTGCGTCAGGATCAAGGCTGGAATAGCCGTAATTCATGAAGGTCAAATCGCGTTCGCGATCCAACATGACGAGCGTCTCGTACCAGGTTCTCATCAAGAGGCGGCGGAAAGATGGGGAAACCCGCGCGACCGCATCAAAGGTTCGTCTCAGCATAAGCCTGGCGCCTTATTCCTTACCTTGAATAAAGAACCTCAGGGTAGCTTGCATTCATCGATCAGCAGATGCGTTCCGTCGGCGGGCGCCCTCTTCTTGAGTTCTTTGCGATAGGTGGTACCGAAAACATGATCCCAAAACCGGGTCGTAACTCCGAAGTTCACGTCGGTGTATTGATGATGAATGAAATGGTGGACCCTCAGTTTTCGATACCGTTGATTCTTGAAATATAAGTGATGATGGACGTGATGAACGAGGCCGTAAAAAACGAATCCAGTCAACGAGCCCGCCACGAAACTCAAGATGAAGTGGAACTGCAGTCGGCAAGCCAGGACATACCACAGGTTCGCCATGACAGCTGTAACCATGAACCATGGCATAGCGATTAACGCTTCGGGCGTCTCGTGATGTTTCTCGTGACCGACATGGGCCGGCGTCTGGCCTTTGTGATAGACCCAACGATGAAAGACATATTCAAGCAGGCTCCAGCTCAACAGGCCCCCGCCAAAGCTCAGGCTCAAAATCAGGATGCTGCTTCGCAGAACGACCGCTTCCCAGAACAGGAAGAACAGGATGGTCAGCGGATCGCTGACAAAGCTGAACCAGTAGTTGACGCTGCCAGATGCCAGACTGACCAAATAGCTCTCTTTGGAATCACCAAAGGGTTGCTTTTCACTATTTCGGTAAATCGCCACTTCCAGTGGTGGCATAAGGTCCGGGTCTGACAATGTCCCTGGCAGGTCATCTAAATCATGTGTGGTTTCGTTCAACATAAAGAAATCCGAATTGTTCGGTGGAGTCAGAAAGCATACCACGTGGCCTCGAGAACGAGCCCGGAACGATAGACACCATAAGAGTCGCAAAAAATATCACAAATCTGATATCTAAATCTATAATTGCCCGCGCTTTCGCAATGCATGCCTATCTCCAACACCGGAGGTCCCAAATGCCCGTTGCTCGAATATTCCCACATGCTGTAGTTGCGCTGAAGGCAAGCAACTCGATCAAGTCCGTGAGCTAATCAGGCACAAACATTATACTATTCCGACCGAAGCAGCTTATGTCGATTGGATCAAGCGATACATCTTCTTTCACCAGAAGCGGCACCGTCGGACATGGGCGCGCGAGCGATCGAACCAATTTCTGAACCATCTCGCCGTTGATGGAAATGTTCCAGCCTCCAACCAAACACAGGCGCTGAGCGCGCTGGTATTTCTCTGTCAAGAAATTCTGCACCAGGACTTTGAAAATGGACAAACTTGAGCGGCCCAAAAACGCAGTCCCACCACGACGGGCACGTTGACGTCATCGTAAAGCGTAAATGATGTACTTGAGGATGAGGCTTGGCGAACAAGCAATCTGGGTTCAACCTTAAACTTATTTTTTTGAACTTCTGCGGGCACGTCAATTCCCGGGATGGCACGCTCATCATAAGTGTCGGGGCACAAGTTACTCAGGCGATCATAAATGTTGCCGTCGCGAAAATAAATGGAACAGTCGAAGGCGATATCAACGCCAGTAAAGAAGTCATACTCGGCCGTACAGCAAACGTTACCGGAAATGTTTCGGCGCGGGCGTTAATCGTTGAGGAGGGGGCGCTCTTCAATGGCAGTTGCCGGAGAATTTGAATTCAGCCCAGGGGGTGAAAAAAGGGTCGCTCAAAGGGCACGCGCCGAATGGATAGACTAAAACGGCCCAACGTCAGAGTTGATCCGGCGAGGCGATTAGCATGTTACAGAACCGCTCGCGGTAGCGAGCGGGTAAAAATCAACTTAAAAAACGCTCGCGCTCCGGCCGGTCCAAAGTTCGGCGGCGAGTTAGTGTTTACCGCGTCCAATTCCGTTGACCATTGATGCTGACCATAGCGCAAGCGGCTCGCTGGATATCCGGTTGTGCTTCGCAGCCGCCTCATTATAGGTTGGAAGCAATTTCCGCTGGTCGCAAATACACTCGATAAGTTTAGCTCGGCCGTAAGTTTTTTCAATCAGAACTGACATCTTCCAACCGACCGTGTACCACGGGCCTTGAACGCCAAAGAACGAAGAGGCTGTCTTTTGTATTTCATCGTCGGTTAGGCGATTTTCCAATATGCTTACGAAGAAAGATTCCACCTTCTTCAAATCATCGTTAAAATTCGCCATGTCTTTGTCCCAGCGCGTGCGTTCTTCCGGGCGGCTGACTGCGTGTGGGTGAATGTCCGGACCACCCGCCGCCGCGAGCATCGCAAAGCCTTCACCGAAGGCACCGACCAATGTGAGCACCATCCGCTTGCGTGGCTGCAACTTAGCAATTTCTTCGGACACTTGCTTAGACGGACAACTACTGCCGTAGCCAATATGATGCAGCTCGTGTGCGAGAGTGTTCTCGAACTTCTCTTTGCTTACGGCGGGGTCGAGATAAAGAAAAATCGCTGGATCAGTTTTTACTTCGAAGACAAAACTATTTTCTCGTGGCTTAATGACAGGATAGATTTTCGCTCTGATACGAGCCTCTTTCGGCAGATATGCCAGTGCTAAACGCGCCGCCCCAGTAATGTCCGCGTTACTCCACCTGGTAAGCGTTTCTTCCAGAGCCTGTGCCCGTTCAGCAAGCTGGTCAGAGAGCACGAAGGTCTTAAAATCGTTATCTTCAAACGAGCGTTTCAACGAAAGTTCGCGCTGCTTGAGCCGCACATACCCTTCGCTCGAAAATACTCGCTGCCAATCCGTTTCGGTAATCGGCTGGTTCGCTTTTCTCTTTGCGAGAATTGCCAGTACTGCCACTGCTTCATCGGTGACAAGACGCACACTGACCGCGGGCGGCATGGAAGTTTGTGCGAAGCAAACCGATGCGAAGCCAAACACGCCGCCAATGAGAAAGGCGCCCAACAGTATGCGCGCCGTGGTTAATGGTTTCATTCCCATAGTCACGCGGACGTCGACAAACGGTTCCGAAACGAATGTGGAAGACGATGCGGCCCGACCACGCTTCAGCAGCCGGCGACAGTACATTCTCGGCAAGTTGTCGATGAGTAACACGGCCGTTCGGGCACTGAAACGCTTGTTTGGCGCACTTTGCAAAACCGGCGAACGCCGCATAGCGTGCCCGCAAAATGGCCCATTCAAATCTTTGCTCTGGTCTCGAAGCTAAGGCGTTTGACGATTCGCATTCGCGAGCTGTTTAGTGCACCTATGGTCAGTGAGCTCCACCGTAGGGTTGCGTTCGCATTGGATCTGAGGCGTGAAGAAGGTAAAGGTTATGCCGACTAACCCGAGCAGCGTCAACATGGCCAATACCTCGAGTAACACGATTCCGGCCTGCTTTCCGTAGACTCTTCTGTTCATGGCTTGCTCCTTTGGTAGACTTCCAGCTTTGAAAGACGATCTAAATTCTCTATCGTGCCTCATATATCTATCTGTCGTCGTCACTCTTTCGACTTTGCGCCTAGCTAAGCTAGACAACGTCAGAGAACCGGGCGCGGCGATTAGCAATGGTACAGAACCGGGAGCGGTAGCGACCGGGTAAAGTTAAAGAACGCGCGGCCCGCGCTCCGGTCCCGAGTTGTTGGACTGCCGCGCTCGAACGCCATGATACCTCACGCGCTGACGCGAACGAGAAGGAAAAGAGCAGCGATGAACGCCAGCACCTGCGCAACGGCACGAAGCAGGCTCCAGCGCGTAAAGCCTCGAAAGGCACGGTCAAGTACCTGAGAATCGTCTCCGCTCCGTCTGAGACTGAGCATGATGGGAGCCGCCCGGGGGCAGTCAAGATACTGATCAGAGGCACGCTGACTCGCGGTCGGGTGCATATCGTTTTTAGGCCGCAAGTTGCTTTAAGGGCTAATGCGCCGCCAAGTCAACGTGCGCGTGATTTGCTTCTTGTCCTGGCCACCCGGCTCAAACTGAATAATGAGCGTGTCACCCTCAACGCACGCCGGGTTCATTCGGGCGTTTGTTCACGCGTGGCGCTCGGTGAACGTAC
>WNFY01005107.1_pt1 | contig 13552 bp, 8 predicted proteins | sample 5400091 | NCBI WGS metagenome assembly WNFY01 (sample SAMN13153364, study PRJNA577476) | soil metagenome | isolation source: 60 cm soil or saprolite under grassland replicate 1 | place: USA:California | collected 2016-06-15 | reverse complement strand
TCGCACACGTCGAGAGCGCGGCCGAGGAGATCTTTCACGCCCTCTGTGACGACCAGGACGACCGTGAGCCGGCCGCCGATGATTGACCACCCTGCGCCGGGTGGGCCGGCCAGGCACACTCCGCCGCCCAGACGCTGGGCAGACAAGCCGGCCACCCAACCCCCCGCGCGTCCCGTCACGAGATGTCACCCGCGCCTGGCGCGGCGGGCCGTAGACGGCGGCGGCCGGTGACCGGCCCGCAGGGCCGCGGCGGCGGGCGGACCGGCCCGGCGGCGGGCCCGGGCGGGCGGGCAGCGGGCGGGGATGCGCTGGAGCGCAGCATGTGCGCGCTGGTGGTGAAGCTGACCTGGTCAGCCCAGGCCAAGACCGAGCGCGCGGTGATGCGGGCGCTGCACACGGTGGCGGTGGTGCGGGCGCTGCGGCAGGCCGGGCGTGGCGGTACACAGCCCCGCCCCGCCCCGCGCCAGCAGCCACCGAACCAGCAGCGCCGACGGCCGGCGGGCCACCCGACACCGGCCCTGATGCCGCAGCGGCAGCGAAAGCGACCCGCGCGACGGGGACCTGACCTCAGATGGCCAGCACCAGGCACCAGGCACGCGGGCCGGCAGCGGGCCCCCGGCACGCCCGGTCGGCAGAGGCCGCGCGGGTCTGCCACGCGCCGGGCTGCTCACGCGGCCTCTCCCAGTCAACGGGCCACGCTGCGCCGCGATCCGCCAGCGCGCGTCGCAGGCGTAGACGGGGAAGTCGCGCGCGGGCCGCCGTTCCCGCATTCCACCTGCCGAGCAGGCCGCGCGGGACGTCTGGCCTGTCCCCGGCATGGGGGCTCCCGCGCCATCGGCGCCGGGGCGGGTCCGGATTTTACCCACCTACGTCGGGCTGGGACCCGGGCGCCGCCGGCCCAGTTACGGGGCAGTGGCGCTGCCCCAACCGGCAAGGCGAGCTCACCCAGGCGGGTATCCCGCTGTTCGCCGCCGCCGAGCCGATCGACGTGGCCGACGCCGACGCCACCACCATCCTCGTCCGCAGGGTGAAGCAGGGCGCGGCCGAGTGCTCCAGCTGCAGATCAGAGAAAGCCCGGGCCGGGCTGCAAGAACACGCGCTGCGGGGGTTCAACAATCGGCCGCACCCCCGCCGCCACCAGGTCGCCAAGATCCCCCACGCCGGCCCGCCAAGCGTGCGGAAGGCCGCGCCAAGACCCGGCTCGGCCTCGACCCTGACCGCGCCCCCGTGGTCGAGCAGATGTTCACCTGGCGCATTGCGGAGGGCGCCGGGTACCGGCAGCTAGCCAGCCGACGCAACGCCGACCCGCGCCGCTACCCCCCGCCCGCTGGACTGTGGAGCCGCGACACCTGGCGGCAGGCGCAGCAGGGCACGGGCCGGCCCCGGCCCCGGCACGGCCACGGCCCCGCCACCGCCCGCACCTACGTCCTGCGCGGCTACATCCGATGCGCCATCTGCGGACGCACCTTCAAAGGCATCACCACACCACCCGCCGGCCAGGTGAACGTCTCGCCTACTACACCTGCTCGCTCGACACGCGCGATCCCCTCGCCGCCCGCTACCCAAACCATCCTCGCAGCGCCGCCGTCCGCGAAATCCACAACGATCACGCGGTGATGCGCTCAAGGACGAGCGGCGCGGGTGGCCGCAGCTCCAGCAGCGGTTGCCCGGTTTCGACCGGGTCACCCGGCTTGGCCAGGCAAAGCACCCCCGCGGTGTGGCTGACCGGGTCCTCCTTGCGCGCTCGGCCGGCGCCGAGCAGCCAGGCAGCATTGCCGACCGCGCGGGCGTCAAGCGCGCGCAGCCAGCCGGACGAGACGGCGGGGATCGCCTCGCGGTGCGCCGCGCGCGGGAGCGGCGCATCGCAGTCGCCGCCCTGTGCGGCGACCATCGCGCGGAATCGGTCGAGCGCCTGGCCATCCGCGAGCGCCGAGCCGGGATCGGGCCCGTCGCCTGCGGCGAGGCCAGCGAGCGCGAGCATCTCCCGAGCCAATGCCAGCGTCACCTCGATCAGGTCGGCCGGCCCGCCGCCGGACAGGACGGCAACGGCCTCCTCGACCTCGACCGCGTTGCCCACCGCGCACCCGAGCGGCGTGTCCATCCTGGTCAGCAGCGCCGATGTCCGCACCCCGTGTTCGCTGCCGAGCGTGACCATCCTCTCCGCGAGGCGCCTCGCGTCGCCGAGCTCGCGCATGAACGCGCCGCTGCCGACCTTGACGTCGAGCACGAGCGCCCCGGTCCCCTCGGCGATTTTCTTGGACATGATGGAACTCGCGATGAGCGGAATCGACTCGACGGTTCCTGTGACGTCGCGGAGCGCATACATCCGGCGGTCGGCGGGCGCCAGCCCCGGTCCCGCAGCGCAGATGACGCAGCCGACATCGCGCAGCACGGCAAGCATCTGCGCTGGCGACAGCGCGGCGCGAAAGCCGGGCACCGACTCGAGCTTGTCCAGCGTCCCGCCGGTGTGGCCGAGCCCGCGGCCGGACAACTGCGGCACGGCGGCCCCACACGCCGCGACGAGCGGTGCCAGAATCAGGGAGATCTTGTCGCCGACCCCGCCGGTGGAGTGCTTGTCCACGGTGCGCAACGGCAGCGCGGAAAGGTCCAGCCGCTCGCCGGACGCCACCATGGCCGCGGTCCAGGTTCGCAGCTCGCCCTGGTCCAAACCACGGAAATAGATCGCCATGAGCAGCGCGGACATCTGCTCGTCCGGGACGCCGTCGTGGCTGTAGGCGGCCACAAGCCGGCGGATCTGATCATCGCCCAGCCGACCGCCGTCCCGCTTGGTCCGGATCATCTCACCAACGTCGACCGCGCCCTGGTCAGCCATGATCGGTCCGCGAGGCTGGGTTCGCTGGCAGGTCAGCAGGGCCGAACGCGGCGGGCAGCAGCGTGGCGAGCTTTCTCGGCCCCGCCGCAGTATCCACGAGCAGCTCTTCGCCTCCCGCCTCGAGCAGAAGCTGGCGGCACCGGCCGCACGGCAGCAACGGCGAGCCGTCGGAGGCGACGACGCTGACGGCGACGAGCGTGCCGCCGCCCGCGGCGTGCAACGCCGACACCAGGCCGCACTCGGCGCACAGCGTGAGCCCATAGGAGGCGTTCTCGACATTGCATCCAACGAGCAGGCGGCCGTCCGCGGCCTCACCGGCGGCGCCGACCCGCAGACCCGAGTACGGTGCGTACGCCCGGCCCGCTGCGTCGCCCGCAGCGACCCGGAGCCGGTACCAGTCGATCACCACGCCTCGCGCCTCCGGCCGCCGAGCGTAGCCGGCTCACATCGGCGGCGCCGCGTCTCGATTTGGCAACGGCCTGGTCCGGACTGCGTGGACATGCTTCCCCGGCGGTCGCATGCGGTCTAACCTGCGGGCATCGCGGGGCGGGAGGATATGGGCTTCCGTCCAGTAAGGGACCGCCCAGTAAGGGACCGCCTTTCCCGAACCCGCTGGGGGTTCGGCCGAGCACGTGGCTCACGGGTGACCACTGGCTGCCCCTGGATTGAGGAGGTAACCGTGAGAGGGACCATACGAACCGCCGCAGCACTCGCCGCGGTGGCGATACTGGTCGCCGGATGCGCAAGCGCGAAGAAGTCGCCCTCGTCGTCAAGCAGCCCTACCGGCGGCGCGTCCGCGGCCAGCTTCAAGGCGTGCATGGTCACTGACACAGGCGGCATCGACGACCGGTCCTTCAACGCGTCGTCGTGGCAGGGCGTCAAGCAGGCCGAGGGCAGCGGCGTGACGGGCACGTATCTGCAGTCCACCTCGGAAAGCGACTATGTCCCGAACATCAATCAGTTCATCGGCCAGAGCTGCGGGATCGTCGTCACCGTCGGCTTCCTCATGGGCGACGCGACGAAGACCGCGGCGACGGCCCACCCCAGCCAGAAGTTCGCGATCGTGGACTACACGTACCAGCCGGCGCTCACGAATGTGGACGCGCTGCTGTTCAACACCGTGCAGGACGCGTTCCTCGGCGGGTACCTCGCCGCAGCCATGTCCAAGTCGCACAAGGTCGCCACGTTCGGCGGGCAGAAGCTGCCGACGGTGACGATCTACATGGACGGCTACTACGACGGCGTCCAGTACTACAACTCCAAGCACCACGCGCACGTCCAGGTCCTTGGCTGGAATGAGAAGACCCAGCACGGCAGCTTCACCGGCGACTTCACCGACCAAACCAAGGGCCAGCAGCTCACCAGCACGTTCATCAACGAAGGCGCCGACGTGATCTTCCCTGTCGCCGGCAACGTGGGCCTCGGCGCCGCGAAGGCGGTCCAGCAGGCCGACCAGTCGGGCCAGAACGTGAACATGGAGTGGGTGGACACCGACGGCTGCGTCAGCGCGCCACAGTATTGCAAGTACTTCATCACCAGTGTGCAAAAGGGCATCACAACGGCGGTCAAGACCGCCATCGTGGCGGCGCACAACGGCACGTTCAAGGGCGGCAACTACATCGGCACCCTGGCGAACGGCGGCGTCGCCCTCGCCCCGTACCACCAGTTCGCCAGCAAGGTCTCGTCCTCGCTGCAGAGTGAGCTCGCCCAGATCAAGACGGGCATCGTGAACGGCTCGATCAAGACACCGACGAAGAGCCCGGTGAGCTGATTGAGCCGACGGCCAGTGGCCCGGCCGGGACTCTGTCGGCCGGGCCACGCTGGCAAGCCCCGTCGGGGTAAGAGCCTGTGAGGGAGACGGCCGGTGAAGCTGGAGCTGAGGGGGATCACGAAACGCTTCGGCAGCCTCGTCGCCAACGACCACATCGACTTGACTGTAGAGCCGGGCCAGATCCACGCCCTCCTCGGTGAGAACGGAGCGGGCAAGACAACGCTGATGAACGTCCTCTACGGCCTGACGGAGGCCGAGGAGGGTCAGATCCTCATCGACGGCAAGCGGGTGGAGTTCCGCTCGCCCAAGGAAGCGATCAACGCCGGGATCGGCATGGTGCACCAGCACTTCATGCTCGTGCCCGTGTTCACGGTCGCCGAGAACGTCACGCTCGGCGTCGAGCAGACACGCGTGTTGGGCTTGCTCGACCGGCGCAGGACACGCCGTCAGGTGCTCGAGCTGTCACACCGCTATGGCCTGGACGTCGACCCCGACGCCTACATCGAGAACCTGCCCGTCGGCGTGCAGCAGCGCGTCGAGATCGTCAAGGCCCTGCTCCGCGAGGCGAACGTGCTCATCCTCGACGAGCCGACCTCTGTGCTGACGCCGGGAGAGACAGAAGATCTGTTCCGCGTCATGCGCGAGCTCCGCGCCGGCGGCAGGTCCATCGTCTTCATTTCCCACAAGCTCAAAGAGGTTCAGTCGATCGCCGATACGATCACGATCATCCGGCGTGGAAAGGTGGTCGGACAGCGCCCGCCAACCGCGACTGACTCCGAACTGGCGTCGCTCATGGTTGGCCGGTCGGTGGTGCTTCAGGTGCGCAAGGCACCCGCCCGCCCCGGAGCGGTCGTACTCGACGTTGACGGGCTCACGGTCGTCGACGACCGTGGGCATGTGACGGTGAACGACGTGTCCTTCCAGGTCAGGGCGGGCGAGATCCTCGGCGTGGCTGGCGTGCAGGGCAACGGGCAGACAGAGCTTTGCGAGGCGCTCATGGGCCTGCGGCCAGCGGTCGGCGCGGTCCACCTGAACGGCAAGGACCTGACGCACGCCACTGCCAGGGACCGGCTCCGCACGGGCATCGGCTATATCCCAGAGGACCGCCAGGAAGACGGGCTCGTTTCGAGCTTCTCGGTGGCCGAGAACCTCATTCTGGACGTCTACGACCGGCAGCCGTTCGCCTCGGGCGTCGCACTCAACCTGGATGCGATCCGCGACGCAGCCGTGCGCCGGGTCGCCGAATTCGATGTCCGTGCGACATCGATCTCGACACCGGTCGGCACACTGTCCGGCGGCAACCAGCAGAAGGTCATCGCCGCCCGCGAAATTGGCCGGGATCTGAAGCTGCTCATCGCAAGCCAGCCGACGCGGGGGCTCGACGTGGGGTCCATTGAGTTCGTCCACCGCCGTCTGGTCGAGGAGCGCGACAAGGGCATCGCCGTGCTCATCGTCTCCTCGGAACTCGAAGAGATCTATGCCCTGGCGGATCGGATCGCTGTCATGTACGAGGGGCGGATAACCGCCTTCCGCCCGCCAAACGTGCCACGAGAGGAGCTTGGGCTGCTCATGGCCGGCGTGACGACAGCTCATGGGCGGCCCGACGACAGCCGGGAGCAAACATGACAGAGCGGCCACCCGCGGGCGCGGCACCTGCTCAGGCGCGCGCCGAGGGGACCGAGACGGCGCGGCCATCCTTCGGCCGCGCGGTCCTCGACGCGATCCTCGAGGGCCACACCGTAGTCGTCACGTTTCTCGCCATCGTGGTGGCGATCGTGATCGGTGGCCTGCTCATCGCGTTCACCGACCCACCCGTTCTGCAAGCCTGGAACTCACTGCTCGCCGCCCCTGGCAATGCGGTCGCCCAGGCATGGGATGCGGCGGCGGGGGCGTACTCGGCGATGTTCGAGGGCGCGATCTTCAACCCGCACACCGTGTCCGCAGCGTTTCAGGGCGGCTCGGTCAGCGCGATCTTCTCGCCGCTGTCGGAGACCGCCGTCAACGCGACACCGCTCATCGCCACCGGGCTGTCGGTCGCCGTCGCGTTCCGCGCGGGCCTGTTCAACATCGGCGCCACCGGGCAGTTCATCGGCGGCGCGCTCGTCGCGACATGGCTCGGCTTCGGGGTTAGCCTCCCCCCGTTCGTACACGTCGTCGTCGCCGTGATGGGCGGCTTCGCGGGCGGCGCGGCGATCGGCTGGATCGTGGGTGCGCTCAAGGCGTGGACCGGGGCACACGAGGTGATCGTCACGATCATGCTCAACTATGTGATGATCTTCTTCCTTTCCTGGATCCTCGGCACGCGGGCGATGCAGCGCCCAGGACGCACGGATCTCGTCAGCCCTGTGCTGCCTGGCAATGCCCGGCTGCCGCACATTGCTGGCGCCAGCCTGCGAGTCAATGCCGCGTTCCTTATCGTCGCAGCGGCAGCGGTGGGGGTCTGGTGGCTGCTGACCAGAAGCACCGCAGGCTTTGAGTTGCGCACGGTTGGCGCCAACCCCAATGCGGCCCGCAGCGCGGGGATGAATGTCGGGCACACCTGGATGTTCGTCATGGCCATCGCGGGCGGCCTGGCGGGCCTCGCCGCGTCCGCGATCGTCCAGGGCAGCGACTATGCGCTCACCTTCCAAAGCTACGGCACCTACGGCTTCGATGGCATCACCGTGGCGCTGCTCGGCCGCGCCCGACCGCTCGGAACCGTGCTCGCGGCGCTGCTGTTCGGCGCCCTGCACGCCGGAGGCATCCAGATGCAGGCAGTCACGCAGACACCGGTGGACATCGTCACCGTCATTCAGTCGGTGATCGTGCTGTTCGTCGCGGCGCCGCCGCTCATCAAAGCGATGTTCCGGCTCCGCGCGGCGCGTGCCGGTGGCACAGGCCAGGTCGTGGCGAAGGGGTGGGGGGCATGACGGCCCTCGCCGGGGTGGTCCGAGCGCCGCTCGTCACAACCAGCCGGCGGTTCATCTCGGCGGCCACGTTCATCGCGTTCGGGCTGGCTGACGTTCTTGTCTTCGGGCTGCTCGCGCCGCGCGGCCATGCGAGCTTTGTGTTCTCCCTGCCTGGCGCGGCCGTGCAGGTGCCGACCGTGCACATCGCGGCCGCGCCGGCCGCCTACGTCCTCGGCGCCGCGTCGATCGCGATCGGCGTTCTGCGCGCCGTCGCCGATCTTGGCACGCGCGCCAAACGCTGGAGCATCGCGCTTGTTCTCGTCTTTTTCGTACTGGCCCTGCTCTGCTGGGCAGACGCCGGCAAGATCCCGCTGAGCATGGTGAACCTGCTGCAGAGCACGGTTGCCCGGTCGATCCCGCTCGTGCTCGGCGCCCTCGCCGGGTGCCTCTGCGAGCGATCTGGCGTGATCAACATCGCCATCGAGGGTCAGCTGCTGCTTGGCGCGTTCGGCGCGGCCGTGATCGCCAGCGTCACCGGCGTGCTCTGGTTCGGCCTGATCGCGGGCTCCCTGGCTGGTGGCCTGATCGCCATCCTGCTGGCCGTTTTCGCGATCAGCTATCTCGTCGATCAGATCGTCCTCGGTGTCGTGCTGAATGTCTTCGCCGCCGGGCTCACCGGGTATCTCTATGACCGCGCCTTGGTGCCGTACCTGAACACGCTGAACTCCCCGGCGACCTTCGCCGCCGTGAAGGTCCCGCTGCTCGGTGACATCCCGATCATCGGCCCGATCTTCTTCGACTCGTCGATCTTTCTCTACATCACCTACGCGATCCTGATCGTCGTCCAGGTCGGCCTGTTCCAGACCCGCTGGGGCCTTCGGGTGCGGGCCGTGGGCGAGCATCCGACCGCCGCCGACACCGTCGGCATCCGGGTCCTCGCGACCAGGTACCGGAATGTCATCCTGGGCGGTCTCGTCGCTGGAATCGGCGGCGCCTTCCTAACGATCGGGCAGGTCGGAGCGTTCGGTAAGGGCATCTCGTCAGGCAAGGGATACATCGCTCTCGCCGCGATGATCTTCGGCCGGTGGACACCGATGGGCGCGGTCGGCGCGGCGCTGATTTTCGGTTTCGCCGACGCGCTGCAGGGCATCCTCGGGACCCTGAACGTCCCCGTGCCCTCTGAGATCCTGCTCATGGCACCTTATGTTGCAACGATCATCGCCGTCGCGGGCCTGGTCGGCCGGGTCCGTGCGCCAGGCGCCGACGGGAAGCCCTACGTCAAGTCGTGACGAGCGGCGCGCCAGTTCCCCGAAACCTGCGCAGGCAGGTCGAGGACTGGCTGGCCGATGACCCCGACCCAAGGGACCGGGCCGACCTGCTCAACCTCGCGCGCCGGGCCGACGCCGGCGACCCCGAAGCTGGCGCCGAACTCGCCGACCGGTTCGCCGGCCGGCTGCAGTTCGGCACCGCAGGGCTGCGCGGCGCGGTGGCAGCCGGGCCCAACCGGATGAACAGGGCCGTCGTGCGCGCCGCCACCGCTGCCGTCGCCGGCTGGCTGCGCGCGCACGATCCGGGTTCCGCCGACGCCGGGGTGGTCGTCGGCCGCGACGCGCGGCACCGCTCGGACGAATTCGCGGCCGAGGCCGCCAGCGTGCTCGCCGGGGCGGGGTTCGGTGTCCACATGCTGCCGCCGCGGCAGCCGACGCCGCTGCTGGCTTTCGCGGTGCGCTCGCTGCGAGCGGCGGCCGGCATCATGATCACCGCGAGCCACAACCCGCCGACCGACAACGGGTACAAGCTCTACCTGGGCGACGGGGCGCAGATCATTCCGCCCGCGGACGCCGAGATCGAGGCGGCGATCCGGGCCCTCGGGCCGCTTCGCGAGGTGCCGCTCGGATCGCTCGACGGCCCTCGCGTCACGCGCCACGGTGACGCGATGGTCAGCGAATACCTGCGCGCGGTGGGCGCGCTTTCCGCCGACGGCGCCGCCCGGCCGGCGTTGCGGGTCGTTTACACCCCGCTGCACGGCGTCGCCGGCGACCTGGCGGCCGAGGCGATCCGCCGGGCCGGCTACCCGGCGCCCCATGTCGTCGCCGCGCAGGCCCGGCCCGATCCGGACTTCCCAACCGTCGCCTTCCCCAATCCAGAACAGCCGGGCGCGCTCGACCTCGCCATTGAGCAGGCCCGCCGCATCGGCGCCGACCTCGTGCTCGCCAATGACCCGGATGGCGACAGGCTCGCGGTGGCGGTGCCTGATCCGCACGCGGGAGGCGGCTGGCGGGCGCTCACAGGGGACCAGGTCGGCGCGCTGCTCGGCGCGTACGTCCTCGAGCGCACCGCGGCAGAACCGGACCCGGCCGGCCGGCTGGTGGTCACCACGATCGTCTCCTCGACCCTGCTGTCGAGGATCGCCGCCGCGGCCGGCGCACGCTACGCGGAGACGCTCACCGGCTTCAAGTGGATCGTCCGGGCCGGCGAGCGCCAGCCCGGCAGCCGTTTCGTCTTCGGCTACGAGGAAGCCCTCGGCTATGTGGTTGGCGACGCAGTCCGCGACAAGGATGGCATCGGCGCCGCGCTCGCTGTGCTGAGCCTCGCGACGACGGCGCGGTCCGCGGGCCAAACCCTGCTCGATCGCTATGACACGGTGGAACTGGCGCACGGCGTACACAGCACCGCGCAGCTGACGCTGGAGACGACGGACACGGCGAGCGTGATGGCGAGGCTTCGCAGCGCGCCGCCGACCAGTTTCGGCGGCGAACCCGTGACGTCGGTGGCCGACCTGGCCGCGGGCGGCACGGGCGAAGGCGAGCTACCGCCCGCTGACGTGCTCAGCTACCGGCTCGCCGGGGCCAGGGTTGTGGTCCGGCCAAGCGGAACCGAGCCCAAGCTGAAGGCCTACCTGGAGATCGTGCAGCCGGTGCGGGCCGGTCGTCTCGCCGAGGCCCGCGCCCAGGCGGGCGCGCGCCTGCACCTGCTGCGCCGCGCCGTCGCCGACCTGCTCGGGGCCGCCCCGCCCGGCGACGGCCCGCTGAGCGACAGCCCGCCCGGCGACAGCCCGCCCGGCTGAGCGGACCCATGCCGAGACGCACGGCAGGCTCGCGACCGCGCGCGTGAGCCGTTAGGGACCCTCCTCCAAATCACCTTCAAGATCTAGATACGCCTGCCGCAGTTGGTCGAGCGTCTTGGCGTCCGGTTCGGCCCAGAGTCCCCGCTGCGCGGCCTCGAGCAACCGCTCGGCGATCCCGCGCAGCGCCCACGGGTTGGACGCGGCGAGGAACTGACGCGTTTGCGGGTCGAACACGTAGGCGGTGGCGAGCTGTTCGTACATCCAGTCAGCGACGACCCCCGCGGTCGCGTCAAAGCCGAACAGGTAGTCCACCGTCGCGGCGAGTTCGAACGCGCCCTTGTAACCGTGCCTGCGCATCGCGGCGATCCAGCGCGGGTTCACCACCCGGGCGCGAAACACGCGGTGGGTCTCCTCGGCGAGCGTGCGCGTCTTCACCGCGTCGGCGATCACGGAGTCGCCCACGTATGCCGCGGGGTTTCGGCCGGTGAGGGCGCGGACCATGGCGACCATCCCGCCGTGGTACTGGAAGTAGTCGTCAGAGTCGACGATGTCGTGCTCGCGGTTGTCCTGGTTCTTGGCGGCCACCGCGATCCGGCGGAACGCGCTCTCCATGTCCGGCCGCGCCGCCCGCCCGTCGAGCCCGCGGCCGTATGCGTAACCGCCCCATACCGCATACACCTCGGCCAGGTCGGCGTCGTCCCGCCAGTTCCTCGCGTCGATCAGCGGCAGCAATCCCGCGCCGTAGGCGCCCGGCTTGGAACCGAAGATGCGCGTGGTCGCCCGCCGCCAGTCGCCATGATCGCGCAGGTCGGACCGGGCGTGGGCGCGGATGAAGTTCTGCGCGGCCGACTCGTCGAGCCCGGCCACCGCGGTGATCGCGTCGTCCAGGAGAGCGACCACGTGCGGCAGCGCGTCGCGGAAGAATCCAGAGATGCGCAGCGTCACGTCGATGCGGGGATGGCCGAGCTCGGCCAGCGGCACCACCTCGAAGCCAGTGACCCGCCGTGACGCGTCGTCCCACACCGGGCGGCAGCCGATCAGCGCGAGCACCTCGGCGATGTCGTCCCCCTGGGTGCGCATCGCGGACGTGCCCCAGACCGTCAGGCCCACGCAGCGCGGGTAATCCCCCTCGTCGGCCAGGTGGCGGGCGAGCAAGGACTCGGCGAGCGCGACTCCGGTGTCCCACGCCGCGCGCGACGGGATCGCCTTGGGATCGACCGAGTAGAAGTTGCGGCCGGTAGGCAGCACGTTCACCAGGCCGCGGGTCGGCGACCCTGACGGCCCGGAGCGGATATGACCGCCGTCGAGCGCTCGCAGCACGGCGTCGATCTCCCCCGTGGTCGCGGCGAGCCGCGGCACCACCTCGGCCGCGGCAAATTCGAGCACGCGGACCACGTCCGAACGCCCCGTCCATGATCCCGGAGACTTTTCGGCGTCGTTCACGGCCCGGGGATCGTCGTTGGCGGCGGCTCGGGGGTCTGCAGGGGCACCGAGAACGTTCGCGCAGACATCTGCCGCGCGCGCGGGGTCCCAATGAGCGGCCGCCATGCCCTCAAGCAGTCGGCGCACCGTCTCCTCAGCGCGATCGCGCTCCACCCGCGACGACGACGACTCGTCGATGCCGAGCGCGGCGCGCAGACCCGGCAGCGCGCCGCTACGGCCGCCCCACACCTGCGCGGAGCGCAGGATCACCCCGACCAGATTGATCAGCGCCTCGCCGGCGGGCGCCTTGCCAAGCACGTGCAGCCCGTCGCGGATCGCGGCGTCCTTCACCTCGCACAGGTAGCCGTCGACGTGCAACACGAAGTCGCCGAACTCGGCCTCGCCGGGCTCGCCCGCCACGCGCAGGTCGTGATGCAGCTCGGCGGCCCGCACCAGCGTCCAGATCTGCGCACGCAGCGCGGGAAGCTTGGCCGGGTCGAGAGCCTGCACGGTCGCGTACTCGTCCAGCAACTGCTCCAGCTTGGCCAGGTCGCCGTAGCTGTCCGCGCGCGCCATCGGCGGGACCAGGTGATCGACGATGGTGGCGTGCGCGCGGCGCTTGGCCTGGGTCCCCTCGCCTGGATCGTTGACGATGAACGGGTACACAAGCGGCAGCTCGCCCAGCACAGCGTCCGGCGCGCAGCCGGCCGACAGGCCCAGCCCCTTGCCCGGCAGCCACTCCAGGGTGCCGTGCTTGCCCAGGTGCACGACGGCGTCCGCGCGGAAGATCTCCTCGAGCCAGCGGTAGGCGGCCAGATAGTGATGCGACGGCGGCAGGTCTGGGTCGTGGTAGATCGCCACCGGGTTTTCGCCGAAACCGCGCGGCGGCTGGATCATGAGCACCACGTTGCCGAACGCGAGCGCCGCGAGCACGATCTCGTCGCCGTCCACGTACAGCTCGCCGGGCGGGTCGCCCCAGTGTGACCGGATCCGCTCACGCAGGCGGTTCGGGAGCTGGGCGAACCAGCGGCCGTAGGCGTGCAGCGGTACCCTGACAGGCGCGGCGCGCAACTGCTGTTCTGTGAGCCACTCTGTGTCCTGCCCGCCCGCCGCGATCAGCGCGTGGATCAGGGCGTCCCCGTCGAGCGGCCTGTGCTGGCCCGGGGGGGCGACCCCCGCAAACCCGTGCCCGAGGTCGTAGCCTGCTCGCCGCAACGCATTGAGTAGCCGAACGGCTGACGCTGGGGTGTCCAACCCCACCGCGTTGCCGACTCGCGCATGTTTGGTCGGATAGGAGGACAGCACGATCGCGATCCGCTTGTCCTTGTTCGGGGCGCCGCGCAGCCGCGCGTGCCTGACCGCGATGCCGGCCAGGCGCTGCGCGCGCTCGCTATCCGCGCGGTAGACGGGGATCCCGTCCGGGCCCTCCTCTTTGAACGAGAACGGCACGGCGATCAGCCGCCCGTCGAACTCGGGGATCGCCACCTGCATGGCCGCGTCCATCGGGGTGATGGCGGCGTCCGAGCCTTCCCACGCGGCGCGCGGGCTTGTGAGGCAAAGGCCTTGGATGA